>ERZ773188.280-NODE-280-length-64124-cov-15.371100_pt1 | contig 64124 bp, 67 predicted proteins | sample MGYA00581011_ERZ773188 | MGnify/ENA primary metagenome ERZ773188 (study PRJEB29015, sample SAMEA2737798) | human gut metagenome | biome: human gut; feature: human-associated habitat; material: faeces | place: China | collected 2012 ...
GTGCCAAGGAAATCGCAGAGCAGCTTGTTGCAAATGATATCACAGATACTGTAAAAAGCATATCCGTTGACACTGGTCACAAGCATAAAAAGGAGCATCTTGACGAGGTTGATATGACACAGATTTCGCTTTTCGACACAGTGAAGGATGATGATATAATTGACGAGCTTCGAAGCATAGACATAGGCAACATGACACCACTTGATGCGTTAAACAAGCTTTATCAGCTCCAGAACAAGGTTAAAAACCGCTGGTAGAAAGGATTAAAATGCCAAATATTGCCATATTAAATCAGGAAACAATAGATAAAATAGCTGCAGGAGAAGTTGTTGAGCGTCCGTGCTCCGTGGTTAAAGAGCTGGTGGAAAATGCCATAGATGCAGGCTCCACAGCCATCACTGTGGAGATAAAAGAGGGCGGAATCTCATTCATCCGTATCACCGACAACGGCTGCGGAATTGAAAGAGACCAGGTTGCAGTTGCATTTTACCGTCACAGCACGAGCAAAATCCGCTCGGCAGAGGATTTACTTACTGTAAAGTCTCTCGGCTTCAGAGGCGAGGCGCTGTCAAGTATCTCGGCCGTTGCCCGCGTTGAGCTTATCACAAAAACCTACGATGAGCTCACCGGCACCAGATATGTGATTGAGGGCTCGAAGGAGCTTTCCAACGAGGAAATCGGTGCTCCGGACGGTACTACCTTCATAGTAAAGGATTTGTTTTATAATGTTCCGGCAAGACGTAAGTTTTTAAAGACAGCACAGACAGAGGGCAGCTACATAAGCGATATGGTTGAAAAGCTTGCGCTTTCGCATCCTGATATATCGTTTAAGTTCATAAACAATAACCAGACAAAGCTTCACACCTCCGGAAACGGCAACAGAAAGGATATCATATACCATATATTCGGACGCGAGATATCGTCATCGCTGCTTGAGGTGAAGCATGAATGCGAATACTTTAAGGTGGAGGGCTTTATAGGAAAGCCTGTCATCACAAGGGGCAACAGAAATTATGAGAATTATTTCATAAACGGCAGGTATGTAAAGAGCAATATATTGTCACGTGCAATAGAGGAGGCCTACAAGAGCTTTCTAATGCAGCATCAGTATCCGTTTACAGTGCTTTACTTTACATTTTTCAGTGAACTGGATGTCAACGTACATCCGACCAAGATGGAGCTTAGGTTTGACAACAACAACGAGATATATGTTGAATTGTGTGACACAATATATGCAATTCTATCCCATAAGGAGATGATTCCCGAGGTGCCTGTAGACAGTACGCCGGCGCCTAAAAAGATAGTGCATGAGTATAAGGAGCCAATACCGGAGCCGTTTGAGAAGAGGCGTATCAATGAGGTGAGGGCAGCGGAGTCAAGGAGCGTGTACGGACAGAGCGTGACGTCTGCTGCAAAAGCGCCTGCTGTTAATGAGCAACTCACAGATAACACATCAAAGCTGCAGACTGCTAAAGCATCTGCATCTGCGCTTGTTGCTGGCACCGGCAATTCAGTGGAACTAGCGCCTGAGACTTCCACCGCGTATGAACCTGCACAGGTTGTCACCGGCACCCAGCAGACGCTCGGCGATTACGACAAGGTTTTTCTTACAGAAAGCTCAAAGAAGCAGTTTTCCATCATAGGCCAGCTCTTTAAGACATACTGGCTAATAGAGTTTGAGGACAAGCTTTATATCATAGACCAGCATGCAGCCCATGAGAAGGTGCTGTATGAAAAAACAATGGCAAGACTTGCCAATAAGGATTTCACATCACAGCGCATAAGCCCTCCGATTGTCATGACTCTTGATGCAAGGGAAAGCGAGATGCTTGAGAAATACCGGCCGCAGATAGAGCAGTTTGGCTATGAGGTGGAGCATTTTGGTGGCAAGGAATACATGATCAGTGCAATTCCGGATAATTTGTTTAACATAGATATGAAGGATCTGTTTATAGAGATGCTCGATGATTTTTCCAATGCGACAGGCAGACAGACTCCTGATATCATCACGGAAAAGGTCGCATCCATGTCGTGTAAGGCAGCAGTCAAGGGCAATGACAAGCTTACTCTTCCTGAGATAAATAAGCTGATAGATGAGCTTTTGTCACTCGACAATCCTTACAACTGCCCACACGGCAGACCAACCATCATCTCTATGAGCAAATATGAGATAGAAAAGAAATTCAAACGTATCGTATGACAACATATACATTTGGACTGAGGTGCAATATGACACAAAAACCGATGATTGTCCTGACAGGACCGACAGCAGTAGGAAAGACAGCTCTATCGATTGAGCTTGCAAAAAAAATAAATGGTGCTATAATATCCGCGGATTCCATGCAGGTATACAAATACATGGATATAGGCTCTGCGAAGGTTACAGTCGATGAGATGGACGGCATAAAGCACTATCTGATAGATGAGCTTGAGCCCTCTGACGAGTTCAATGTATTTATCTTTAAGGATATGGCAAAAAAAGCACTTAATGAAATATACGAAGCAGGAAAGATACCGATAGTTGTCGGCGGCACCGGCTTTTATATCCAGGCACTTTTGTATGACATTGATTTCACAAAGCAGGATGTGGATGAGGAATACAGAAAGAGCCTTTACGACTTTGCTAACGAGCACGGAAACCATGCACTGCATGAAAAGCTTAAGGATATCGACCCTGCATCCTACGAGAGCATCCATGAGAATAACGTAAAGCGCGTCATCAGGGCAATTGAATACTATCACACCTGCCATGAGCCGATTTCAAAGCACAATGAAACTGAAAGAGCCAAGCAGTCACCATACAACTTTGCCTATTTTGTACTGGATGATGTAAGGCAAAGACTCTATGAGAGGATAGATAAGAGAGTTGATATCATGGTTTCAAACGGACTTGTCGATGAGGTGAAAAAGCTAAAGGCAATGGGCTGTACAAGCGATATGGTATCCATGAAGGGTATAGGATATAAGGAAATCCTTGCATATCTTGATGGAGAATATTCACTTGATGAGGCTGTGGACAAGGTAAAGCTTGAGTCAAGGCGTTTTGCAAAGAGACAGCTAACCTGGTTTAGGAGAGAAAAAGATACCATATGGATAGAAAAAAATGAATATTCATATGATGATAATAAAATATTAAATAAAATACAAGAAATTTTAGCAGAAAAGAGGATTATAATTTGTTAGATACCAATGAAGCCATTTACAGGCAGTATGAGACACTTGGAATATCAAAGGAGGTTTTGGATTTCGGAACCTCTGTAGAAAAGGAACTTAAGGAGCGTTTTGACAAAATAGACACAAATGCTGAGTATAATCAGCTTAAGGTCATAGCCGCCATGCAGAAAAACAAGGTGAGCGCAGAATGCTTCCAGGCATCAAGCGGCTACGGCTACAATGACCTCGGAAGGGATACACTTGAGAGAGTGTACGCAGACTGTTTTGGCGCAGAAGATGCACTTGTAAGGCCTCAGATTACCTGTGGCACACATGCACTTGCACTTGCACTTATGTCAAACCTGCGCCCGGGCGATGAGCTTTTAAGCCCTGTCGGAAAGCCTTACGATACACTTGAAGAGGTAATAGGCATACGCCCTTCAAAGGGCTCACTTGCTGAGTATGGCATCACATATGCGCAGGTTGATTTACTGCCTGACGGTGAGTTTGACTATGACGGAATAAAGAAAGCCATCAATGAAAAAACAAAGCTTGTCACAATCCAGCGCTCTAAGGGCTATGCTACAAGACCTACACTTTCGGTCAAAAGAATAGGCGAGCTCATTGCTTTTGTAAAGAGCATAAAGCCTGATGTGATTTGTATGGTCGATAACTGCTACGGTGAGTTTGTCGAGGATACAGAGCCTATCCAGGTTGGAGCGGACATGATGGTTGGCTCACTGATCAAAAATCCGGGAGGCGGACTTGCACCAATCGGAGGCTATATTGTCGGCAAAAAGGAATGTGTTGAAAATGCCGCATACCGTCTCACATCTCCGGGACTTGGCAAGGAGGTTGGAGCCTCACTCGGAGTCATCCAGTCATTTTATCAGGGCTTTTTCCTTGCACCGACTGTCGTAAGCGGAGCATTAAAGGGAGCAATCTTTGCCGCAAAAATCTATGAAAAGCTTGGTTTTAAGGTGGTTCCTGACGGTACTGAAAGCCGCCACGATATCATACAGGCTGTAGAGTTCAATAACCGCGATGCCATGATAGCCTTCTGCGAGGGCATTCAGGCAGCAGCACCTGTAGACAGCTATGTGACCCCTGAGCCATGGGCTATGCCGGGCTATGACAGTGATGTCATCATGGCAGCAGGCGCATTTGTGCAGGGCTCATCCATTGAGCTTTCTGCCGATGGCCCTGTGAAGCCGCCATATGCGGTTTATTTCCAGGGAGGACTCACATGGTACCATGCAAAGCTTGGAATTTTGATGTCTTTACAAAAACTTTATGAGAGAAATCTTGTTAAGCTGGATTAGGTGTGCTACAATTAACTGAAAACTTTGCTTAAATCCGTTGTCAATCGCCTGGGAGAAGCGAAAGGGATTAATGCATAATAACAAAACAATTAAAAATCTGCCGGCTTCAGAGCGACCATATGAGAAATTTTTATCGCTTGGAGCATCAGGCCTGTCAGACGCTGATTTACTTGCCATCATTATAAAGACCGGCACAAGAGACAAGACTGTGATTGATATTGCACAGGACATACTTTCCGGCAGGCATGGCAATCTGCTCAATCTCTATGAGATGTCCTATGAGGAGCTTCTTAGTATCCCAGGGATAGGGCAGATAAAAGCTATACAGCTTAAGGCGATAGCAGAGCTGTCGCTTCGCATAGCAAAGACAAAAAAGGTTCAAAGCATCAGAATGAATAATCCTCAGACAATAGCTGACTACTATATGGAGCAGATGAGGCATCTTACAAATGAAGTCGTCATTTGTGCCTATTTTGATGTGAAAAGCAGATTCTTAGGAGACAAATTCATATCCAAGGGTTCACTAAGCTCATCTGTAGTGGACATAGGCTCCATCATCAGGACCGCCCTGGACAAAAATGCATCAAAGCTTGTTTTATTGCACAATCATCCAAGCGGAGATTGTACTCCCAGCAGAAATGATATTGCTGTCACAGACAGATTAATTGAGGGCTCAGGGATTTTTTCCATAGAGCTTTGTGACCATATCATAATCGGAGATAACGAATATTATAGCTTCTATGAAAATAAACTTATATAAACAGAAGACGAGGTAGAATTATTATGAGCAACAACGTTTACGGAATTGATCTGGGAACAAACAATTTCAAGGTATACTCAAAGGCTACAGGCAAGACAATGCTTGAGAAAAACACAATAGCCGTAATAGACAAAAATCAGATATATGCATATGGAGACAGCGCATATGCCATGTATGAAAAGGCGCCTGAGACAATCAACGTCATATTTCCTGTTGTAGAGGGAGTTATTGCTGACTATAATCTGCTTCAGACTATGATTTTTGACTTTTTGGAGCACAAGACAAAGGCACGTATCAAAAATGCCGAGTTCATCATCGCTGTGCCGACAGATATCACAGATGTAGAGAAAAGAGCATTCTACGAGCTCTTCTATAAGAGCAAATCAAAGCCTAAAAAGGTCATGCTCTGTGAGAAGCCTATCGCTGATGCTGTAGGTCTTGGAATAGATGTAAACGAGCCAACCGGTGTCATGATAGTAGATATGGGCGCTGACACAACAGAGACATCCGTTATTTCACTCGGTGGCCTGGTGCTTAGTGACCTGCTTCATTTCGGTGGCAACAGACTTGACGAATCAATTATCTCCTTTGTGCGAAAGGAGTTCAATCTTGTAATCGGACAAAAGACTGCAAAGCTGTTGAAGGAGACCATAGGTTCTGCACTTCCGGGAAGAGAGGACAATATGGTCATAGTGGGACGTGATGTGGTAAGCGGCCTGCCTATTGAGATGGAAATTGGTTCAAAGGTCGTTTACGAGGCTATGAAGTCAAACCTTGAGTCTATATGCACATCAATAAAAATGATTCTTGAGAAGACTCCGCCTGAGCTTGCAAAGGATATCATCCATTCAGGCATTTATATCACAGGAGGCGGCTCACAGCTTGCAGGACTTGACCAGCTCTTTGAACAGATTACAGGTATAAAGGTCATCTGCTCAGAATGTCCTGAGGAGAGTGCAGTACGCGGGCTCGTACAAATAGTTTCTGATTCAAAATATAAGAGACTTCCGTTCAGCATCAAAAAATAATAACCGAGGTTAACATGAGTAAGAATTTTCGCAATCGAAAGAGAAAGCACAATAAAAAGCTGCCTGCAAGATACACACTGTTGATTATGACAGCAGTCTGCTTTGTGACCATGCTGTTAAGCCTTACCTTAAATATCTCCGGTGGTCCTTTAAAGACTGCTGCCGGATATGTATTTATCCCAATGCAGAAGGGTATAAACAGCTTTGGAATCCACATTTCAGATAAGATTACAGAAATACGCACATTAAAAAATGTCAAGGCTGAGAATAAAAAGCTCAAGGCCGAGGTAGAAGAGCTTACAACACAGCTCACAACCACCAAACTTGAACAGTATGAGCTTGACAATTACAGACAGATTCTTGATTTGGATGCCAAATATCCATCATATCCCAAGGTCGCTGCCAGTGTCATAGCAAAGGACAGCGGAAACTGGTTTTCTACCTTTACTATTGACAAAGGAAAAAAGGATGGAGTGGACGTAGGCATGAATGTGCTTGCGGGAAGCGGACTTGTAGGTATTGTTACCGATGCTGGCGATAATTTTGCCAAGGTACGCTGTATCATAGATGATGCCAGCAAGGTCAGTGGCATGGTTTCCACCACGGAGGACAACCTCACCGTCAGTGGCAATATAAAAACCATGAACGATGACAAAGTAATTACCTTTACGGAGTTAAAGGATGACGATAACAAGGTAAAAGAGGGCGATCCTGTTGTTACCTCATACGTGTCAGACCGTTACCAGCAGGGCATACTGATTGGCTATGTGACAAAAATCGAAAATAATTCCAACAATCTGACAAAATCCGGCACTATCACACCGGTTGTAGATTTTGAGCATATCGAAAATGTCATGGTCATAACACAGCTTAAGCAGACCGGTGACACTAAGACAGCTGACGACCCCGAAAGTACAGAAACAGCCGGCGACAGCCAGACTGAAAATTCAACTGAAAATAAGTAAGGAGCAGCATGAGACGTAGAATTGTTTTATTTATAATAATAACTTTATGCTTTTTATTGCAGACCACGCTGTTTAAGACTCTTTCCTTTGCCAATATCTCACCAAACCTGTTGATTATAGCCGTATCATCCTTTGGCTTTATGCGTGGCAAAAAGGAAGGACTGTGGGTAGGCTTCTTTTGCGGCCTGCTTATTGACATATTTTGCGGAAATTATATAGGACTGTATGCTTTAATATATATGTATATCGGTTTTATCAATGGATTATTCCAGAAAAGATTCTATCCTGACGATATAAAGCTTCCTATGCTTCTTATAGGAGGCAGCGATTTGTTTTACAATCTGGTAGTATACTTTTTCATGTTTTTACTGCGTGGCAGATTTAGCTTTTTGTACTATCTGAAGTCAATTATCATACCTGAATTTGTATACACAATGGTTATCAGTATACTTTTGTATCTGGTATTTCTTAAGTTAAACCAGAAGCTGGAAGCACACGAGAAAAGGAGAGCAAAGAAATTTGATTTATGATATAAAAGATTTTCTGAAGAAATTTTTCAGCTCAAGACTTTTTGTATTGGCAGCAGTAATTATTTTCATGTTTGCCCTGCTTGCCGAAAGAGTCTTTACCCTTCAGATTATTAAAGGTGCAGATTATCAGAAAAACTTCATAATGCTGATTAAAAAGCCGCTGTCCATAGAGGCATCAAGAGGCAATATATACGATGTAAATGGTGAGCTGCTTGCTTACAATCAGCTTGCATACTCTGTAGTCATCTCAGACAACGGCAGCTATTCATCTACGAAGGAGCACAATCGTCTTTTAAACAAAGAACTTAATGAAATTATCAATGTGATAAAAAACAATGGCGGCTCCATATATAATGATTTTCCGGTTGTTTTAAACGATGATTGTACATACAGCTTTACATTGACATCTGAAACCTCAAAAAAGAGATTTCTGTCAGATGTGTTCGGAAAGAAATATGATAAGCTCGAATACAATAAAGCACTTGGATTTGACGAGGCAAATGCCAGCGCCCAGAATATTATTGATTTTCTAAGCTCTGACCAGAATGAATGCTTTGATATAAGCAGCAAGTATGATACACAGGCCACTTATGATATTGTAGTGATGAGATATGCCATAAAACAGAACCGATTCACTAAATACAAAACCACTACTATAGCAAAGGATGTAAATGATTCGATAGTAGCATATGTCAATGAGCATTCAGATACTCTTACCGGCATATCAGTTGAAGAGGATACCATCCGCAAGTACAACTATCCTGAATATATTTCATCGCTCATAGGATACACAGGCAAGATATCTACCGACGAGTATAATGAGCTGTCAAAGGATGATGACTCATATACACAAAATGATATGGTAGGTAAGTCAGGCTTAGAGCAGTACTATGAGAGCTATCTGCGAGGCAAAAACGGTGAAAAACATGTCTATGTAAACAATGTCGGTAAGATAAACGAGGTAATAAGTCAGGAGAATCCTGTTTCCGGAAATGATGTCTACTTAAGTATTGACATCAAGCTGCAGGAAGCCACATACAAGCTGTTAGAGCAGGAGATAGCCGGAATTGTTTACTCCAAAATAAAATCCGGTGAAATACCTATAACTGATGTTTACTTTGCACTGATCAACAACAATGTAGTTGACCTGACACATTTCAATGCATCAGATGCATCAGCAACTGAGCAGGCTATATACAATTCCTTCAGCGGTCAGCTGCAGAATGCATTATCCACTATTGACAGCGAGCTTGAAAGTGGTACTTCAGGCACTGCTTCCATGTCGGAGCAGACACTTGATTATTTTACATGTGTTATGTCAGTGCTAAACGATGATGGACTACTGTTGAGCAAACAGATAGATACCTCTGATTCCACATATGCCTCATGGAAGGCTGGCACACTCTCACCGCGTGATTATCTCAAATACTGCATTTCAAAGCAGTGGATAGACATAACAAAGCTTGATGTGGACCAGAAGTATGCTGATTCAAGCGAGATTTACACAGCACTCTGCTCGTATATCAGAGATGCCATGACTGACAATAAAGACTTTGCCAAAATTATATACAAATATATGGTAAATTCTGGGGCGGTCACTGGACAGCAGCTGTGCCTTCTGCTTTTTGACCAGGGTGTACTCGATTATGACGATGCAACAGTAAGCAACATTGCCAATGGCTCCATCAGTCCATATGCATTTCTTATGGACAAAATAAACAACATAGAGATAACACCTGCACAGCTTGCCCTTGACCCATGTACAGGCTCCTGTGTCATAACTGATGTAAAGACAGGACAGCTAAAGGCTTTAGTCAGCTATCCGGGCTATGACAACAACAAGCTTGCAAACACTGTAGATGCTGATTACTACCAGTCTCTAAGAGAGGACAAGTCTAATCCGCTATGGAATTATGCAACCCAGGAGCAGACTGCACCGGGATCTACCTTCAAGATGGTATCAAGCACCGCAGGTCTTGCCGAGGGAGTCATTGATACTTCGTCAAAGATTAATTGTACCGGAATATTTACAGAAATCAGCAATCAGCCAAAATGCTGGATTTATCCTGGAGCGCATGGTATGGACAATGTATCTGAAGCTTTAAGGGATTCATGTAACGTATTCTTCTACACAACAGGCTTCAGGCTTGCAAGCAAGGACACCGGTTCATATGACGATGAAAACGGTATGAAATACATACAAAAATATGCATCTATATACGGACTAGACCAGAAATCAGGTGTTGAGATAGTAGAAAAGACGCCGTCCATTGCCACACAGTATCCTGTTATGGCAGCCATCGGACAGAGTAATAACAACTTTACGACTATTTCTCTTTCAAGATATGTGACAGCAGTTGCTTCCGGAAAGCTTTATGACTATAAGCTGATGAACAAAATTGTGAATGCAGACGGCAAAACAGTCAAACAGTATGATTCAAAATCAACCGATATATCAGGCACACTCACTCAAAGCCAGTGGGATGCCATCCATCAGGGAATGCGTATGGTGGTCGAAGACCTGCACGATGTATTTGGCGGCTTTACAGGCGTTGAGGTGTCCGGTAAGACAGGAACAGCACAGCAGGTTGAGACAAGACCAAACCATGCACTGTTTGTAGGATACGCTCCATCAAGCAATCCTGAAATTACAATAGCTACACGTATATCATATGGATACAGCTCACACAATGCTGCAGCTGCATCCAGAAATATAATTTCATATTATTATAATCTGGAGTCACTTGACGATTTACTCGCAGTCAAGGCTGAGGGTGTAAAATCATCAGGCTCAAGTGCCAGAACAGACTAGGAGGTTTATTTTTGTGAGTGAAGCAATAGTTTTCACTTCAGGAAAAGGCGGTGTTGGAAAAACTACGGTTATTTCCAACATCGGAGTTGAACTTTCACAGTTAGATAAAAAAGTCATCATGCTCGATACAGACATGGGACTTCGCAATCTGGACCTGGTAATGGGAATAGAGGACAAGGTCAATTACAATATCCTCGACATCTTAAACCGCTCATGCCGTATCAGACAGGCAATCATACGCAATAAAAAGTATCCCAATCTATATGTAATTCCTGCAGCACCTTCCATGGATACGCTATGCAGCTATGAGGCACGCTTCAAGATACTTATAGAGGAGCTTAAAGCAAGCTTTGATTATTGTCTGATAGATTCTCCGGCGGGTATCGACAGCGGCTTTTGGTTTTCAGTCTCACCTGCAGACCGTGCGATAGTAGTTACCACACCGCATGTATCTGCAATACACGATGCAAGACGATGCATAAGCCTGCTCGACAGCGCACATCTTGACGATATATCAGTCATTGTTAATGCATATGACAAGCATATGGTAAGAAGGCATCAGATGATATCCGATAATGATATTACAGCACTTCTTTCAACCAGGATTATTGGCACTATTCCATATGACAAAAGTGTTATCATTTGCCAGAACAGAGGAATACCTGTCCGTGAGGCCAAAAGCAGGCTTGGTCCTGTATTTGCCCGAATATCCGGTCAGATAATCCATTCCTCTGACGATATGAGAGGTGCCGCTGTATGATGCATAAATTTTCCAAAACAGGAGAATACGCCAAGAAAAGGCTTAAAATAGCACTTGCAGAAGATAGGAGCACAATATCTGCTTCTGACAATATGGCACAGATTAAAAAAGAAATAAAAAGCGTGATACAAAGACATATGAATATAAACGATGATGCTTACGAGGTCCGGATTATCATGCGCGACAAAAAATCAATTAATAACCTTTAATAAATACCTTTTGACCATCATATCATTAGTATTAGAATTAAGATTACAGAGATAACAGATAGGAAGTAACAAAATGCTCAAACAGTACAGACTAAAGAATTATCACTTTCAATTAGTAGTATACATAATAGCTTTGTCGATTATAGGCATCCTGCTGATAGGCAGTGCCAAGCACTCCGTACAGAGCAAGCAGATAATAGGCTTTGTAATGGGACTGACTATTATGATAGTGCTTTCCCTTATAGATTACACATTTCTGCTCAAATTCGTGTGGATATACTATGCCGGAATGATTGTGCTGCTGTTGCTTGTTCTATTTGCAGGTGATGATGCAAAGGGTGCACAGCGCTGGTTTGAGATCGCAGGTATCAGATTCCAGCCGTCAGAGATTGCGAAAATTATACTTATTTTGTTTTTTGCTTATTTCTTTTCCAGGTTTGAGGATAGTATAAATACAGTAAGAACTCTTGCATTATCTGTAATTTTTGCCGGTATACCTTTATTTCTTATCTTAAAACAGCCGGACAACTCAACAACAATTCTTACTGCATTAATTTTCGCTACCCTCTTGTTTATTAGCGGATTAAGTTATAAAATAATAATGCCGGTACTTGGAGTTTCAGTACCGATAGTTTTGATAGTGATAAGCTACATATATACACATGCCGATGCACTCATCAAAAAAGGCTTTTACCCTGCTACACGTATAATGTCGTGGCTTGACCCGACAAATTACGCTGATACAGCAGCACAGCAAAGGAACTCTATCTGGGCTATAGGCTCAGGACAGTTGTTTGGCAAGGGACTTAACAACTCTGTTGTAACCTCTATGAAGAACACCAACTACATCATAGAGCCTCAAACAGATTTTATATTTGCTGTTGCCGGAGAGGAGCTTGGCTTTATTGGTACAATCAGTATAATAATTCTTTTGCTTCTTATCGTAATTGAGTGTATACTTATAGCAAGGAAGGCAAAGGACACAAGCGGAAAGCTCATATGCTGTGGCATGGGAGCACTTATAGGCTTTCAGGCCTTTATCAATTTGTGCGTAGCCACAGGTCTTATGCCCAATACCGGCATGACTCTTCCATTTGTCAGTTATGGACTTACATCACTTGTTTCACTGTACATGGGAATGGGAATTGTCCTGAATGTAGGATTACAGCCGAGGAAATATTCATAGGGAGGTTAGCAATGAACATAGGATTAGTTGCACATGATTCAAAGAAAAAACTGATGCAGAACTTCTGCATAGCATACAGAGGTATCTTAAGCAAAAATAATTTGTACGCCACAGGCACCACAGGACGTCTGATAGAGGAGGTTGCAAACCTCTCAGTACACAAATATCTTGCAGGACACTTAGGAGGCATCCAGCAGCTTGGAGCACAGATTGAGCACAATGACATAGACCTTGTCATTTTTCTGCGTGATCCATTAAAGCCTAAGCCACACGAGCCTGAGGTAAACAGTATTTTCCGTATTTGTGATGAGCATAATATACCATTTGCCACCAATCTGGCTACAGCAGAGCTGCTCATTTTATCATTGGACAGAGGAGATCTTGACTGGCGTGAGATGTACAAGTAAACAAAGAATTAAACGACTGCTATGTCTGACATGCATAGCAGCGGTTTTTATGACAGGCTGTGGTACAAAGATTGAGAATGCATATGATACTTATTCCACCGATTATATAAATGGATACAACGGAAGTAATTATTTTGCGTCCAACCTTTGCGTCACAAATGATGTCAATTTTGGTCAGGACAATATGCAGTTTGCAAAAACCGCAGAGGGAGCCGGAGCCTTTAATATAGACACTCATCAGGTGCTGTATAGCCAGAATCTGTTTGAAAAGCTCTATCCTGCAAGCACTACAAAGATTTTAACTGCATACATAATTCTTAAAAACTGTGATTTAAATGCGACAGTCACAGTAAGCCATGACGCTGCAAACCCTGGCCATTCATCATCTGTATGCGGCCTCAAGGAGGGCGATGTCATTACAGTGCAGGACTTATTGTATGGGCTCTTACTTGAGAGTGGCAATGATGCGGCAATAGCACTGGCAGAGTACTGCAGTGGTTCTGTAGAAGAATTTGCCAAGCTGATGAACAGCACTGCAAAAAGTTTTGGTGCCACAAACAGCAATTTTGTCAACCCAAGCGGTCTTCCTGATGAAAATCATTACACTACCATATATGACATGTACCTCATTTTTTCCAATGCCATATCCTTAGAGAGCTTTGTTGCAATCATCAGTTCACAGACCCATGATGTGGCATATACAAATGCCCAGGGCGCGGCTGTTTCAAAGACCTTTAAGAATACCTGCGGCTATCTGACCGGAGCATATACAGCCCCTGAAAACGTCACAGTGACAGGAGGAAAGACAGGCACTACGGGAGAAGCCGGTCATTGCCTCGTACTGCTAAGCCAGAATGCTAAAAATGAGCGCATCATAAGCATAGTTTACAAGGCAGATGGTAAAAAGGATCTTTATAGCTTCATGAATGAAATACTTAGTGGATTTGCTAATTAAATATTGAGTTTTATGGTTATTTATACTATAATAATATAAAAATACAATTATTTTTTATTAATAATCACAATATTTATCCATAGGAGGAATGAGCCATGATAGAAATTATTTGTGGAGACAATGGCAAGGGCAAGACAAAAGAGCTGTTAGACAAGGTAAATTCATCAATTAAGGGAAATGAAGGTTCCATAGTTTTTCTTGATAAGAGCCAGAAGCACATGTATGAGCTTAATAACCAGGTTCGACTAATCAATGTTATGGACTATCCTATTGACAATTGTGATGAATTTTTAGGATTTATATGCGGAATCATATCGCAGGATCATGATCTGGAGGAGATGTATTTAGACAGCTTCCTTACAATTGCATCACTTGATGATGAGGGGGATATCACCAAGGCAATCGAAAAGCTTGATATCATCAGCGAGAAGTTTAAGGTGAAGTTCATCTTAAGTGTTTCAAGGAATATTGACAAGTTGCCTGAATGTGCCAAGGCAAAGGTTATTATTTCTTTATAAATGATTAATTAGGGGGATGTGTATTTCACATCCCTTTTTTAAGGAGTAAAATTGTGTCCCAAAAGAATAAAAAAATACTGAAATATCACACCGGCTTCAATCTGAATATCGGTTTTATAGTGTTTTTTGTAATAATAATCTATGTGATTTTTCACATATTTACGTATTTCACCTCAAACCCGGTATCTGAATACGAGGTACAACAGGGTACTATAGCGACCAACAACATATATAAGGGCATGATAATCCGCGAGGAAAGTGTAGTGTATGCTGAGGAATCAGGAAACCTCAACTACTTTGTGTCAAACGGCTCAAAGGTTGCAACAAGTGATGTTGTCTACTCTGTTGATACAGATGGCTCCATTGCAACCCAGATTACCGGTGCTCAAAATGATGCTTCCGCCATCACTGACGAGGCTGCCGGGAAGATTATCACTGACATAAACAGCTTTTCATCCGGCTACAACAGACGATACTTTTCAAAGGTTTATACCTTCAAAAACGATCTGTCTGCACAGCTGACACAGGTTCTCAGTCAAAATGCACTGACAAGCCTGGCAGATACTATAAGTACTGCTGAGGCTAACAACACCTTCTATACATATAAGCCGACAGCTCCCGGAATAGTCTATTACGGAATAGACGGCTATGAGGATGTCACTACAGACAGCTTCACTCTGGATCAGTACAACAACACTAATTATGAAGAGACTGATTTAACCAACAACAGCACCATCAATCAGCTGGATCCTGTTTATAAGCTGATTACAAGTGAAAACTGGAATATACTCATAAATGTTCCTGACAATGTTGCCAAGAGCCTGAATGACAAGTCAGTCATAAAAATCAGATTTTGCGATGATGACTATACAACCACGGTATCGTTCAGCCTTTTGAAGAAGGATGATGCTTTTTTCCTGAAGCTGAATATGAAAAACTCGCTCATCCGCTATATAAATGAGCGTTTTACCAATATAGAGCTCGTGCTTGGAGCAGACACAGGGCTTAAAATACCTAATTCAGCTATAACCAAAAAGGAATTTTTCACTATTCCTAAGGATTATTTCACTGCAAGCGGCGATTCCGATGATTCGTCACTCATGATAAAGGATAAAAGCAGTGGCTCAGTTAATATAGTCAGTCCAACAATATTCAGCCAGAATGATGACTTTTATTTTGTAGATGATGAATATCTTAAGGACGGCGATATCATTGTAAAGCCTGATTCTTCGTCAACCTACAGGGTGGGAACAGATAAGGACAAGCTCACAGGTGTCTACAATATCAACAAAGGATACGCTGTGTTTAAGCAGATAAAGGTACTTGCATCAAACGATGACTACACAATTGTAGAAGCCAAAACGCCATATGGCATTTCGCTTTATGACCATATAGCCTTGGATGGCAAATCCGTGAAGGAAAACCAGACCATAACCAAATAATTATTGGTAATAAATATTGATAAAATATACAGAAGGGACAGATTTTATGTTAAAAGACAACTTACATCAGGTTCAGCAAAATATAAAGGCCGCATGTGACAGAGCTCACAGAAACTATAGTGATGTCACACTAATTGCAGTCAGCAAAACCAAACCTGTTGAGATGCTCAGTGAGATATACGATGAGGGCATCCGTGAGTTCGGCGAGAATAAGGTACAGGAAATGTGTGAAAAGATGGAGGTTATGCCAAAAGATATTCACTGGCACATGATTGGGCATCTTCAGACCAACAAGGTGAAGTATATAGTTGGAAAAACTTCACTTATTCACTCTGTAGATTCACTGCATCTGGCAAAGGAGATACAAAAGCAGGCCATAAAGCATGACTGCAGCTGCGACATACTGGTTGAGGTCAATATTGCAGGGGAGGCATCTAAGTTTGGCACATCACGAGATGAGGCTATCTCTTTAGTTGAAGAAATTGCTAAACTGGACCATATCCATATAAAAGGACTTATGACTATAGCACCATTTGTAGATGATCCTGAGGATAACAGACAATACTTTAGAGATATTAAGCAATTATCAGTTGACATAGCACAGAAAAACATAGATAATGTCAGTATGAATGTTCTGTCCATGGGTATGACAGGAGATTACACAGTAGCAATAGAAGAGGGCGCAACAATGGTCCGTGTCGGTACCGGAATATTTGGAGAGCGCGACTACAGCAAGGCTAACTGATACTTTGCATATGCTATACACAAAATAAAAATAGAAAAGGAATATAGAAATGAGTTTCATAGATAAGATTCTTGACAAAATGAGTTTGAATTCTGAGGACGATGAGGAGTTCGATAACGAGGATTATTACCTCGATGATGAGGAAGAAGAAGAGCTTCCAAGAAATCCTTTCCGCAGAAAAAAAGAGGCTGCTGAAGAGGAACCGGCCATAAAAAGCACAAGGCGTGATACAACACCAAAGGAGAAGCCTGTTAAGACTGCATCCAAGATTACACCAATATCAAAATCATCCAGAAAGCAGGTATCATCAGACATGGAAGTTTGCGTAATAAAACCAAGTTCAATTGAAGACGAAATAGAAATAACAGACACATTACTTAACGGACGTACAGTCGTCATCAACATGGAGGGACTTAATGTCGATGTGGCACAGCGCATCATCGATTTCACATCAGGCTCAGCATATGCCCTGCACGGTAATCTGCAGAAGATATCCAACTTTATCTTCATCGCCACACCACGCGGAGTAGATATCTCAGGAGATATCCAGAGTCTCATGGATTCATTTGATCTCCCGGGTTCATCTTATTAAGCGGAGTCTCTAATCAGCTATGAAGAAAAATAAAACAAAAAAACAGATGTGTACAGCAGGCATCATTGCATTGATTCTTGTAGCAATTGACCAGCTTACAAAGTATCTGGCTGTTATAAATCTAAAGCAATCATCCACGGGTGTGTTTGTTCTCATTCCGGGAGTATTCGAGCTTAGATACCTGGAAAACCAGAGTGCTGCATTTGGTGTTGATCTGCTTTCAATAATACAAAATATCTTTCATTTTACATATTGGTCTGAGAATCCATTGGCATTTTTGCGTGCCAAAATGATTTTTTTCTCAGTGATTACCATTGCAGTTGTTATACTTTTGTGTGTATGGTATCGCAAAATACCTGTCTCAAAACGTTTTAGACTGCTGAATGTTGTTATAATACTGTTTGTTGCAGGTGCACTCGGCAATCTGATAGACCGTATTGTAAATAATTATGTGGTTGATTTCTTTTATTTTAGCCTGATTAATTTTCCGATATTCAATGTAGCTGATATATACGTCACTGTAGCGGCATTTATGTTTATCATACTCGGGCTGTTTTACTACAAGGAGGAGGATTTTTCCTTAATCTTCCCTGACAAAAAGCATGATGGAAAGCATGAAAATTAGTGCGGTATGCGCTTTTTTAAAGTGTGCAATATAGTTTTAAATAGTTACTAAAATAAAAAAGAGAAAGCTTCACTATGAATAGAGATACATTTGAAGTCCAGAGTGAACAGGAGGGAGAACGACTGGATAAATACTTAAGCAGCATTTATCCGGATATTTCTCGCTCCTTTTTTCAACGGATACTAAAAGAAAATCAAATATTGGTAAATGATAAGCCTCAAAAGGCAAATTACAGGCTAAAGACTGATGACATAGTAGATGTCACAATTCCTGATGCCGTACAGACACCTATCCTGCCACAGGACATTCCTCTTGACATACTCTACGAGGATGATGACGTACTGGTAGTCAACAAGCCAAAGGGCATGGTTGTACACCCCTCAGCAGGGCATTACAGCGATACTCTTGTAAATGCCATAATGTACCACTGCAAGGACTCTTTAAGTGGCATAAACGGCGAAATACGGCCCGGTATAGTGCATCGCATAGACATGGACACCACCGGCTCCCTTATTGTCTGCAAGAACGATGAAAGCCATATAAAGATATCGGAACAGATAAAGGACCATAGCTGCAACCGTATATACGTGGGCATTGTCTGTGGCAATGTAAAGGATGATGAGGGCACAATAGAGGGCGCCATAGGCAGGAATCCCAATGACCGCAAGAAAATGGCGATCAATGAGAAAAACGGCAAGCCGGCTGTTACACATTATAAGGTGCTTGAACGCTTTGGTGACTACACATATATGCAGTTTAAGCTTGAGACCGGCAGAACACACCAGATACGCGTGCATATGGCAAGTATTAATCATCCCTTGCTTGGAGATATGCTGTATTCGAGCTATTCACCTACCAAAAACCGGTTTAAAGGCATTGAAGGACAGTGCCTGCATGCTAAAACTATAGGGTTTGTTCATCCAAAAACCGGCGAATACATGGAATTTGATGCACCTTTACCAAAATACTTTGCCAATTTGCTTGAAGTGTTATATAATATAAATAACAAATAAATTGAATTATCACATAGTGATATAGTATTAATTATTTATATAAGGGGGTCTGAATTATGGGATCAAACGAAATTTACACAATAGGAAGAGAATTTGGAAGCCTCGGAAAACAGGTCGGACAAGATTTAGCTAAAAGACTTGGAATTAAATTTTATGATAAAGAGCTCTTACAGAAGGCAGCTAAGGAATCAGGACTTTGCGAGGAAATATTTGAGTCGCATGACGAAAAGCCTACAAACAGCTTTTTATATTCGCTTGTCATGGACACCTACACAGGTGGCTCTTATTCCACAGCACCGTTTCTTGATATGCCTCTGAATCACAAGGTATTTTTAGCACAGTTTGATGCTATCAAAAAGATTGCAGCAAATGAATCCTGTGTTATTGTAGGCCGCTGTGCAGATTATGCTTTAGCAGACGAGCCGCATTGTCTCAATATCTTCATACGTTCCAACATGGACGACAGAATTAAAAGAATAAGTGAAAGACTAGATGTCCCGGAGAACAAGGCTAAGGACATAATTAAGAAAAAAGATAAAGAGCGCTCAAGCTATTACAATTACTACACCAGTAAAAAATGGGGAGACGCAAGAAGCTATGATTTGTGCCTGAACACAAGCCAGATATCAGTTGAGGACTCAATCGAGCTTATACTTAAATACAGGGAATGCATGAGAAATCACAATAAATAATTGCATAATAAATAATTGTATTGTTGTATAGAAAGCTATGGATTTAAAGCCATCGGAACTGATGCAAATAGAGGTTTCGGTGGCTTATTCTTGTATTATTATAAAAGGTATCATCGATGCATGCTTCGATGATACCTTTTGACCCTTTAATCATAATATTGTTGTACGTATCGAAATTGCAGGTATTATGCAAAAAATAAGCAGATGTATGTTTTTGTTGTAGTACTTTAATACTTTTATAAGGTCATTTATTCGTTAAACTGTGAAATGTTTAGCGAAAGTGTTTTTCGACTGGTCTGCAAGTCGAAAATCGGGGAAACGGTAGTTGATAGCGCCCGACATTCATTCTCCCGTCGGAGGGCGCTTGCTCATCAACTATTTGCTAAATACTTGTTTGACGAACTAAATGACACGATTTTAATATCATAGACTAAACTAAAAGAAAAAAGTGTAGTCAGTAAGATTAACTTACTGATTGCACTTTTTTTTGTGCATCAAAAGAAAAGGTTGCAAGTTGTCAAGCCCTGCGCTAGCAGTTCATTTTAGGCTTGACAAGCCAAGCCTAAGGACAATTGTTTTTTGGGGATATCCCACAAGATGGGATTCCCCTTGTTCACAAATCAAAGAGTAGATAAAAAGAAGAAAGTAAAGAGGTAAAGGAAAAAATGGAAGATTACACAAAAGCTCAGATGTTTGATATTACTAAAGAATATATCAATGAATATTATCAAAATCCTTTGGATTATATCAGTAAAAATTACGTTTTTTATTACATGTCTGGACGCTTTCCGGATGCTCCGATTAGTGTGTGCTGTTCTGTTGTTGAAGAATTAAGGAAATTCTATTTCTATAATGATGGTTTAATGCGGTTTAACAGCTGATATATGAAGCGTCTGTATCATATTTTACTGGTCAATGTCGTTTGGTAAGCGCTTATTATAACAGTTCGTATCATATAGCCCCCCTGGATTTCGGGGAAGGGGGCGCGCTTGTTCTTCTTAGTGCCTGCTTTTTGGCACTTAGTAGAACACGCTGGGGATTAGGAATGGTCCCACTAGTAACCTTAAGGAGATTTTAAAATGAGAGTAGTAATTGACATACCTACAGATTTCGCAAGAGATTATAGTGCTGATAAATTCAAAGATTTCTTTTCAAGGGTTATTGCAGATATTGATTGTAATGGTATGTGTGGTAGATACGAAGTAGAAATTGCTGAAATGTTTTTAAAAGCATTTGATGATAGTTATGTGGACGTTTTAGGAGGGCTTAAATGAGAACTATTCACGAAAGAGTAGAGCGGTGTTGCCTACTTGACAATGGCAACACTTTGCAGTCACTTTTATAAAAAATGATTGGCTATAATCTAAAAATACAAGAGTTTTACAATGGTGAGGTAAAATTTTCTATCTATCCAGAGGGTATAAATTATGTTCCGGATGAGTTTAAATCGTATCTTGAAAATGAGCGAATAGAGCGTAAGCTTCAAGAGTCTCAGGATGGATATATATATAATCCATTTACTGACAAGATAGAAAAGCTCAAAGAGTTTGAGTCAGCAGAGATTGAAGCGCAGAGAAAAGCACACTCTCAAAGAGTATCTGTTACACGCTCAAAGAATAAGATACATGACCTTGCTAGGTCTGAAACGTGGGAATACTTCATAACTCTAACATATGACGATTCTAAAACAGATAGATATGATTATAATGCTTGTCTTAAAAAATGCCGTCAGTGGCTTAATAATCAGCATAAACGATATGCGCAGGATTTAGCCTATATCTTTGTACCGGAAAAACACAAAGACGGTGCATACCATTTTCATGGACTTGTAGCGAATGTTGGAAGTATGAAATTTGTTGATTCTGGAAAAGTGGCTATTGGCAAAAATGCTGTAACCAGAACTGAAAAAAATAAATCTTATCCAACTATATTCAATCTTGACGGTTGGCGCTTCGGTTGGTCAACTGCTACTAAAATAAAAGACTCTTTTAAGGCTACGAACTATATAACAAAGTATGTAACTAAAGATATATGCGCAGACCTTAAAGGAAAGCACCGATATATAGCATCAAAGAACCTGCATGAACCGATAGAGCTTGAGTTACTGCTTTCGCCGTATGACTGCGACAGATATGCACAATTAACATTTAATGGTGAAGAATGGCTTAAATATATGGTGCAGGACATAGCCAAAAATCATGGTTATGAGTTTAAATATGAATCTGTTGTGGATGGCTTTAAAAAGGCTATCTATCAGATATATCAATCAACAAATGAAAGTGAGGAAAAAGAAGATGGAAAAAGTAAATAAGAATGTTGATTCAGAAAGAAAAATGGTTGGGATGCCTGTAGCAATTTACACACATTTCGATACGATGGAACAAAAGCTTCTTTTTGAAGCGGTCGTGCTTCCAGATATAAGAGATGTGCTTAACAAATATGCTCCTGCGCTTGGATGCCTAGGAGTATCAGAAGATATTGAAAGAATTGAAAGTGAGGAATAAAAGAATGATTAAAATTGTAGGATATATTCCAATGAAAAAAACAAAAGGTGCTGTTGTTTTCACGGAAAATGATAACGTGAATGGTGTTCATGGCAAGTCTGTCGAAAAGCTCTTTGTATATGAGGACTTGGCGGACAAGATAACGGATAGTGTTATTGGTCGTGAATGTGTAGTAGCTTATGGTTGTGGCTATAGCGGTAAAGCGTTTATTAGCGACATTACTATAAAATAATAAAGAAAGGGGAAATGTCTATGTTATTAGCAGAGACAAGTTCAAACACTATGACAACTGCGGTCACATCGCTTATGGATGTTGTTAGTACTGTATTAACAACTATTACTGGTAACGCTACACTCATGGTATTCTTCTGTGCAGGTGTAGTTGGAATTGCTATTGGTGTCGTTAGAAAGTTAAAGCGCTAATGTTATCAATTCCCTTAGGGGCGGGGCTTATGTCCTCGCTCCTTTTTTGTATCATAAAAAATGATACTTGTTACACGTTGCGAATTGTTACAATGATATTACGAAAAACGTTTTATGCTGCAGATCCACGATTGTTTGAGTGGTTCTGCAGCTTAAAACCGATTTATAGAAAGTGAGGAAATATGGAAAGATATGGAAATATTCGTTTTACTCGGAGAGTGGTTGCTTTTGTGGTTCTCTTGTTTGTGGCAATTAATATTTTAATCCCAAAACAGTTTGTAAGCGCTGCTACTTATTCTTTTGAAAATATTATTACTGTTAAAACCACTTATGATGATTCATTTAAAGATAGTCATATTAAGTTGTCACATAATATGAAATCGCCTGTTTATTCATTTATTCTTGAGTCTCGTAAACCTTGTATATCTGATGATAAATATTCTCATCAGTTATTTATCGGTTTTGTTTCAACTGAAGATTTTAGAAGTAAATGTACTATGGATTGTTCTGATAGTATTTTCGGTGGTAGTGCTTATCTTGATGATGGTTATGCTGACCAAGGTATATATTTTTTTAATTTTGGTTTATTTACATTAAGTGATTCTTGTCAGTTTTCAGGCTCTAAATCTGATATATTTATGTTGTATGATAAAAATTATTCTGAATGTTTTCCGTCAATTGTTAAGTATGTGACAACTGGTGTAAAATCCGATGGTATGATAATTGGTGGTTCTGATACTAATCCAACTGCGGTTACTAATGAAAGTATAGGTTATTTGCAAGATGTCAAATTAAATTTATCATATATTACTCCGATAAAGGGTGATAGTATTTTTGAGACAACTAACTATCAAATATATTCAGATATGATATATAATTTAAAATGGAATTCTAAAAAAACATCCACTAATTATGAATTGTCATCTTCGTATGTACAGCTTTATGCAAAGGCAGAATATAGTAAAAGTGAATATGATAAGGTTTCTGCCACTGATTTTATTGAGCTCGGTGATTATGAAAAAGCATCTAAAGGTAAACTTAAATTTTCTTTTTTAGAATTATTTGAAAAATCTATTAAATGTAAATCAGCTTATTTATCTGAATTTCCTTTATCATCTGCTGATTATAAAGATGGTAAATTGCAGGCATGCTCTGTGACATCTAATATTAAATATAAATTTTATATTCGAGTATATAAAGGAACTGACAAAGGACCGTGGCTATGTGTATCTGAAAAGGGCTCTCATCATTCTAATGAGTTTGTAAATTCTGGAGTTAAAGTGCCTTTTAATGTGTCTAGTGGTGATTTAGGCTCTGATGGCACTTATAAACCTGATGGTAATATTAATGAAAATGGAAATGGTATTACTGGTACTGGAACTGATAAGGATGATGCAGACGCTGATACTAATGCTAATGATAAAATACAATCTAAGCATGACTCTTCAAATACTACTTTTGATAAATTAGAAGAGTTTGTGCAGGGCATTGGTGATGTGCCTAAAATGATAGTTGATATATTTTCTTTTTTGCCGTCTTGGTGTCTTGATGTGGTGGGTATTGGCTTTTCCCTGTTGATGATTCTTATTGTTGTTAAATTTATAAGGGGGTAGTTTGTATGCTGTATGATGTATATCATAATGTTTGTTTGTTAATCGGTAAGGTATTAAATATGCGTGTTCCTTGGTCGGGTAGTATTCAGCCGACTATAGCGCAGGTGATTGTTTTTTCGTTGGCAGCTATATTGATTATTAAGTTTGTAAGGGGGTTTTTACAATGACTGTTGATTCTACTGAAGTATATGAAGCTGTACCAGATACAGAAATAATTGATTATAGTGAGGTTCAAAATGTGCAAGGTGAAGAAAGTGTTTCGCAGGATGTTCAAGCGGATAGTACGGAAAATGAAGCGTCTGCTATTTCAGCTCCTGCGACTGGCTCTACTGTTCAGAATGTTGATTATTCAAGCAATTTAGACTCGATTGCTAATGATGTTCATTTAATTATGTTTATATTGTTATTTTCCTTTTGTTGGTCTTGCATGAAGTCGTGGCGCACTCATTCGTTAAAGGGGGTTAGAAGATAATGGATGCAATAGTTAATTTGATTGTTGGTAGTTCTACATCGTTAGATGTATATGTTATGGTTAGGCTTATAGTTTTAATGATTTCGCTTGAATTGTTTGCTACGGCTTGCGGATTTTTAGGGGGTATGAAATAAAATGGGATTTTTAATTTTGCTTGGTGTCCTGGTCTTGTTGTGGCTCTCTGTCATATTCAGAATTATTTGCATTCATCCAGTAAGTACAATAATGTATGCAGTAAAAGATTTCTATTTTTGGATAAAACACAAAGGTTATAACTTCTATGAAGCAGGATTGTTAAATTGTTATTGTGCACACTTTGGTGGCGGTAAAACATTGTCTATTGTTCATTATGTTACCATGATTTTTAATAGATATAATAATAAAATGGTCTGGGATAGAGGTCTGAAAAAATTTGTTCGACAAAAAATACATGTGATTAGTAATGTGGATTTCAAGTCAATTCCATATGAACCTCTTGCCAGTCTGTCGCAGGTCGTGTGCTGTGCATACAAGAATAAAGATATTGATATTAAGAATAACACAAGGACAGTAGTAATAGTGGTCTTGGATGAAGCTTCTGCGCAGCTTAATAGTCGAAATTTCAAAACAAATATTGATGCAGCATTTTTAAATACATTGATAACTTCAAGGCATTATCATATATCGTTTATGTATTCGAGTCAAAAGTTTAAATTGACTGATGCGCTCATGCGTTCGGTCACTCAAAAATGTATTAATTGTGAGAAGATATGGCGCTTTTTGATACAGAATGAATATGATGCGGATGAGGTAGAATATGCATCTAATCCGACTTTGATAAAACCACGTAAACGTACTGGATTCCTTATTAAAGATAAAGATTACAATGCATATGATACGTTGGCTGTTGTCGATAAGCTTAAGAAGTCTGTTGATGATGGGGACATGATGAGTGAGCAGGAAATATTGCAAATGAGAGGTGAAATGAATCCAGATAATGACCAGATAACGCATCGTAGCAGGCGGTTGAAAAAGCTGATGAAATAGTGTAAAATCATAAATAAAAAAGGTTGGTGTGATATGAAAACTTTTAAAGATTGGGTTCTGTTTTTTTGTGTTGTTGGGCTCGTTTTATGCTTCATTTATAATCATATTCTAAGTACTCGTATAGATTCTTTAGAATCTGATAATGGTAATTATGGTATTGTTACTGTTACTGAAAGTGAATGAGTGTGTGCTTCGCGCTCAGGCTTGCCAGCGCGCAGCACACATATTGCACAAAATAATAAATTATATTGGCTCTGATCCGTGTTGGTTCAGAGCCTTTTGTTGTGCATGTTTCACAAAAATATAATTTTATCTTTACAAACAACTGTTCTTGTATTAATCTATAAACAAGTTAATACTTACTGATTGCAACAAATCAATCTGGTCTATGTCGTTCGATAAGAACGATTTATATTTAAACCGTCATTTATTCGTTAAACTTGTGTTTAGCGAATAAATATATGTAGTTAGAAACACTACCTATTCGCATAATCGAAATTATGCGACTAACTAAATTTGACTATTTACTACTACCGCTGTAACTTAAAAAAAATTTTTCAGCTTCAGTAGACGGGTAACTTAAAAAAATTTTTTCAGAAAAAATGCAAAAAATGAATTTTATTTCCGTAGTAACTTAAATTTAGAAATATTTTTACTCCGGAAACGAAAAAAGCACGGCTTGTGCCATGCTTAATCTCGTCAGATATCTGATCTTGTGTTTCCGTCCTAGTCGTATTTTACGTTGTAATCTGTAACTTTTCCGTCTCGGATGTACCATACTGAGCTATTATTAAGATATGTCATCGGTATTCTTTCTGAAACTCCCGGGCCGTAAGCATGAACACTTCCTTTTGGTGCCGTAATATCATAATATACAACGGTCATTGCAGAACTTACATTGCCCCACATATCAGTGGCAATAGCTTCATACTTGTGAATGCCCTCTGTCGTACATGTGATGGTTGTAACAACTTCGTCTGTGCATCCGTCACTAAACCATCGGTCCCAGCCAATTTCTTTGCCATCCATCTTGATAACACAGCCAGATTTTTTGAGTCCGCTTCCTGTGTCACGCATTCGTATGGTGATGTTTATAGCCTGATTTGTCCATCCGTTTGTAGTTGGCACGACAGTTACTGTTGGCGGAATATTGTCCACCCAGTAGGCATATACAGTCAGGTTGTCTTCAAAATCACAAGTCTTTGTTGCACCCATAGACTCGTTGTAAAACATTGTTCCCTTGCCATTAGGCTCTGTATAATAACCCTTAAATGACCAGCCTTCTTTTAACGGTGCTGACAAAGAATTTTTGTTGTTGTCAACAAGTGGCAGGTCGCTGCCGAATGTAGCTGTTGTTGAATCTGAGCCACCTAAACCGCCCTGCTTGTTAAAACTGATGACCGGTGTACGCGGTGTATAATTCGCATATACAGTATGTGTGTTTTTTGCATTAAACATTACTGTATCTTTTGTGATAGCAACCGTGTGGTTTGCATTAGGTGTCTGCATTAACGGGTTTATGCCATCTGCAAACTTGTTTCCTTCACCATTAGCCGATGTGAAATATCCGGTAAAATCATAACCAAATTTCTTTGGTGAAGTTACAGCACTTATTGATGCCGGATTATTTACAACTTTTTCACTCTGAGCTGTGTATCTGATACCATATTTCTCATATACCTTATCTGTGCCGCCACTTCCTCCAACAGGATTCAGTGTTACTTCATATTCCTTCGGCTCTTTCTGTGCATAAAGCTTAACCACTCCGCCAGGTACGGTTGTCAGGTTTTTAACTGTCTGCTTTGAGCTGTATGTTGTTCCATTTCCGTCTTCTTGTGTATTCCAGTTCTTGAATACATAATTGTCCCACGAAACAGATGTGCCGTCATATGTACTGAAGTTCTTGTCATAAGTACATGTCTGGCGCATGATAACATTTCCATCCTTATAGTAGTCAACATAATATGTGTTAGGTGTTACCTTTGCTACAAGGGTTGTGTTGCCGCCTATCGCATAGGATGTAATCTGTCCGCCAAAACCAACTGCATAGTTTGTTCCGGATTTTTTCCATACTGTTTCAAGAGTGTAGCCAGGTTTTGTAATTGCAACATTTAATGCGCTTATTGGAGCGAATGATGTTACATTCTGCGAATACGCAGAACCCCTCGAATTAACGACACCTCCGCCTGAATTTGTTTTCAAACCGCTAGACAAAGAAGTGTTCTCAACAGCATTGCCATTTCCATCCACAATCTTATATCGGACATTGTATTTCATTGCGCTTATATCACAATTTCTTCCAGAATGGAAATCACTAAACACATCATACGAAGCTGAACTCCATGAAGCACAATTCTTCAGTGCATTGTAGCCGCCATTTTCATCCATGAAACATACAAAACCACTTGCATTAACAGTTCCGTTTGAGTTTTCTCCTGTAAGCGATCCGCTTGGGCTGCTGTTTGCCGGTACTTTTGTCATTATCGGGTGTGCCACAATATGATATGATGAACCGCCGTATATCGCTGCTGCTATACTGCTGTTCTGGGCACACATTCTGTTATAGACCGTCTTTAAGTCTATGGTATACAGAATATAATAGTAACCATCACTCTCACACTCTCCTAATGCCCCTGCTGGCCTTTTGATTGTGTTGTTGAGTATCAGGTCACATTTCTGCGAATATCCACTTCCCGATATAACAAGTCTCCAGCCAAGAGTTCTGTATTTCAGATGAGATGAGCTTGATGCCTTGTTGCTCTTTGTTACCCAGAATAACTCTGAGTTATCTGGTGTCGTGTAAATTTTTCTTGTTTCCGAAATAGAATCATACACTTGCTTAGCATTTTGATACAAATGGTAATTTTTGGTTTCGGCCGCTTGTACAGGAATTACTGGCAAAGCAGTTAATGTAACTATTCCTGCTACGATAATTGCTCCCGCACGTTTTGCAATCTTTTTTAACCTACTTAGCATAAAAATCCTCCTTTCTTAGATATTTGTAAATTTTACTTACAGTATAAGTATGATTTTTTCTTTTAAAAAAATAAGACATCCCAAAAAGAGATGTCTTATCCTCTATAGCATTTACTGCTTTTACCAACTTATATCTTTAGCATCTTCCCATTCCCATGTAGATTCGTTAAAGATTGAGCCACTGACCGCTTTGGCGACATTTGGACGCATATCGTAAATGACATTGGCATTTTCATTATCAATTCTTGCAGTTATGCCACTAACATAATAAACGCCATGCTCCCAGCCACCGCCGTCCCAATTGCCTGTATATGAGCTTCCTAATTTGTTTTTTACAAACGCATCAGCTGCTGCATTAGCTTCCGATTCCGTCTTGTAACAAGCCTTATAAGCGCCTCTGCTATCCCACTGAATCACTCCATACTGCACATTATTATTAGCAGGCTCGCTCACGGTATTATCTCCGTTTTCCGGATTGCTTGCAGGTGCTGAACTGCCACCTGATGAGCTGCTGTTGTGCTTCTTTCCTGATGAGGTGTTATTCTTCTTTGAACCACCGTTGTTTTTTCCGCTTCCCTTGTTAGCAGAGCTGCTGTTCTCAGCCACTTCCTGTTTCTTCACGTTTCCGTTCACACTGATTGAAGTCTGGTTTCCTGCAGAATCCCCTGCGTCAATCTTGAAGCTGTAGCCATTACTCTTATCGAGCCTCTTGGTATAGTCGCCGTCTGCCAGCTTTCCACGGGTGTTGTCTGTTACATCAAAAACTACCTCTGATGCGTCATTTACATCTTTCTCAAGCTCTATTGTGCTTCCGTCAGCAAGCTGCTGGCCGTTGTATGATACAACAGGCGCTGTCTTGTCGCAGATTACAAGGAACGACACATCTGCTGTATTGCCGCCTGCATCTGTGGCTGTTACTGTTGTAAGATAGAAGCCCTCGCCCATGTTTTTGAGGTCATCTGTTGTCTGGGCTGCACTTTCAATACCGTCAGCCTTTTCGGTACCGTCGGTTTTCTCTGTGGCATCCTTTTGGTCAGCCTTCTTGTCCTCTTTTTTGTCGCTCTTTTTTGAAGCTTCAGCCTGCTTTGCGGCTTCTGTGTCATTTACAGTCTTCACCTGCTCAAGATAGCCTGCAATTGACTGGTCGTTTACCTCGGCAAGGTCTCCGAGTTTCTCAGCTTTTGTGGAATACTTAAGGTCTGTGATGTCTGTTGCATCGACATACTGTGACATGTCTGTGCTCATGTCGTTGACATATGTATATCCGCTGTTTGCGACATCTCCTTTTGCCTTGATTTCTGGCGCAACGGTATCCTGCACAGCTACCTTCACTTTGTAATCCTTTGCATCATTACCTGTGCCGAATGTAACCTTTACGGTGTACTCTCCTACCTTGTCAGTGTTTACCGCTGTCGCATCGAGCTTGTACTCATCATCGCTGATAGCGTCTCCGTTTGAGTGCTTGAAGTAGTCTGATACCTTGAAATTGAAGGTGTCACCTGCCTCAACTTTCATTTTGTCCTTTGTCTGCTCTATACTGTCAGACTTGCCGCAGCCTGTGAATAATGACGCTGTCATTGTTCCACACAGGAGGGCCATTAAAATTTTCTTTTTCATTGATATTTCTCCTTCTCTTCAATCTGATCTGTGTTTCATGGAACTAAAATCTGTTCCTTTTTTACATATATAGTATGTTAGTTTTCATTTTCGTGAATGGCCTTCTATATAAGATTTTTCTCTTTCGGGCATATATCTGAATTTGCCCTTAAAAAACCACTACATGTAGTATAACATAATTATTCGTAGGAGTATAGCACTAATTTACTATCATTTTATATTTTGATAGTGAACACAATAATTTATAAACCTTATTTCATTCTACTGACAAATATGACTAATCTTTTTTCTCGTTCACTATAAAAAACAGAAGACCGCGAACGGTCTCCTGCTAATCGTGTGATACAAAAAAATTATTCTTCGTATGCTTCAACGTATGTCTTGAAGTAGTCCTTTAATATACTGCTTCCTTTGTCCATGTCAGTAGATGACTGGAATTTTCCATATCCGTTATTTTTCAGATATTTTATATTATTAAACACAAAAAGACGGTTGAAAAATTATCCGTCTTATATTATAATCGAGATAAAGAAAGAGTTGATCGGATATAAAACTTCCGATTGCCTCAGTAGATAAAAATCTTAATTAAGAAATAGCACTACTTTGGTCGGTGGGTGCTATTTTCTTTTATTGTGTCCATCTATGTATGCCAGTGCAGTAAAGATTACAAGCAACAAAGTTAATACTTCCATTGTGTTCATGATTACCACGCCTCCCCTCCATCCGGACATAAACTGCATGTCCTTCTGTACTAGGGGCAACCGAAAAATCACACCCGACTCTTTCCCTATTCGATTATGAAGGTATTATAACAGATTGTGAAGCTCATCTCAATTACAAGCTTTGAAATTTCTATAAAAAGACGGTTGATAAATCAGCCGTCTTTTATATTTGGAATTTATGATTTTATTATGAAATAGATAACACATCCCCCACAATCTGCTCTGCAGTCAGATGATTCTCCTTCAGTACAGCATCCACATCATACCTGTCAAGAAATTCCTTCTTCAATCCATAATTCATCACTTTCATATTGCTTGCACCATAGAATCGTGCGATTTTTTCACCAAAGCCGCCATCTAAAATACCATCCTCTAAAGTAATAACAGTATCATGATTTTGCTTAAGCTTAGTCAAAAGCGCCTCATCCAATCCGGTGATGTAATACGGATTGATTACAGTTGCGTTGATTCCGGCTTCTTCTTTAAGAAGCTTCGCAGCCTCCTTTGCCAGTTCAAAGAAGGTTCCCAGACCGATAATCGCAATCTTTTCTCCTGTCTGAACCACCTCATATCTGTTGAGTCTGCCAAAATCCTTTGTCACCCTTGAACCATCTGAAATCATCGGTCCGCCCGGCAGCTTTATTGCAACCGGATAAGATGTCTGCTCCATACTCCAGTCGAGCATGGCCAGATACTCTTCCTTTGTTGCCGGTGCCAGATATACCAGATTTGGAATATTTGAAAGCATCGGAATATCCTGAAAGCCTAAGTGTGTAACGTCATTCATTCCATATACGGAACCCTGATATATTACCATTGTAATCGGGCTGTTATTGATGCAGACATCCTGTGATACCTGGTCAAAGGTTCTCTGTACAAACGAACTGTATACACCATAAAATGGTTTACCACCATTTACTGCGATACCTGATGCCAGTGCCACTGCAGTCTCCTCTGCAATACCTACATCGACAAACTGACTGCCAGCCTCTTTTCTCTTATCCTCTGTAAAGCCCATAACAGTCGGCGTACCGGAAGTAATTGCAACAACAGAAGAATCATTTTTCATCTTTTCAAGCAGATATTCACATGTCACAGAAGAATAATCCTCTTCCACATTGTCAAATAGCGGCTTTCCTGTTTCTATATCGAACGGACCGCTGTAATGCCACTGCTCCTTGCAATTTTCTGCTGGTGCATAGCCCTTGCCCTTAAGTGTGTTTATATGCACTACAACCGGTTTAGTGCTGTCCTTGACCTCTTTAAATGCCTTAATAAGAGCTGCAACATCGTTGCCCCTGTCCACATACACATAGTCAAGTCCCATAGCCTTAAACAGATTGCATTCTGCCTGACCGTCAGTCTTTCGAAGCAGAGCAAGATTCTGATAGAGACCTCCATGATTTTCAGCAATCGACATATCGTTGTCATTTACTATAATAATAAAATTGCTTTGAAGCTCAGCAGCAAAATCAAGTCCCTCAAGTGCTTCTCCTCCGCTTAATGAGCCGTCTCCGATGACAGCAATCACATTGCCGTTTTCACCCTTTAAGTCCCTTGCCTTTGCAAGACCTGCAGCCAGACTGACCGACGTTGATGTATGTCCGACTGTAAAAAAATCATGCTCGCTCTCATTTGGATTTGTATAGCCGGACACATCATCATAGTGCTGTTCAGACAAATACGCTTCCTTACGCCCCGTAAGCATCTTATGAGGATAACTCTGGTGCGATACATCATAAACAATCTTGTCCTTAGGTGATTCAAATACATAATGTAAAGCGATTGTCGCTTCAACCATTCCGAAATTCGGCCCAAAATGTCCGCCATGCTTACTTGCTCTTACCAAAAGGGCATCTCTTATCTCCTGCGCCAGCACCGGCAGTTCATCTATCTTAATTTTCTTTACATCTTCTGGTCCATTAATTTTCTCAAGATACATATTATATTTTGTCCTCCTATTTGTCCCAGGTCAATTCACCTGTCTTTATCGCATTCTCGTATTTAGAAATTTTATACTGTAAGCGTTCCATCGTGTTTTCAATCTGTTTTTTCTGCTCATCAAGCTGCTCGTATTGCTCCTTGAGAAGCTGACACCTTGCTTCAAATGTGGCATCTCCCATCTGAAAAAGCTTGATATATTCTATAAGCGCCTCCTTTTTGATTGTTACAATGAAACTATATCACTTGGAGTCCACTCCAAGTCAAGAGCTTTTCATCTGTTTTGTATACATAAAAAAATTATCGTGTTATAATCTCAATAATAAAATTTAAAAAGATTTACACTTGGAGGAAAAATATGAACTATAAAGAATGTATCGAAAATGCCAGACCACGTCTTGGAAAATACTGCAAGGCATGTCCTGAATGCAACGGCCGCGCATGCAAAAACCAGATGCCCGGTCCCGGCTCAAAGGGCATCGGAGACACAGCCATACGCAACTACGACAAATGGAAACAAATCCGTGTAAACATGGATACTATTGCCGAAAATAAGCCTGTAGACACCGCTTTCTCACTCTTCGGCCGTACTTTTAAATATCCGGTATTTGCAGGTCCTGTCGGTGCTGTACAGCTGCACTACGGAGACTGTCTGGATGATGTAACATACAACGATATCCTCGTGTCAGCCTGTGCAAAGAACGGCATCGCAGCTTTCACAGGCGACGGAACTGACCCAAATGTCATGGTTGCAGCCACCAAGGCTATCAAAAATGCTGATGGTGCAGGAATACCTACCGTAAAGCCATGGAACATTGAGACCATACGTGAGAAAATGGAGCTGGTACATGAATCAGGCGCATTTGCAGTAGCTATGGATATCGATGCAGCCGGTCTTCCATTCCTCAAAAATCTTGATCCGCCAGCCGGAAGCAAAACAGTTTCAGAGCTTTGCGATATCATACAGATGGCCGGAACCCCATTTATTGTAAAGGGAATTATGACCGTAAAGGGTGCGCTTAAAGCAAAAGAGGCAGGCGCAAGCGCTATTATTGTATCAAATCACGGTGGACGTGTGCTGGATCAGTGTCCTGCCACTGCTGAGGTGCTTGAAAGCATCGTAAAGGCTCTTGAAGGTTCAGGCATTAAGATTCTTGTAGATGGTGGCATCAGAAGCGGCACAGACGTCTTTAAAGCCCTTGCACTGGGTGCAGACGGAGTTCTTATCGCAAGACCGTTTGTAACGGCTGTATACGGCGGTAAGGCCGATGGTGTACGTGCATACATAGACAAAATCGGTACAGAGCTTGAAGACACCATGAAGATGTGTGGTGTATCTTCGCTTGATGAAATCACAAGGGACTGTGTGATGACATTCTAGTTTAAAAACATGCTTCATGACTTTTCATTTTTATATAAATTCTTCATACAAAAGCACCATAACAGGCATCGTCACTACAGCACAAAGCGTTGTCACTACATTTATTGCGCTGGCATACCTTGAATCATTGCCATACACCTGACACATCTGTGTGACAGTCGATGCCGAAGGCGTAATAACCGCTAAGAAAACAATAAGCATAATCTTTGGCGCATCTGCAGAAATATATGCCATATGGCTGATTTTAATAAGAATAAGCGATATCAGCGGAACCAGAAGCATCCTGAGAAAGGTAACAAAATACACCCTTCTGTTGGCAAAAACCTTCTTCAAATCCATCCCTGCAAAAAGCATGCCTGTCACAATCATGCTTGCAGGTCCGATCATACTGCCGACAGAACCGATTGTGTCATTGATAATCTGCGGCAGATGAATCCTTGTAAAGAAAAGCACCACACCTATTACCATGGAAATCATATTGATATTAAAGACAATCTTTCGCCAGTCATAGGAGCTTTCACGGCTTATTATCTTTTTGCAGTGAGTCCACAAAAATACCAGCTGCACACTCATGAAAGCACAGCCGTAAAGCACCCACTCCTGTCCCAGTATAAATGTCACAATCGGAACAATCAGATTGCCTGAATTTGAATAATAAACTGATGCGACCTCCACCTCATTCATATGGAAAAGCCTGCCCATAGCAGAAATGATAAACAGCAAAACTAACTGCAAAATCACCGATGCCGCAAATGCAATCAAAAGACCTCTCACTGTTTTTGAAGTGTAATCCACCTGAAAAGCATTGATAATAACACACGGTATAATCAGATACAGTACAATCTTTGATAAAACCTTGCTGTCCTCATCCTTCACAATACCTGCTTTCACGATAATAAAACCCATTAAAATCATGATAAAAAGCTCTATTATCTGTTCCATTAAAAGTATACTGATATGCATAAAAATCATCTCCTGCTCTAAATATCTATGTCTTAAAAGGCATGCATATCTAATTCATAATTTATAAATCTATAATCTCGTAGTCCACTTTGAACAATCCCACACATCCGTCGCAAGCCCATCATAGAAATCCGGCTCATGGCATACCATCAGTATGCTGCCCTTATATTCCTTTAAGGCACGCTTCAGCTCATCCTTAGCATCCACATCCAGATGGTTGGTAGGCTCATCCAGAAGCAGAATATTTGTCTCTCTGTTTATCAGCTTGCACAGGCGTACCTTTGCCTGTTCACCACCGCTTAACACACGCACCTGGCTTTCAATATGCTTTGTGGTCAGGCCACACTTGGCAAGCGCGCTTCGCACCTCATACTGCGAAAATGCAGGAAACTCGTTCCATATCTCCTCGATACATGTGGTTGTAACCGACTGATCCATCTCCTGCTCAAAATACCCAATTTCCAGATAATCTCCAAGTGTAACACTTCCTGAAAGCGGCTTTATCAGCCCAAGAATACTCTTAAGCAATGTCGTCTTTCCGATGCCGTTTGCACCGGTAAGAACAATCTTTTGTCCTCTTTCCATCTCAAGGTCGAGAGCAGATGAAAGCGGATCATCATAGCCAATGACCAGACCATTTGTCTGGAAAATATACCGCCCCGGAGTACGCGCTGTCTTAAAGTTAAACTCCGGCTTTGGCTTTTCGGCAGCAAGCTCAATAACATCCATCTTGTCAAGCTTCTTCTGACGTGACATCGCCATATTCCTTGTAGCGACACGCGCCTTATTTCTAGCCACAAAATCCTTCAGTTCTTTAATCTCCTGCTGCTGTTTGTTGTACGCAGCCTTAAGCTGGGCTTTCTTCATCTCATAGACTTCCATAAACTTGTCATAATCCCCGACATACCTGTCGAGCTTCTTGTTGTCCATGTGATAGATGAGATTTACCACGCTGTTTAGAAATGGTATGTCGTGAGAAATAAGAATAAACGCATTCTCATAATCATTAAGATATCGCTTAAGCCACTCAATATGCTCCACGTCCAGATAGTTTGTAGGCTCATCCAAAAGCAGAATATCCGGCTTCTCCAAGAGGAGCTTTCCCATCAGCACTTTGGTTCTCTGACCACCGCTTAAATCGGTAACGTCTTTATCAAGCCCCAGGTCTAAAAGTCCAAGAGCCCTTGCAACCTCCTCAACCTTTGCATCAATCATATAGAAATCATGCATGGTAAGCATGTCCTGAATCGTGCCGGCTTCCTCCATCAGCTTATTCATCTCATCCTCGTCCACATCGCCAAGACGCGCATATATGTCGTTCATCTCATTTTCCATATCATAAAGGAAATCAAATGCAGATGAAAGAACTGAGCCGATAGTCATGCCCTTTTCAAGCACTGTGTGCTGGTCGAGATAACCTACACGCACCTTCTTGGCCCACTCTATTTTGCCCTCATCAGGCATAAGCCTGCCTGTGATAATATTCATAAAAGTCGATTTCCCCTCACCGTTTGCACCGACAAGCCCTATGTGCTCGCCCTTCAACAGTCTGAAGGAAACATCCTCAAAAATAGCACGGTCGCCAAAACCATGGCTTAGGTGCTCTACGTTTAAAATACTCATGTATACCTCTCTTCAAGATTTTATTTCCCCAATATGGCACTTTCTTCAAGATTTAGTCAGCAAGCTCATATTGTTTTGCCAGTCTGTTAAGCTCATCATGAACCTCTTTCACCAGATTTTCCGGACCTATTATCTTAAAATTATCCCCCATTGCCATAATCCAATGAATAAAAAGCTTGTTATCGGCTACCTTCACAAAAACACACGAATGAGCTTCATCCTTCTTTAAGATTGTCACATCGGTTCCAAACCTGTCAATCAAGACACCTATAGCGCTGTTTTTGCACAGTATCTCAGCCTTAATCTCTTCTCCATTGTACATACCAAACTTCGATTTGCCATAAGAAGCAATATCGAGTTTTTTAAGCTTCTCCCTGCCCTCACGGACTTTATTTTCAATCAGTATATTCTTCATCTTGTCTACACGGTAATGACGAATATCCTTTACCTGTGTATCATGGTCATATCCAATCAGATAATAATTGCCATCATTCCACAGCAGTCCCCATGGACTGACATGATATCTGGCGCCATCATGCTTCACCTCAAGCTCTTTTTTCGTATTCCACCGGCAATATTGAAAAGAAAGGCTTGAATTATTTGCAATTGCATTGTGTATGGCATCGACATTTTTCATGATGTCGCTATTCATGGTTTTCACTCTTCCGGCAACATATACCTGACGCTGCAGAGTGGCAGCCTCCTGTCTGCTTGTAAGACTCTCCAGCTTCTTAATAAGCTCATTGGATTTCTCCTCAGTGATAAACTTGGCAGCCGCGACAGAATCCACCAAAAGCTTAAGCTCCGCCAGCTCAAATTCCCTGCCTATCACCTTATAATGGACAGTCCTGCCATACTGCGTCTTTTGGGTTTTGATACCAAAATCATTCAGCTGTGCTATATCATCATACAGACTTTTTCTCGCAGCCGTGACATCGTATGCATGCAGCCTATTTAAAATCTCATCAAGTGTAATATCATGGTTAGCATCAGTATTATTCAAAAGAATTTTGGCCAGATACAAAAGCTTTAGCTTTTGATTGCTCCTGGGTTCCTTAGATTGCTTCCCGGCAGTCAGCTCATTATTTTCCGTTTCACTCATATACACTTATCTCCCCATCAATTTGTATTGTAACTATTCAGAATCACACCACACACATTTGCAAAACCGCACGATACTCGTCACTTGATTATTGTAGCAAGTTTTTCGCCACACATCACACCGAGTATACATCCTAAACAGCTCAACAACACATATCCGCACCCAAGCAGGCAGTGATTATGTTCAAACAGATTATAGGATTCCAGCGAAAATGTAGAAAACTACGTTGGTGATTAAAGTCAAAAAGGGAAACTCAGTTTTTAAAGGTATAAGGCTGATGGCATATCTGGCCATTGCACCTACGGCGCCGCCCAGTGCTACAAATAAAAAATTCATGGTGGTTATCTCCTATATGTAAAATACGCGATTCTCTTTTCTCGGAATCACGTCAGGATAATCTCCATCAACATATCCAAGAGCACAATGTCCGATTCCCTCATATTCATCCTCAATACCTAGTGATTTGAGAAGCTCCTTGCCCCAGTCAGACTCAAACTCTTCCTTCGCGCGGTGAATCCAGCAGCTTCCAATGCCAAGATCATGTGCTGCAAGCATGAGATTACCCATCACAAGACTGCCATCATAGACATGTGTAGGCCAGTCCTTCTTTCCAAGAACGATAAGAATAACCGGCGCACCATAAAATGGATCAGTATTACTTCCCATTATGTCGGCATTTCTCTTAGCGATTTCATCCCTTATTTCCCTGTTTGTCACCTGAATAATAATGGTGTTCTGTGCACCTCTGCCGTTTGCTGCAAAGGTTCCGGCCTCAATTATCCGGTCAAGGATGTCCTGCGGAATCATGTCCGGTTTGAATTTGCGAATACTTCTTCTGGTTTTCATTTCTTCTAATACTTTGCTCATGATTTTGACCCTCCATTTTAAGTGTTATGCAGTATTTAATCCTCGTGTAAGCTAGCTAGTTCTTCTGTAGACATAGAACCTCTTGGATTACTTTTTATGACTATTATTAACTATTATAATATTCAGCCAGAAACTTCATACCATTTCCTTCATTATCCTGAATATACTGTAACAACTTCTTATCAAACCTATCGTTCATATATTCAACAATTAGAGGGCACACCCAATATTGACTCCCTTCTGACGGTTTCATATTCATTTCTAAAGCATCAAGATAATCCGAAGAATGGAATTTTATACTATCTATAACTGATAATAAGCTCAAAAATATATCTGTAATATTTTGTAGCGTCTCTATTAACTCTTTATCTTTTTGTTTCTTTTGGTCTTGAAAAATATAATTATCCATTACAAATCTAATACCATTCGCATGTACATAATTATTTAGCTTTCTATCTTCTTCCAACCATTTATCTGTCAAAAATTCATCAAAAATATATTTGACCTTTTCATTATTACTTATGAGATAATCTTTATATTTTGATGTATCAAAAAAATGTCTTCTATCCTTATTATTCTCCGATTTTTCCAACACATTATAAATCCACTTTTCCATAGCTAGTTCCGCATCTGTTTTTCTTTCACCTGAAACCAATATAGCCCAATCCAACTCTACCATCTTCAATATCGATTCTGGATCTGTAGGAAACTCTTTTGCCTCTTCATCTGTTAAACCATGTTTGTGCTGAATAACATTCAGCACAAACAGATACTGCATCAAATCATCCCTAACTTTGCGTATCAAAGTATATGCATCAGAATAAGCATTTCTGTGGCAACAAAAATCGATTGTCTCAAGAGTATTACAAATTGACATCATTGTTTCTCCTGATAACACATATGCCCCCCTTTTTCCATATGATACATCTACCGACGAAAATGTTGCATCTGATAAACAAAAGAAAATATACCAAATGTTTTCAATTTCTTGAGATTTAAATTTATAATTTGTATCTTCTATCTCGTCCATGCATTCTCCTATACAGCAACTTTAAATATTTTTCATCATGCTCATTTCTTCATACTCTTTATCATATATTTATAACACCCAAACACTTTATCTATATTTTCCACACACCTTCATTCTTACCATTTCTTTCATAACTTCCTCTATCTGCTTTGCCTTGTCATGGGATTCAATCAAGAATCCCATTTCAATATTTCCTTGCATTCCGTGATATGAAAGATTAGCTGACGACACCAGTGATTTCTTTACATCTGATACAATAAGTTTCGCATGCAATGCTGCCATCTTGTCATCTTCTTGCTTTTGATATTCATATATCTGTAAGAATCGCGAACGATATGACATCAGTCTGTCAAGCACTTCCTTCTGCTTTTCTGTATCATTCACATATATACGAACATATACTCCTTGCTGGCTTTTTTCAATAATAACATCAAGCATTTCGGCAAAATAATCTGAGATTGAATAACCAGTTATAGTAAGACTCTTTTCTGTATTCTCTATCAGATTACGCATTGTATCTTTGGTTCTTAATGTTTTCACACGGAATGAATCTGGTGCAGTAAGAACAAGTTCTGCGTGTTCAATTTTCTTTGACGAATACATCTTCATACAAAGGCTGATTATATCTGCTATCTCTTGTTCAGAACAATTAGTAAAATGATTTCTAAGTTCTTCAATCACAAGACGAAACTGTGCATTCTCTCTATTAACAGAATAATTTTCAAGTGCATCTACAATCAGACCTGCGATATATTCGATTTTTACACTTGTATTCCACATAAATCTCTCACCAATTCTCTGAAATATCCCATTTCCTCATGCTCCGGTACCGGTACAACTAATGCTCTATCAAGTAGGCGGTTACCATTTTCACATGCAGTTTCTGATATCATAGTACAAGAATGACAGGCAGCCCCATTTAATCTCTCACTCGTCGGATTCTTCATAAAGCATTCTGGGTCTGTTGTACATGTTAAACCATTCTCCAGTGCCCCTTTTAAAAGCGGCAAAAACTTATTCATTCCGCCAAGTTCAACAAGTCCACCTAGTGAACCTTCCTTATCCGCCGCACCTGTGTAAATTAAAATTCCACACATATTTTCACTACTATAAATGCGTTCATGTAATGCAGATGATGAATATCCTGACTGCATAGACATTTCCTTAATCAACATATGTGAAAGTGTATGTAACAACACATACTCTGCATTTCTTGGTTTAAAATTCTCCCATCCTTTTTTCTGACAATATGCTGCATAACATGTCCCGGGACCGCCTCTCGACGCATCTTGTCGTAAATCGTATTTCCTGGTGCCAAAATAAAGAAATGTTTGTACCCTTTTGTTTTGTATAAATAATAAATACATGCACCCATTAAACGGGACTTACCAATACCGGTTGTCATATCAAAGCAGAATGATGGAAAATCAAATTCCTTATCTACAGATATTGTATGTGGAGCTTGGCAATTCTCTGATGCTATTTTCTCTGCTTCGGCTTTTGAACTAGTTCTATACTCAATCTTGGAACTGATTGCATCAAAGTATTGTAGCGCTTCATACTGAGGATCACGCAGGCTCATAGCCCATTTGATTTTATCTACTGAACTCATTATTCCTGCACCTCACTTTCAAAATTACATTTATCCAATAAATCCTTTGGTATTTTTTTCACTTCCACATTCTCTGGAAGAATCATATCAGCTTGATTTTTCTTACAATAGATAAGTAAACTCTGCTTATCCCCTAAGTTCTTCATTATCGACATCGCATACTTTGTATTAACAAATTCTTCTGTGATATGTATGAATCGATTCTCTGATGAATGTCCTTGAAACTCCCCAGATGGTTCATAGGTAAATCCTTCTATCTTACAAATAGCTTCACATACCATATCCCATGTATAAGACGGATTTATTTGATAAACAGGAAGAACTTTGTTTTTTACAAGTAATGGTTCTGCAAGTTCGTAAAATTTATATCCCCCACCCCCTTGCCAACCTACCTCTTTGGAAATTCCTCCAACATCCCCATTATCAATAACTCTGTCTAATCGAACTTTACAATGTGAATACACCTGTTCTCCCCTTTCGATTCCTATCCATTTTCTTCTCATCTTCGTTGCTACTGCTGCTGTGGTTCCAGAACCCAAAAAAGAATCTAGAACTAAATCGCCTTCTTGTGTTGACATTTCAAAGATTTGAGAAACTAACTGTTCTGGCTTTTTCCCATTGCCAAATTCTACTCCTCCTTCTTTTGTTAAGTTGTTTATATTACTTGTGAAATCCCAATATGTTCCTTGCAAAGTTTTCTTATACAATACACCATCTATTTCCTCACTAATATCTCGTAACCACGCAAATAATCTACACTTATCACCTTTATAAAACTGCTCATATTGTTTTCCACGATTTTTGCCAGTTTTAGGCACATATTCTATTGAAATAACATCATCTATAATCCCATATTCTTTCTTTGCTGCAATCACTCGTTGACGAATTGACGATTGAGCATCTTTAGCCTCAAAAATATATTTACCATATTTATAATATACTTCCTTTTCAGATAATGATTCTTCTTTCATTATTTGATTTACAGATTTAATAACAACGCCTTTACGTTTATATAACTTAATTTCATTTCCATCCCCATCAATAGTAGTTCCAAATAATATTTTTTCTCCTGCTTCTTTTAACACAGAGGTGTAATGCCAACTTTTCCCATTATTGCGATATTGCTCAACTAATTCTGACATTTCTGTAAATAAATATGGACCATTAAATAAAGGCATCAAATCATAATTCCTAGCATACACTAAAACATATTCACAATTCTTCTTTATTTTTTTATCTTCTCCACCGCCTGATACACCTGCAACATTCTTCATATTTACAGAAATCATATTTACAAAATTATTTCTTCCAAAAATTTCATCACACAATACCTTTAAATATGCTTGTTCTTCATCATCTATCTGAATCCAAATAGTTCCATCTTCGGCAAGTAAATTACGAAGGATTTCTAATCTTTTTTTCATTATTCCTAACCAAATGGAATGTTCTAAATTATCATCATAATGTTCAAACGCCGCTCCAGTATTATATGGTGGATCAATATAAATACACTTTATCATCCCCGTATACTTATTTTCCAAAGCCTTGAGTGCCAACAGATTATCCCCATGAATCAGCATGTTTTCTGTATTCGATTCACCATATGATTTTGATTTATCTTCAATTAATATTCTCGGTTCTAGTTTCTCTTCCTCATATTTACCAACCCATGTCAATTCTAACTTACCTTTTTTCTCCATGGTAGCCTCCTAAAACTTAATCACTATCTTTGTTACCAGTTGTGTTTTTACCAATATGCTTTCTACAAACTCCTTCTGCATATTTGCAACCTCTTCTTCCAATGCTGTCATTTCATCATGAAATGCCTCTATCATTTTTTGTTTCTTTTCTTCTAAAATTTCTATTTGCTTTTTTAATGCAATCTTCTGTCTAAAATTGCTTTCGTTTACATATTTATCTTTAAGTTCATCTAATTCTGATGTATCCTTGACTCTGAGCAAATATTCCTCTTTTCTTGATTGCAGCCAATTATCCAATTTTTTCTGATTAGCAATCAAAACTGTTCTTTTAGATTCTGTATATTTCTGTTGCATAAATTCATCAACTTTATCAATATATAAAAGGATTTCTTGATTATTAGGAGTCTCTTCTTCTAAGCACTGCTCATTCAATTTTTCACAAAGCTCTCTAGCCAACACATCTGAAGCGCCATATATTTTTCCTGTTATATCAATAATTTCAAATACTGCATCTTCAAGAATCTCACCAACATAAGAACCACCAATAAGTAAATATCCGTGTTGAATTCCCGGAATTTCTAAGTCTATATTAGTTTCATAGTACTTTGGACATGTCCCATTTTTCTCTTTACTTCTACCATTCCAATACTCAAACTGTGAATCATATTCCGCTATTTCTTTCATAATAATATTAAAATGAGACTTATGTTGTTCCTCTGTCTTATATGTAAATATGGATTTCAGTTCATCCATTTTCTTGTTTCGTTTCTTCTCTAATTCCTTTTCCAAATCCTTAAATTGCTTTGTAAAATCTGATGTTGTTTTACATTCCTGATATATAAGTGTAACTCTTTTTTCAAAATCTGCTCCACTTTCTAATAATCCAATAGCTTTATCGGATGCACCAAACACACCTTGGAATAACTCAAACTTTTCAGAAAGGATTTCATATACTCTCTTATCTGCTACATTCTGAGTATTAAGCAAATTAATAACCACAACATCGTTCTTTTGTCCATAACGATGACAGCGACCAATTCGCTGCTCTATCTTCTGCGGATTCCAAGGAAGGTCATAGTTTATAATCGTATTACAAAACTGAAGATTCAATCCTTCCGAACCAGAATCTGTTACAAGCAAAATCTTGTATTCATCCCTAAATGCTTCTACGATGGCATTCTTCAATTCAACATTTCTACTACCCACATACTTTCCATAATTTCTAGCTTTCCACGCCTTATAAATCTGTTTAGTAACAGGATCATTTGTACTACCATTAAACTTAAGTATCTGACCTTCATATCCGGCATGAGATAATTCTTCAAACATGTATTGTTGCGTTCTAATAGATTCCGTAAACACAACTATTCTTTGTTTTATGCCAGCTTCATCTTGAAATGCAAAAGCTGTCTCCACCGCCTGTTTCAATGCTGTCATCTTCGCATTTCTTTTTATACTTTCAGCTTTATTAATAATGGCTGTCACCTCATCTATTTCATGCTGAATAAATTCATTTACCTTTTCTCTTGTGTATAATTCATCCTGCTTACTATCATCATCTGTCTCAATTTCATCATCATCAAAAAAACTAAGGAAAAAATCAATACTTTCATCCGCTAATTCAGTTCTAGTTGTTTCCTTCAAAGTTTCAAGTCTGCCTTTTAATACCTTGAAGGTTTCTGCAACTGCCATACTTGATGATGCAAGCAATTTTCTAATAACAGATGTAATAAGTGTTCTGTGTGAATTGGGCAAAGCATACAAAATTTCCTTTTTCAGATAATTATTTATCATCACATAAAGTTCTATCTCCATTGGCGATAGTTCAAAATCAATTGTCATTTCTTTGCGCTCCGAAAATTGAATATACTCTGCCACTTCTTTTCGTAAAGTTCTTTGCACAACAGGTTCTAAACAAGCCTTCAAATCATTGTAATCTTCTCCTCTCAAATATCTTTCAGAAAATATCTGCTTACTATAAAAAACTCTATCATCGATAAACTGAACAAGTCCATATATATCAAGTAAAGTATTCTGCATAGGAGTCGCAGTTAATAGAATCTTCGGAATTTCCTTTGTTAATTCATATAATGAGTTAGCCATCTTTGAACCATTCTTATAAACATTCCTAAGCCGATGTGCTTCATCAAATACACAAAAATCCCAAGCTATCTTTCCGAACTCTGTTTTTCTTTTTGAGGCAAAGTGGTAGGAAACAATAATTACTGCTTGTTTACTCTTTACCTTTGCGAGATAATCCTCCCAGTTAGAACTATCCACAATTAATGAATCAATATCAAATTTCTCTTCTAATTCAACTTGCCATTGCTTTCGCAGATTTGATGGCATAATAAGTAGTATTTTATTTTTTCCACTGCATAGCAAATACTTGATGACCAAGCCAGCCTCAATAGTTTTTCCAAGACCTACCTCATCTGCAAGAATTGCTCCACCAAGCTCTAATGAAGATAGTGCAAATGTGAATGCTTCAACCTGATGAGGATTGATGTCAATATCAGCCATATGCAAACAACTATATGGATTATTTTTCAGTTCTTGTTGCTTTAATTCAGCATATGTATTTTCAACAATACCCATTTGCAAAACCTCCAATTTTATTTTCCTAATTGTTCTTTTATTTTATCTGCTATTACCTTTGCCATCATTGGTGGAACCGCATTCCCCACCTGAACAAATTGTGCTGTCCTTGGTCCTTCAAAATAATAATTATCCGGAAACGACTGTATTCTTGCTGCTTCCCGCACTGTAATTGATCTATGTTGCTCTATATCTGGATGAATGAAATAATGTCCATCTTTCGATAAATGAGCAAGTATTGTGTGACAATGATCCATATCACCCTCAACAACTTTAAATCGATCTACAAATGAAGTTCTATTTTTATGTGTTTTTAAATCTTCTGGTAAATCATCATATTTTAAACGTTCATGCTGTTCGTTTTCAAACCACATGTCTATTGTTCTCTTATATATTTCAATATCCTGTGCAGTATGTGGTCTTGCAATATGTCCTGTTAACACATCCGATTTTACACGAATGTCATTATCTTTTACATATTTTTTTAATCTGCGCATATCTGTCATAGTATGCTCTATAGCCTCTTCACCAGGCTTTAACACTGGCAAATCCTTAAGTAAATCCCATACTTCTGCTTTACTATGAATTACATCAAATGATGGGTATTCATATCCTGTGCCTTTAAGCCAACCTACTATAATTACTCGTTTTCTACTTTGTAATACTCCAAAATCTTGAGCATTCAACTCATGATAATCTATTTCATAGCCCACACGTTTCATATATGTCTGAAGGTTTTTAAAAGCCTGTCCACCTCTTGCAGTCTTTATGCCCGCCACATTCTCAAACACAAACATTCTTGGCTTATACTTCTTAAGGAATTGAACATACATCTTATATAATTCATTTCTTGGATCATCTTCCATCGGAATTATCATATGACTGCTCTGTGCTCTCCCAACCAAAGAATATGCTTGGCAGGGCGGTCCTCCTATAATTACATCAATTTTATCAATTTCTTTTTCCTTTTTGATGTCATCAATTGTGTTGAAAATTCCCTTAATTGTGGATTCTGACATTTCTTTATTAATTACAGTCTTAAGTTCCTCTTTTGGTATTTTCTCCAAAAGTTGTTCTCTAGTTATGTTTCCTTTTTCATAATCATAATAACTTTTAATTTTGCCATTATCTTTTAGGTAATAATATGCTATTCTTGTTTCTATTGTCTTTGCTGCATGCTCATTCATTTCCACATGTGCAACCGGTCTATAGCCACTTTGTATAAACCCTTCTGAAAGTCCACCGGCACCAGCAAAGAGATCAATATAATTTAATCCATTTTCATTCATGGTTGTTCTACCTCATTATCTCACATTTACTATCCCATTATCTGGACTTAAATTATCATTATGAATTTTTTTCTTTACTTCAGCTAAATCAGTAAACTCCATAATATCAGATATATCACATTCCAATTCGGCACATATTTTTTCTAATACAGTCATAGCAACCATCTCTTCATTTGTCATTTTAGCCATAGTACTACTGCTAATTTTTATCTTTTTACACAATTGGCTCTTATTTATTTTTTATCGATCATTAATTTCCATAATTTATTGTATGATACAGCCATATTATCCTCCGTGCTTTTAGGAATACAATTTCACTATCTTATTATATATTATCTCAATTTCGTTGTAAAACACTTTATTTGATTTCTCAAATACTTTTTCCAAGTTATAAAACAAATCCGCCAAGGAAGTATCTTCCTCGGCCCCTGTTCCATAACTTATCTTCTGCTTTTTCTTTATGAGTATATCTGCTGACTGCTTCATCATAAATCCTCTGAAAATCTTCATAAAGCTCATCTCCATTCAGCTTTATCTCCAGCTTTCTCATAACATCCGAAAACAACTTTATTCTTCCACTAACATCAGCAATATCAAATCCGAATACATCAGCCTTAGCAGAAGCATCGACATTGTTATTACCGCCAAGCTCTAACATTCTCCTAATAATCCACTCTGCTCTATCCGCAGAATTTAATCCTTAAGCTTCTACATCTTCACTTTTACCTGTCATATCAGCTACTCTTCCATCTGTTCTTGTCACAACTACATCCGACAGATTATCAACCTCTGACTCATTTGATTCCACAATTACAGTCACTTTACAACTTATTTCTTTTCCATCTACTATTGCTTTTACTACAACTTCACCTGTCTTTTTGGCTGTTATCTTACCATTATTATCTACCGTAGCAATAGACTCGTCAGAACTGCTTCACTTTATATCATTATCCTTAATATCTCCAATTATATTAATTACACCAGTTTTACCTGCTTCAATGCTAATTGCTGTTTTATCTAGAGATATTTTATCTTCCGACGTTTCTGTTTCCTCAGTCTGAATCATAACTGAAGCCTTATTTAATTTTGTAGTTGAATTTGACAATATCTCGTTATTACATGTTTCACATTTTTTTACGTTTATATCTATATTGCCTGTTGTATTCGGCTTTACTTTAAATGACATCGTACAAATATTGCCTGTTGCAATTTTATCACTATTTGATACCATAACAATCTTTATATTTCCGTCACAGTCAATATTATAATCCGATGTAGAGCTGTTTAACACTGAACCGGGCTGTATGCTTTTTCCTATATCACTCTGCGCATAAAGCGGTTCAAGCTTTGCATCATCATATTTTATAGTCAACATTGCAGCCATTACATCTTCATTTGTCGGCATATCTATAGAATATGTCAGGATATCTCCCTTTTTGAGTTGTTGCTTATCACTCGATATTACTATCAAGTTTCCACCATCTGCGTACACAGCGCTTTTGTCAATAAATATTGTCATTCCCAATGTGCAAATGAAACAAAATAGAAATAACTTTACTAGTTTTAAGTTGTTTTTAACCATCTTTTCATACCTCCGATAAATAATTCAGAACTAATTTAGAACTTTGGTATTATTATAACACATTACGAGTCCCAAAGTCTGCCCTCGCAACACGAATTTTTGTTCGAAGTTACTGTTCAGTCCCTAGCCAGAAGTCCTCTCTCGTAACCATATTTTATTTATAAAAACATCTGTAATCCTTAAACAAAAAATCGCTCAACCTCACGGTCTGAGCGATTTTTCTATTCGGGAATTGGTTTAGTTCCCCATCTTTATATAAGCTCTACTCAAGCTTGAATTTGCCGACTTCCGTTGCCAGATCCTCTGCGATGCCATTGTTGTCGGAAGCCTCGCTTTGGATATCATTGACGTTACCGGTAAGCTGTACGGAAGACTCGGAAACTCCCGCAATGCCCTTGGCACTCTCTTCCACGGCAATGTTGACCGCAGAGATGGATTCACGGATGCCATCCATCGTGCTGCGAAGTTCTTCCGCAGTCTGCGCGAACTGCTCCATCATTGCACGCATTGCATTCGCATCGGTCGCATAATTTTCACTCGTTGCAACAAGACCTCCGAAGCCTTCCTCTGTGGAATTGCGGACAAATTCGATCATCTGCTGCGATCCCTCTGCCAGTTCATCCACTGCCTGAATGACCTCTGCACTCACCTGGCGGATTTTTGCTGCGGCATCCGCAGAATTACCTGCCAGCTTTCCGATCTCATCCGCAACCACCGCAAAGCCGCGTCCTGCTTCCCCTGCGCGTGCCGCTTCAATACTTGCATTCAGCGCAAGAAGATTGGTCTGTTCCGTAATCTCGATAATGTTGGAAGTCAGAATCTCGATCTGTTCCACCGATTTGGACTTTGCAATCTTCTCATTTAAAGAAGCCGCCATCTTCTCGGTCTCAATGTTTGCTTTCTTCTCTCCCTCCGCTGCTGCATCATTCGCCCCGGAAGCACGGCTCTCCATCTCCTGAGAAGAGACTTTTCCGGCATCCGCATTGCCTGCAATACGCTCTACCGATGAATAGATTTCGTCAATCGCCTCCGTAATCTGATTGAGTGAAGAAGTCGTTTCCTCCATCGCCGCACTCATCTCCTGCATCGTTGCCGACACATCAGTAATGCTTTCATCCGCAGAGCTCAGATGATCCACCATTTTGCGGGAAGAAGACATAAGCCGCATGGATCCGGACGAAATACCGATCATAATCTTGCGGATATACGCTAACAACTCATTCACGTTGCCCGCAATCAGTTCCAGCTCGTCCCCGCTTCTGACATCCAGTTTCTGAGTCAGATCACCCTCATTATGTACCAGATCATAAATCTTCGCATTTACCTGCATCAGTCCCTTTGTAATCCTGCTAACGATAATCGTCAGAATCAGGATTGCCAGAATCAGACAGATGCCTCCGATCTGTAACGTCTGGACAACTGCCTTCTGTAATTCTGTTGCAATCGATGACGCATCATAATCGCATCCAAGTATTGCAACAACCTTGCCTGCATTGTCCTCAATCGGCTTGTATACCGTAATCAGATCTCCGTCTTCCGTGTGATCGATGTAATCCTGAATGTATTCCTTTCCACCGAACACCGGCTCCAGTTCTGCGTATGAATCCGCAAATTCATCACCGACTTTTGCCGCATCCTCGTCCGAATCCACACCATAATACACTTTCTTTCCGTCCGTATACAATGTGTATAAAAAAGCAATCCCGCATGCTTTTTGCTTTTTTCTGAGATCTCCTTGCAGATTCTGATAGACCTGCGTACCTTCCGATCCTACCGTCACTTTGTATACCAGATTGGCATCCAGCGAATCCGCAACGATCGTTGCCGCCATGTCTGCTTCCTCAACGCCCATCCTCACCATGCTTTTCTCAAAACGCGTGTAGGAATTGTATCCCATCAAACCACAGACGAGTACAACGATTATGATTGACGGAATCAGGATCTTCGCGCGGATTGTGAGTCTCCTTGTACGAATTTTGCCTTTGTTCATTTCAACGCTTCTCCTTATGTCTACATTGTATGGCACAAGTATAACACATTATCGAACTGTGGGCAACGGGCATGTTCGTCAATTATTATCGAATAGGAATCGTGACGGAATCCTTTGCCTTTTTCCATACGATCACTGAATGGTAACTGTTCGAAGCTTTGTTTTTTCACAGATTTGTAGTATAATACCTACCATGAAATTACAAAAATTATACAGCAAGGTCCGTCAGGCCCTTGACGACTACAATATGATAACTGAAAATGACAAAATCGCCATCGGTGTCTCAGGCGGAAAGGATTCTCTCACTCTGCTTTATGCGCTTTCCGGCATCAGAAGCTTCTATCCTGTACCTTTTGAGTTAGTAGCAATAGCGGTTGACTTGGGATATGAGGATTTTGATTTGTCTCCGGTGAAGGCGCTGTGCGATGAGCTCTCTGTGGAGTTTTATGTGGTGAAAACTGATATTGGAAGAATATCTCTTGAGAAATCTAAGAATCAGGCTAGTCCCTGCTCATGGTGTGCAAAGCTTAGAAAGGGAGCTTTGAATGATTTTGCGCTGTCTGTCGGCTGCAATAAAATCGCATATGCACACCATATGGATGATATTATAGAGACTATGTTTCTTTCCCTGCTATATGAGGGACAGTTTTATTCTTTCGCGCCTGTTACACAGCTGGACGGCAGTGGGCTTGCCATCATCCGTCCGCTTATGTATGTCGGCGAGTCTGATGTGAAGGGCTTTAAGAATAAATACAATCTGCCGGTGTGCAAGAATCCATGCCCTTACGACGGCCACACTAGACGGGAATATGTAAAGCAGCTTGTCAGACAGCTCAATATGGAAAATCCGGGTGTCAAGAAGAGACTGTTTTCTGCTATTCAAAACGGCAATATCGATGATTGGGTGAAATGCACTAAGCCTTCCGATGCTTCATAGAGCGCTTTTTCTCATACATCCTAGAATCAGCCTCACGGATTATCTCATTAATATCCTTTGTGCTGTTATCGTTTTTCACAGCATATCCCATGGCAGCTGTGATAGGCACTATATTATTTCCATCAGTGATACATCCGAGATTATCCATCATTTTTTCACTTGCATTCATGAATACGGTCTCGATATCCGGTTTTGTCGAGATAAAAACGAATTCATCACCACCGACTCGGTAACACTGTCCGTATTTTCCAAGAGAAGCACTCATCACATCTGCAACGCGTTTTATCATCTCATCACCCTTCTGATGTCCCATCGTATCATTTACCTTTTTCAGATTGTTTACATCATAAATCGCAATCAGCATGTATGGGTTTTCATTATCTTCAAGCTCCTTGACCTTTTCCATATATGAGGTACGATTGAGTAAGTCAGTTAATCCGTCATGATAAGCAAGCCTGCTAAGCAACTCATTTTTGATATTGCGCTGATAAGATGCGAGGAACTTTTTAATAATCTGGACTATTTCCATGAAAAAGAATATCAATATGCCGAGTCTGATAAAATAGCTTGTTTCTCGTCCAGTGCCTCGCCATAGAACTATGATATCCGTCATAGCCATAAAGCTTAAAACAATACAGCCTATATTGTGATATATATTCTCTTTTGGTGCCTTTACAATGCCCTTTATCGTCGAAACAAGAATAAAGAGCATCGAAATTGCAAATACAACATGTACCAGAAAAAGTGTCTCATGATAATCCATGATTTCGGTTATTTCACCGATAAAGCAGCCTACAAATGCTATCTCGCCAATTACGCATAGTATCGCGCTTATACGTTTACTATAGCTTTCATACATCTGACTTAAAAATATTAAAAACGGTAGAATAGAAAGCCTCAGGGCTGTTTCTGCTATCACATGATATATATGGGCATCTCCAAAAACAAGCTGTAGATATCGTCCGTCTGTTGTAAGATATAAGCCTGATACAAATGCTGTAACACCAAGATTCAAAAACTCAATGCCTACTATCTTTTGCCTTGTAAGAGGAATAAATAGTAAAAGCATTACAACACCCAGTACCATAATAATAAAGCTGATACAGAAAGAATTGAATCTTTTTTGTTGTTGAAATTGTATGATATCAGAAATATCGCCTATGTACATTTCATCAAGCTTTGCACTGTCGTCATCTTTATATGGATTTTCAATTTCAATCTCCAGTAGCTTGCCATCACTTTTTGCAGGGATAAGTACATTCACAAAAAGAGCCCCGGGTGTCTTTCCAAAAAACTGTGAACAGAAATGATTGTTCCTGTATTGGCATACCCCATCTATGAACACCTTGATATTTGATGTTTTTGCAAAGAAAAACAATGTTTTATTACAATCAGCTGCCGTTATAGTACGATGGATTACTGTAGTACCGGATAAATGGTCTAGTGAAGCCTCAGACTCCTCGCAATTTAACCATCCTGTTGAAAAATCAGAATATGTATCCGTCGTCTTTGGCTCATGATTACTCATCGGAGCTACTGCACTTATTATCACCATTAAAGCAGCAAAAATCAGGATAAAATATATAACTACAGGGAGCCTGTTTATTATAATATCTTTTTTTAATGATTTTTCCATAAAAATGCCTTTCATACTTATAGCTTTTACAGCTTGTCCGAATCCAGTACAATCGTAAATGGCCCGTCATTCTCAAGCTCTATCTTCATATCGGCTCCAAACACCCCTCTTTGTACTCCGGGAACTGCCTTATCACACTCGCTGATGCAGTATTCATAAAGCTCGTTTGCCATATCAGGATTTCCTGCCTCCACAAATGAAGGACGATTGCCCTTCTTACAATTTGCATAAAGCGTAAACTGCGATATGAGCAAAAGCTTTCCGTCTACATCATTTATCGAAAGATTTGTCTTGTCATTCTCATCGGCAAAAATTCTCATGTTTATAAGCTTTTTGATCATTTTATCAGCAATCTCTTTAGTGTCTGTCTCTGCTATGCCTATCAAAACGCACAGTCCCTTTTCTATGCTGCCGGTTATATTTCCATCTATAGTGCACTTTGCATGGTTTACACGCTGTATTACAAATCTCATTATTATGTTGTCTCCTTAAATATGTTATTTACATGTTATAAATTGGATATAATTATTTTGTTACAATTTATATGACATATAGTTTTACTACCATTTTTATCCAACAATAATAATATTATTCTAAACCACATTTATAAAATAAACAAGTCTGTCTGTGACTTTGCCCACATAGTTTCAGTCAAAATCATATGAACACCGCAATCCCTAAAGTGTATTTATTAGGCAATTTGTATTCATTTATAAGCTTTCGTGTACATTTATGAATTATATTGTCAAGTGACGTATTACTGTGTTAGAATTATAAATATAAAATTTCTACAAACCATTTTTTAACTAAAGGAGGATATTTATGAACTACAATATTGAGGGAGAGCCATTACCGGTTGTAATCTGCAACCTTGAGGCAAACGAGACTATGATTACCGAAAAAGGTGCCATGTCATGGATGACTCCAAACATGAAGATGGAGACTACATCAAATGGAGGCATCGGCAAAATGTTTGGCCGTGCATTTTCAGGTGAGAGCATGTTCCAAAACCGCTACACATCTATGGGTGGTCCTGGAATGATAGCATTTGCATCATGCTTTCCAGGATGCATCAGACCCTTCCAGATTGCACCGGGACAGGAAATAATTGCTCAGAAATCAGCATTTCTTGCTTCAACCTCCGGTGTTGAGCTGTCCGTGTTTTTCCAGAAAAGAATAGGAGCCGGTTTCTTCGGCGGTGAGGGCTTTATCATGCAGCGCCTGTCCGGAAACGGATTAGTATTTTTAGAGTTTGACGGCTATATAAAGGAATATGAGCTTGCACCAGGTCAGCAGCTGGTGATTGATACCGGTTATTTAGCAGCCATGACAGGAAGCTGTCAGCTCGAGATTCAGACTGTCCCTGGTATCAAAAATGCCGTATTCGGCGGTGAGGGATTATTCAACACCGTTGTCACAGGACCTGGCCGTGTATGGCTTCAGAGTATGCCGGTTTCACAGCTTGCCGGTGCCATCAGACCTTTTATTCCAACAGGCAACTAAATCTATACCCTGTGCTATGTAAAAAACAGGACTGTCGATATTCAGGCAGTCCTGTTTTACACTTTGTACTAAATTTTATGGTTTTATATTTTATCTATGCCATACCATTTGCCGTCTTGTACTTCCATAGCATCTCAGCGTGATTCTGCTCTTCTATCTGTATATCAGCCAATAGCTTTCTGATATCCGAATTTCCAAATACAAATACATCGGAATTGTACTCGCCGGATACCAGCTTTTCTGTTCCTATACAGTCTGTAGCCAGGTAACAGTCAGCTTTCTTGTCCTCAGAATTGCCAAGCGAATCGTATGTTGCGGCAGGGTTATAATTCTTCCCCTTAGAATCATTGCAGTCAACTGACGGAACCTTTCCCTTAATCACCTGATCTAAAGAATCAAAATGCTTTTGCTCATCTCTTGCGATTTCTTCAAAAAGCTCCTTAAGCACCGGATCCTTTGCCTGATTGCTGTATTTGGTATACTTCTCAATGCATGCCTGTTCCTGTGTTTTTAAGTCCTCAATAGCGGTTGTTTCTTTTTCTGTTAGAATCATTTAATAGACACCTCCTGTCAGCATTATTATGTACAAAGGTGAAAATTATATTTATGATTACAGTATTTTTTGTTTAATAATGATTCTGTCTGAAATTAGACTTAAAATACATAAAACAACTTTCCATAGCACATCCTAACCTCATACTTAGAATTAAAACAAAAATAACAGTAACAATTCAGTAATAAGGAGGACTATTCATGAATAATACAAGGCTATATAATACCAATCCGCTCAACATCAGTGGCATATCAGACGATAAAACCGACTGCAGCCGTCAAAGTGCCTTCTGCGATGGCACAAACTATGCGGATTTACCACTCGGATGCGTATGCGAAGGAACTGAAGTTAGAAACAGTGCTGACGAAAATGTCAAAATTTACAATATAAAGCACTCTCATCAGCCTATTTAGCCAGCTCCCAGAATGCCACTGCACTTGCAGCAGCCACATTTAGCGAATCAACACCATGTGACATAGGTATTTTTACAGTGTAGTCACAGGAGTCTATAGTCTGCTCATGAAGACCATCTCCCTCATTACCAAGCACTATTGCAAGTCTTTCCTCTGAGTGAAGCACAGGGTCATCTATACTCACGGAATCATCAGTCAGCGCCATAGCACAGGTCTTAAATCCAAGCTTATGGAGCACATCAATATTGTATTTATAAACACTGCTATTTCGGTCGCTGCAATTTTGGTCACTGCTATCACACTTATCATGCAATGAAGCATCTGAAAAAGTATTGTCACTGCCGACATTGTACTTGGAAAAATATGCCCATGGCACCTGAAACACAGTTCCCATACTAACCCTGATGGCACGCCTATATAATGGATTGCTGCAGGCAGGAGTGAGCAGCACAGCATCCATATGCAGTGCTGCCGCTGACCTGAATATAGCTCCGACATTGGTTGGATTTACCACATCCTCAAGTACAGCAACTCTTCTTGCATCCCTGCACACCTCTTCTACGGACCTTGGCTTCGGCCTGTACATAGCACAGAGTGTGCCTCTGGTCAAAGCAAAGCCTGTCAGCTTTGTGAGTAAATCAAACTCCGCAGTATATACAGGTATATTCTGACATCTTTCAATAATGCCTCTTGCCTCACCATTTACATGCCTTGTCTCCATCAGAAGAGAAACCGGTTCACATCCTGCATCAAGCGCCCTCTCTATCACCTTGGGGCTTTCAGCAATAAACATCCCCTCTTTTGGATTGGCTCTGTTTAAAAGTTGGTTTTCAGTCAATCTGGCATACACATCCAGATTAGGGTCCATAAAATCTGTAATTGTGATTATATTGTCAGACATATAATCAATCCTCCCTCAGATGTACTACCCTGGCTGCCGCACGACGCCTGCTGTCCTCCTGGGCAGCATAATGCTTACGTGTGGTATTTACATCCTTGTGTCCCAGAACATCTGCCACAAGATAGATATCACCTGTTTCCTGATAAAGTGTGGTACCATACGTACTACGAAGCTTATGAGGAGTAATATTCTTAATGGTTGTTACGAGTCTCGAATACTTTTTTACCAGATTCTCAACTGAACGTACAGATATACGCTTTCTTTGTAAAGAAAGAAAAAGTGCATTAGCATGCCCCTCAGCAGGTGTAATGATGCTTCTTTCCTGCCAGTACGAAAGAAGTGCATCACGTACCTCATCACCAAAATAAACAATCACATCGGCACCACCCTTTCGGTGCACCTTGATTCCGTTGTTCTTGAAATCCACATCATCCATATCGAGTCCCACACACTCTGATACACGGATGCCGGTTCCGAGAAGCAATGTCATAAGTGCCAGGTCACGTACCTTTGTTTTCTCATGGAAACGCTGCTGATTCTTTGACAGACTATCTCCGGACTCAACCTCATCTAGAAGCTGTGCGACCTCATCAGCATCAAGACGAATGATATTTTTCTCATGTATTTTTGGAAGAGTCACCTTGCTCGCAGGATTAGTGTCTATATACTCTTTCCTGAAATAAAAATTATAAAATGTGCGCAGCGAAGCAAGCTTTCGCTTAATTCCTTTCTCATCATTGGTATGTGTGACACCATCCTTCTCATAATACTTGAGATAAAACAGGTATTCCTCAATATCGGAAGGGCTGATTTTATCCAGTAAAGATATAGGATAGTCCCTTATATCATATTTCTTAAGTGATGGATTGGCACTCTTCATGTACTCGAAAAAAGTCTGTAGATCATATGCATACGCAATCTTGGTTCTTGAGGATTTATCCGCATCTATTCCGATAAAAAAATCCATACAGAACTTCGGAAGCTTCTGTATCATATCTCTAAGCTTTAATTCATTTTTTATATTTACGTCTTCGTAGTAAGCTTTGTCTTTCATAATAATACTCTATATAATAATCAAAGTTAACTCTAACCAAGTATTTCTTTAATTTTCTCCTCTATACGCTCCTTGACCAGTGCAGCTATATCCTTCGTCTTCATGTCCTTGTACTCATCATACTCAATGGGCTTTAAATAGTGAACCTGCGTTGTAACAGGGCCGAAATGAAAGCTGTTGAACACCTTATATGAATCTATAAGAGCTATCGGAATAATAGGAACATGTGATTTCAATGCAATCTTAAAGCTTCCTGCTTTAAAATCCTGCACTTTATTCTTATTATTGAACTTATAGCCACCCTCCGGAAACAAGACATATCTCTTGCCGTTTTTCACATCCTTGGCTACCTCATTGATTATAGTAAGCCCCTGCCTGGGATTGTCTTTCTCTAAACGCTTTGCCTGAACCAGATCCACAAATTCCCTGACAAGCATTGTATGAGACTTCTGCTTATCCATAACAAACGACAGTACCCTGTCATGTGTAGTAATAATTCCTAATAAATCATACTTCCCCTGATGGTTGGGATACATGATATAGCCACCTGCTTCAGGAAGATTCTCAAGACCATATGCCTCTGTTGTAATCTTTCCCGATTTGTTCATCAAATCAATGCAGTGCCGCATCATATTATATCTCTCAGTTTCCGAATACTTCTGCGGATGGTCAGCCATGTATCTCATTTTAGGAACAATATATGGTGCTCTGTGAAAATTTGCAAATATAACAAAAAAAGTTTTAACATGAATATCTAATCTCCTGTTCAACAAAAGCGAATACAATAATGATATAGTCTGATTCGCTGCATCTGACCTATATTATATAAGAAACAGGAAATTTTAGCAAGATTGCATCACTTTATGTCCTGAGAATAATATGCAACAACTATATAATCACCACTACGTACATTGCCATCGGTAAGGCTATTGAGCCTGCAGACCTCATCTACATAATCTCTTTTGCTCACCTGACTATCAGCAATATATCTATCGGCAATGCTCCAGACAGTGTCCCCCTCCTCAACCCTGACGCTGGTATAATACTTGTTATAAGGCCTGCTGGCAGTAGAGCTGGCAAAAATGTGAATAGTGCCACACAATATAATGACAGCTGCTATAAATGCAACAGCAGTCCATCCAAGCATTTTTCTTCTACCTGATAAAAATTTTTCTCTCATAAAACCACCTCTTGTATTTCCGAACATGTGTTTGTTGTTATCGTGATTACATAATACATCTCGAACAATCGTTTGTCAATAGAAAAACGAACAAAATTTCGGAATATATGTTTGCGTTTGCATAGGTTTTATGATATACTTTTTTAAAATACATTTTTTATTTTATAATCATACATGAGAGGCAAAATACCTTTTATCCCTCATATCATTATATTATTTAATTAATCAGACGGAGGATTTACCTATGGCATTAGAAAAGATTTCAGACAAGCAGAAAGAGATCCTGGAGTTTATCAAGAGTGAGATTTTAAACAGGGGCTATCCGCCATCAGTGCGCGATATCTGCGAAGGTGTACATTTAAAGTCCACATCCAGCGTCCATGCTCATCTCGAGACACTGGAGCGAAAGGGCTACATAAGAAGAGATCCTGCCAAAAACAGGGCTATAGAGATTATAGATGACAGCTTTGGTTTACAGCGCCGTGAAATGGTTAATGTTCCTCTGGTCGGCCGTGTAGCCGCAGGTGAGCCGATACTTGCAGTTGAAAATATCGAAACCTACTTCCCTGTACCTGCAGAGTATATGCCAAATAAGCAGTCATTTATGCTTAAAGTCAAGGGCGAGAGCATGATTAATGCCGGTATCTTCGATGGTGATAATATCCTCGTTGAGCAGCAGAGTGATGCTTCAAACGGAGACATGGTTGTAGCGCTTATAGATGATTCCGCTACCGTAAAGACCTTTTATAAAGAGAATGGTCACATCCGCCTCCAGCCGGAGAACGACACAATGGATCCAATCATAGTTCCTGAATGCGAAATACTTGGCAAGGTATTTGGAGTATTTCGTTTCTTCTAATATTGCAAAATATCGCATCCATATGCTAAGCTGAAAAGCACAGCATATGGGTGCGATATTTTAAATTACCTGTTTCTATTTATAATTCTTTAATCATAGAATTATTGCTACAGCGAGTGTACATCCACCACTTTTCCATCTCTCCAGATTCTGTCGAGATCATAAAACTGCCTGTCTTCCTTTGAAAACAGATGCACAATAATATCCTGGTAGTCCATGAGAATCCATGTAGAGTTGCTTGTTCCCTCTACCTGCTTCTGATGCACTCCGTTTGTATACATAGCCTCATCCACGGCATCTTCCATTGCTGTGAGCTGATTTGCATTGTTTCCGTTTGCGATGATAAAGTAGTCTGCTATAGAAGAAACCCCTCCTATGTCGAGAACTGTGATATCCTCTGCCTTTTTGTCTTCAAGTGCTTCCACTATCTTTTTAACTAAATCAATTGTCTGCATAGCAGTTATTCCTCCCTGTTGTCTCTATATTTAGCATAATAATTGTAAGTAATCTGGGTAGCCGGATCTATTGCCCCACTCTTTGTATTAAGGAAATTGATTGTATCATACAGTATCTCTGCAACCGTCCTATCAAGGTCTGAAAAAGCAAGCTTTCTTATCTCTTCAAGCCTTGGCGCTTCACATCTGTTTGGCTCAATATAATCTGCCACAAAGAGTATTTTATCAAGAAGCCCCATGTCTGCTTCACCTGTAGTATGCACTCTTATGGCATGCAATATATCTGTATCCTTAACACCATACTCTTCCTCAGCCAGCACCATGCCTGCCTTTGCGTGTAACAGTCCCGGATTTGACATCTCCACCTCTGTTATGTCTATATTTTTCTTTACACAGAGTCCGATTTTCTTGTCAGTCGAAAGACACTTGGCACAGTCATGAAGCAAGCCTGCAAGCATTGCCTTTTCTATCGAATAGCCGTTTGCCATGGCAAGACAGCCGGCTGTATACATCACTCCGAGTGTATGCTGATACCTTTGTTTATCAAGGCTCTTCTTTAGCTTTTTCTTAATTTCTTTTACTTCCATACTCTATCACCTATATAAATTATTAGCCTTTATATATGACATAACTGCGGCATCCAGAAACATTTCCGCTTCTTTAGGACTCCTATCCCCGTCTGCCTGCGACTTGGCACGTAGCAGTCTCCTGACCTGCGTAGACGACACATCCATCCTGTCACAGCTCAAAAGTCTTATATCAGCAGGAAACAGATTTTTGATATGAGCAATCTTTTCCTCCATCTGCAGCCTTGGAAAATCTTCTCTCACCATAACAAGAATAATTGCTGTTTGAGCTATGACCTCCGGTCTCATCCATGTTTCAAAATAGTCGAGCGAATCACCACCCATGATGAAATACAGCTCGTCCTCAGGATAAAGTGCCTTTAGCTTTTGAAGTGTCATATACGTATAACTGGTGGACTCATCCTTTATCTCAATATCAGACACCTCAATACCGGGCACTGCTTCTGCTGCCAGCTTACACATATTGTAACGGTGGTTAAATGCTGTCATTGCATTCTCAGTTTTGTTCGGCGAGTGACCTGACGGGACAATCAGAATCCTGTCAAGAGCATACTCTTCCATTGCCTTTTGCGCCATGTATATATGACCTTTGTGTATCGGGTCAAATGCCCCACCAAAAATCCCTGTTTTCATGGCTTATTCCGGAAGCTTAATCTTTGGATTTTTCTTTGCCGGACGGTAAAAAATCATTTTCTTGCCTATTACCTTAACCACTGCAGAGTGTGTCCTCTCACCGATTGCAGTTGCAATCTCTCTTGGATCATCTATACAGTTTTTAAGAACTGCAACCTTGATCAGCTCCCTCTTTTCAAGTGCTGCATCAAGAGCCTCGATGATTTCCGGAGTAAGCGATGCCTTTCCAATATTGAAAATAGGGTTAATTGTGCTTGCAAGGCTGCTTAAATATGCACGCTGTTTACTTGATAAATTCATATATACTCTTCTCCTTACTTGTAATAATCAAACTCGAAATCATACATGCGGACAGTATCTCCATCCTCGATGCCCATATTTTCAAGCTCCTTGATGATACCCTGCTCACGCAAAAATCTCTGGAAGAAGGCAAAGCCCTTCTCTGAGTCCATATTTGTGTATCCGAGCATTTTCTCAATCTTTGGACCTGATATCTCATATGCACCATCGGCTGCCACCTCAACCGCGTACGGCTCATCCTTAAAGAATGAAAGTGCAGGATCAATCTCAGGCTCATATACAGTAACCTCTTTAGGACAATTTGCAAGCAGGTTCTTCACCTCGTACAAAAGCTCCTTAAGCCCCTTACCGCTTACCGCGGATATCGGGAATACCTTTATGCCCTGTGGCTCGAATTCGGCTCTTAAGGCTGAAATCACCTCATTCTCGTCTCCTGCTATGGCGTCTATTTTGTTGGCTGCAATGACCTGCGGCTTTTTGAGAAGCTGTGGATTGTATGCTTCAAGCTCTTTGTTTATTGCCTTGATGTCAGCAACCGGATCACGGCCTTCAGTACCGGCCGCATCAACCATGTGTATCATGACCTTGGTACGCTCTATATGACGCAAAAACTCATGACCGAGTCCTATGCCCTCTGATGCTCCCTCGATAAGTCCAGGGATATCAGCGATTACGAAGCCAAAGCCCTCATCCATATCAACCACACCAAGATTTGGCTGTAATGTGGTGAAATGATAGTTGGCAATCTTTGGCTGTGCATTGGTAACTCGTGACAGAAGTGTTGATTTTCCTACGTTTGGAAAGCCTACAAGCCCTACATCCGCTATCACCTTTAGCTCAAGCTGTACCTCGATTTCTATTGCATCCTGTCCCGGCTGAGCATATTTAGGAGCCTGCATGGTCGATGTGGCATAGTGCTGGTTGCCCTGACCACCCTTTCCTCCGCGCAGGATCACCTGCCTTGTATTGTCACCGGACATATCTGCTATGACCTTTCCGCTTGCTGCATCCTTTATGAGTGTACCCTCCGGCACCTTAAGTATAAGATCCTCACCATTCTTTCCGTGGCAGTTCTTTTTGCCGCCCTCCTGTCCGGGCTCTGCTGCAAACTTTCTTCTGTGACGATAATCTGTCAGAGTGTTGATTCCCTTATCCACGAGGAATATAACGTCTCCGCCCTTTCCTCCGTCACCGCCGTCCGGACCACCGTTCGGCACGTATTTTTCACGGCGGAACGATACATGACCATCTCCGCCTTTTCCTGATTTTATGATAATTTTTGCACGATCTGCAAACATAATTTTCCACCTCATGCTGAATGTCTGCATAAAACACTCAGTATACTTTATAACAAATTGATAACATAAAAACCCCGGCTAATAAAAGTCGGGGTTTAAATCTTATTCGTTCACTACTGGATATACGGAAGCCTGTTTCTTATCTCTTCCAACTCTCTCAAATCTTAATACGCCATCAACCTTAGCATATAATGTATCATCTCCACCGATACCAACGTTTGTACCAGGGTGAATCTTTGTACCACGCTGTCTGTAAAGAATATTACCAGCTTTTACGAATTGTCCGTCTGCTCTCTTAGCGCCTAATCTCTTAGACTCAGAGTCACGTCCGTTCTTTGTAGAACCAACTCCCTTTTTATGAGCAAAAAACTGAAGGTTCATATTCAACATGTCTTACACCTCCTTGAAGTCTAGAATGATGTACTCATTCCCATAGTCTCTTTGTATTCCTTTTAGTCCCAGAATCATGGAATCCATAAGCAGTGCAACATCACCTGTCGCTGGCTTGTCAAGTCTGTAGTCAATCATACCTGTCTCTTCGTCTGTATCAAGACTGTACTCAGCATGACACAGCTCTTCAGCGGAATTGATGAAGTTAATCACCAGCGCTGAAACCCCGGCACAGATTATATCATAACCGGAATCTGCAAAACCTGCATGTCCCTTTGACTTAAAGCCTATCTTATGTCCTTTTGAATTCTGATAAACGGTTATAGCTATCATTATCCGTTAATTTTTTCAATCTTAACCTGTGTGAAAGCCTGTCTGTGTCCGTTCTTTTTGTGATATCCGGTTTTTCTCTTGTACTTGTAAACGATAACCTTTTTAGCTCTGCCTTCTTTAACTACAGAAGCCTCAACTGTTGCACCTGCAACTGTTGGATTTCCAACCTTGAGATCATCTCCGCCTACAACTAAAACCTGATCAAAAGTAACCTTCTCACCAGCTTCAACGCCAAGCTTTTCAATGGTAATGATATCGCCTTCAGATACTTTGTACTGCTTACCACCTGTTGCTATAATTGCGTACATATGGCACCTCCTATTTATCATTACTCGCCAGTTACGGTG
>ERZ773188.284-NODE-284-length-63662-cov-75.395743_pt1 | contig 63662 bp, 51 predicted proteins | sample MGYA00581011_ERZ773188 | MGnify/ENA primary metagenome ERZ773188 (study PRJEB29015, sample SAMEA2737798) | human gut metagenome | biome: human gut; feature: human-associated habitat; material: faeces | place: China | collected 2012 ...
TTTTTTGTTTTACAAGTAAATTAATAACGGGACTTGAAGGCGACCGTTAAGAAAAGGAGCTGTAAAAAACAGCCCAAATAAAAAATGACTGCATTCTAACCGAAAGGTAGGAATGCAGTCGTTTTTGTGATATAATTTACTATCAATGAAAAGCCACATCAACAAGGTACATTATACACCGTATCAATTAAAATTATAACCGGAAATTAAAAAAATAATAGAAATTTCTGAACCGGTATATACATTTAACGAGGTTTTTCATCATATTGCTCTAAATAAACACCTTGCTGTTAAGGAAAGCAGGATATGTCGCATATCTACATAGACGGAACAAAGATAACTGCCAATGCAAATAAGGGTAACGACCGATTATTGCCCGGATACAATATTCAGCAATGCAAGTAAAAAAACACCGAGACTCACTTTTACGTGAATCTCGGCTTTTTAATATGCTGTTTCTTTACAGCAACTTTTGTGGAGCGGATGATGGGAATCGAACCCACACGATCAGCTTGGAAGGCTGAAGTTCTACCACTAAACTACATCCGCTTATCTCTGCAACAAATAGTATTATATCATTACAGATAATATTTGTCAAGCGTTAATTTCAGATTATAAAAATTTTAAGAAATTTTAACTGTTTTATTTAAACTCTAAGTTTAACGATGATTATAATTTTAATATACATCAAGATATATAATATCATTTATACAGATTACTTACTTATTATTTTTACCGAAGGATAACTTATTATATCTTTGATAATCAATTATAAAATGTTGGTAACACAGAAAAATAGCAGAAAATGCCAAATATTGAAGTTAGTGAATATTAACTTTGATTTAAAACCACATTTATAAAAATCGTAATATAATATCTCAAATAGTATTATATATACAAGTACAAGCGGCTAATTTTTAATAGTAATAATATACAAAGAAATATATCTCAAATTGTGCAAGCGTACAGATGTAAACTTTTCACTCGGTGTAAGTATGATTTCAATGTGGATATTCAGAATAGTTTGCAGTTATATACTTGTTATGGTTCTTGATATGGGTGTTTTAGGTGTATTGATCGGTATGTTTGTTGATTTGTATGCTCGTGCTGCAGCATATCTTGCAAGGTATTTGTCAGGCAGATGGAAAAAGCATAGAATGATTTAAATATTTAAAAATGGAGATGAATTTTGTTTACCCTACCGTCACAATTATAAAAGTTTGACCAAACTTTTATAATTGCCGTGCAAAATATTCCGGTGAATCATAATTTATAAACATTACTCCAACATATATAACGAAATATGATTTTAAAAAGCAAAGGCCCTCGAATTTTTATCGAGAGCCTTTTATCTTTTTTATAAATTAAATTCAAAGTACGGATTATGGTACAGTGAAAATGTTATAATATGGTAAAGACAAACCTAAATTGCCAAAGTGAAGTTCGGATTTTTGAGGAAAAAACGAGAAATACCACGGGTTCACCTTGACAAAAGAGTATGGTAAAGACAAAATCCAATTTGGATAGATTAAAAAAGTGGTGTAAATAAATATTATTTAAAATCCATTATGGAAAGATTTATTAAATTATATCATAATTAATTGTAAATATCAAATGTACTAAATTTATAAAAATAAATGTATTTGTAAGTTTATTTATAAAAAATTTTCTTAGAAAATATATATTAGGTATTGACAAACAAAATTGTGAACGCTATACTGTAATTAGAGTTGTGAAATATCATAACTCTAATAACAAAATCTAATACTATTAAAATAATAAATGGAGGTAAATATGAAAATCTTATTGCGATTTTATTTGCAAAACAATAAGCTGCCGATTGATTATCGACGAATTATGCTTTCGTTTTTTAAACGGTCACTGTCAGATATTGCCGAGGGAAAATATTATGAAAAATATTATTTTACACCGGAACGCAGAAATTTTACTTTTGCGGTGAATCTGCCTATGCCGAAGTTTTCTAAAACGGAAATTCAACTCGGGAAAAATCAACTAAACATTACTTTTTCAACGGCTGACTATAATACGGGATGTATTTTTATGTCTGCTTTTATAAAGCAAAAGGACAAGCCGATTCCCGCTCCGCTCGGCAACGAAATGAAACTTGTCAGTGTTAATCTTGTGCCGGAAAAAAATGTTACTTCATCATCCGCTGTTGTGAAAATGCTTAGCCCTTTGTGTATCAGATTACATAAAGCCGAGAATAATTCGGATAAGTATATTTCGGTTGCTAATCCGGATTTTACGGAGATTGCAAAACAGGTAATTAAAGAGCAGCTTGTTGAAAGCGGTTTTGACGAGAAGTTAATTTCAAACTTTGAAATTAAACCGTTAAACGCAAAAAAAACAGTGGTTTATCACTACAAAAACTACATTGAATGCAGTTTAGGCAGTTTTAGTATTAATGCCGATAAATCGGTTATTAATTATTTGCTGAAAAGCGGTATAGGTTCACGAAAATCCGCAGGATTTGGCTTTGCCGAGCTTTTATCGGAGGGAGGTGAACCGAATTAATGAAAACAAAGATTGATTACTTTGATTATGACACTTTGCTGCAGCCTACCGATTGGAGGTTTGCGGCAGCCGTTGTCGGTTTATGTAAATATTTTGATTACTTTGGAATTGTTTACAAAGTGCTCTGTGATGTTGAAGAAAAGCCCGATAATTATATACACGGCTTTGACGGTATTATTTACAAAAGTGAAGATATAACAGAAGAAAAATATCTTGAGTTTGTAGAGAACTATTTTGAAAAATATATGACTCACAAAAATATTTTAAACATTCTCAAAAGTCAAGAATTCAGTGAAGAACAAATTAAATTGGTAAACGACCTTGTTAAGAGCAAAACAGTTCTTAAAGGGTTGCTTGGCAAAACAAAATTCGACGGAACAAATAAAGATATTTTTATTTCAACCATTGAAGAAAACAGGGCGGAAATTATAAAAAATATCTTTAAAAACGGCAATAACCTTTATAAAAATTACTGCAATGAACGACTTATTTTTACCGAAGATAACAGCACTTGCAGACTTAGAGGCTACAATGTTGACAAAGACAGAAAAACAAGTAATCTCGGCTTTTGTTTTTCAAAGGAAAGTTTTGAGAGCAATGATATTTTAGAATTTGATTTTATACCGTTTGCTTTTTCAAATTCTGATATGAGAGAAACTTATTTTGTGAATAACAATTTTTCTGTTAAGTCTTTAACTCAAACAAACTATGCTTTTTCAAATCAACTTAGTAGTACAGAAAATAAAGACGACAAAAACAAACTAATGCTTGTTTTGCAAAATTCAAAGGATTATATAAGCTATGATGTTGAAATTATATCAAAATCACAGGATAAGGCTTATTACGAAACATTCTTTGTACGACTTGAAAGATTAAAAAAGTTAAGAGAATTATCGGGGAAATCATTAAACTTTGTCAAAAAAATCAATGATGATTATTGGTTTAATCTTGAGAAAGAAGTTTATATGCGTTGTCTTAACAATGTGTTGATTGACGATGTAATTTTAATGATGCTTAAGTTTTATTTTGATGATAATGCCGTTAAAGGCTATATAAAAAGCAGAACTGATATGCTAATAGACATAAATGTATCTTGGAAAGGAAATGAAATTATGGATGAAATTAAGTCAGCAAAAAGTTGTGGATTTTTAACTTCCAAAAAACTAATTGAAATGAAAAGCAGTAATAAAATTAATTCATATAAGCAAAAAATAATCAGTGCTCTTTGCGCTCATGATTACGACAGAGCAAAAGAGATTATACTTAGTTTGTCTGCTTATGTCGGAATGGAATTTTCATTTTTCTATACATTCCTTGAAAATGCGGAAGAAAATAAAGATCTTGCATTTGCTTTTGCAAGCGCATTAATTGAAGTAAGCTCAAAAAATAACTAATATAAAGGAGATTTTATTATGAAAAATAAAGCATTAACATTAACTGTAATCGCAAATATGACAAGCAACTACGGCGAAAGCCTCGGTAATATTTCAAGTGTACAAAAGGTATTCAGAGGCGGCAAAGAATACGCAACAAGGAGCAGAGAAAGCCTGAAAAACGCTATCTGTGTTCAGTCGGGTTTTTATGATGATTTACAGACATCAATCGACGGAGCAATGCAGAAGCTTGTTAATGAAGATGTAAATGCCGCAACATGCCGTGCGCTTGAGGGTGGATATATGTCTACAAAAGATGTTACATACATCCGTAACAGTTCTTTCTATCTTACAGACGCTGTTGCTACGGAGCCGTTTATTAATGATGCCCGTTTTCACAATAACCTTTACCTTGCAACCAATTATGCTATGGCACACGGTTTAAATGTTCAAAACAATGCAAAGGATTGCGGTCTTATGCCTTATCAGTATGAATATGACAAATCATCTAAAATTTACAGTCTTACAATTGACCTTGAAAAAATCGGTAAGGACGAAAACTTTGGTGCAGAGGCAGATAACGCAGAAAAGTGTGAAAGAGTAATTGCTCTTATTGACGCAGTAGAAAATCTTTCACTTGTTGTTAAAGGAAATCTTGATAACGCAGAGCCGATTTTTGTGGTAGGCGGTCTTTCACCGAGAAAAACACATATTTTTGAAAATGCCGTTTCTGTTTCAGGCAAAAGACTTATTATAGAGCCGATTAAGGAAAAACTTGCTCAAGGTTACAGTTGTGCACTTATGCGTAACGGCGAGCTTTCAAACGAGGACGAAATTGTAAGAGAACTTAATCCTGTAAGTATGACAGAATTTTTTGAAAATCTCAGAGGTCAGGTTAAAGAGTATTTTTCGGAGTAAGGCGGAATTAATATGAAAGCAATTAGACTTCATATAAAACAAAACAGTGCAAATTACAAAAAAGAAGAAACTGTACAAAACCGTATGACATTTCCTTTACCGCCGTATTCAACTGTTATCGGAGCACTTCATAAGGCTTGCGGTTATACATCTTATCATCCTATGCAAGTAAGCGTACAGGGAAAGTACGGTTCTCTAAAAACAAAAATGTATAAGGACGATTGTTTTCTTAACAGCCTTAATGATGACAGAAATTTGCTTGTAAAAATGAAAAATCCCGATATGCTTTCAAGTGCATATCAGGTTGTGGCTACTGCACAAAAGGCTCAAGGAAACAGCTTTGAAAAAGGCATTACAATTAATGTAATTAATGAAAAATTGCTTGAAGAATACCGCTTTTTAAAGCGTACAAAACGCAGAATCGACAAGCATAAAAAAATCATTAATAAAATGAAAACTCGGCTCAAAGAAATGAAAGCCGATGAAAATATTTCTGCCGAAGAAGTAAAAGAATTTGATAAGCGTATTAAGCATATAAAGGCTGTGTATGATGAGTACGAAAAGGTAAAGTATACTATTCCGTATTCCCATTTCAGAACGCTTGCAAAAGGCCCTAAGTATTATGAACTTCTCTGCGATATTGAACTTATCATTCATATAGTTGCAGATGAAAATACTATGAATGATATTATGGATAATATCGGAAATCTTACTGCAATTGGCAGAGGAGAGGATTTTGTAGAAGTTCTTGAGTGTGCTCAAACAGAGCTTTTTGATGTTGACGAAGATGTCGATTACGGAGAAGCTGATTTTGATGTTTATATGCCTGTCGAGTATCTCGAAATTAATAAAGACGATATGGATATAATCTCTAAAACGGAAGGCGGATACACAGGCGGTACAAAATATTTAATGCCAAAGGATTACAAAACTGTGCAGTTAAAGGGCGGTATGAGAAAACGAGTGTTTAATCGTGTACCTGTTATTTTCTGTCAACTTAACTATATTGAAAACGGTTGTAAAGGCATAATGCTTGACAAAACCGAGAACGGCATATATTCAGTGTTTTTAGCTTGAGGTATTTGTAATGAATATAGAAGATAAACTTGCAAAACCCGACAAAACAATCGGACAACATTCAAATGAGCTTATAGAGCAGGCAAAACTGCTCTATAAGCTCGGCTATATAAAATCTGATGATTTATACTCTGATTTACTTGTTTCGTGTTTAAAACATGATAACGGTAAGGCAAATTCTCAATTTCAAAAAAGAATTACTAAAGGCGGAAATTTTCAACCTGAACAAGAAATTCCACACAGTATACTTTCGACTTTTTTTATTGATAAATCAGAATGTATAAAACCTACAAGTGTATATTTTGCTGTGCTTTATCATCACTATAACAAAGACTCTCCTGTTACAGTGTTTAAAGAAAACCGTGAGCTTATAGAAAAATTCCTTGCTGAATTTGGCTTTGATACAAACTCTTACAATAAAATGAAGAGAAATATTAAGAAAATCAAAGCTTTATTTGAAACCGAACTTTCTGATGAAGAAAAACAATACGCTGTTTTATTAAAAGGTCTTTTACATAAATGTGATTACAGTGCAAGTGCAGGTCTTGACTGCGAAAAGGTCAACGATTTTTTGACTGATTCTTTAAACAATTGGAAAAATACCCGAAATATACATTACAATGAATTGCAAGAATTTTGCATTAAAAATACCGACAGCAATTTAATTGTAACAGCACCTACAGGTATGGGCAAAACCGAGGCGGGATTGCTTTGGTGCGGGGACAATAAATGTTTTTTCGTTTTGCCGTTAAAAACAGCTATCAATGCGATGTACGAAAGAATTAAAAAGCTTTGCGGAGATAATTCGCAAGAAGATTACAAGGAAAGAGTGGCACTTGTTCACTCCGATATGAAATCCTATTATTTGGAAGATTCAATAATTAGCGGAAAAAATTATGATTTTGCGTATGCACAATGCAGTAAACAGCTTGCACTTCCGATTACAATTTGTACGCCTGATCAGATATTTGACTTTGCATTGAAATATGCAGGTTATGAATACAAACTTGCGGTAGCGTCATATTCAAAGTTTATTATTGATGAGATACAGATGTATTCACCTGATGTTTTGGCTGCAATTATTTATGCAATTGAGATGATTCATACTTTGGGTGGTAAAGTGGCTGTAATTACCGCAACTTTGCCTCCGTTTGTAAGAAACGAGATTGAAAAAATACTCGGAACAGATGTAAAAACATCCGATTTTTCTGATAAAGGAAAGCTAAGGCATAATGTAAAAGTATATGAAAAAAACTTGCAGTCTGACGATATTATAAAAATATTTGATGATACAATATGCGATAAAGTAAAAAAATATCTTGTCGTTTGCAATTCAATTGATATCGCAAATAAGATGTACACCGAAATAAAAAATTCGGATATTAACGCAAGTGTAAATCTGTTTCATTCCAATTTTACAAAAATTGACAGAAAAACTAAAGAAAATGCGATTTTAGCAGCCTCTGAAAAAACTAACGAAAGTATGAATATACCTGAAATATGGATTTCAACATCCGTAGTCGAAGCAAGTCTTGACATTGATTTTGATATTCTTATTACCGAGTTATCAGATTTATTTTCCCTGTTCCAACGCTTTGGCAGAGTAAACAGAAAGGGTAATAAAGACTTTTCATCTTACAATTGTTTTGTATTTACTGAAATTCAAGGTAATGCACATCGTTTTGTTGACGATGCTATTCATTCGTTGTCAAAACAGGCGATTTTAAGCGTTGACGGAATTATCTCTGAAGTTCTTAAAAAAGAACTTATAGATGAGTACCTTTCGGTTGAAAAAATCGAAAAATCAAAATATTTTCAAGAATATCGTAAAATTTATAAATATTATAAAGAATATGTCGATTATCTCTCTCTTAAAAAAGATGGAATAAGAAGTATTGACAGAAGTGACGCTGTGCCGATTGATGTTTATAATCAAAATGAAAGTGCCATAGAAAAAGCTTTGGAAGTTTTAAAATCAGATACTTATTCAAGAGATGATAAACTCAAGGCAAACGAAGAAATACTTGGCTTCACGGTTTCCGTACCTAAATTCAGAATTGACGATTACGAAATAAAAAAATTAAAAATAAAAATGCCATATACTGAATTACCTGTTATTAACAGCAGTTATGATTCCGAATGCGGCATCAGATTTGATAAGGAAAAGAAAACCAAAAAGCAAGATAAATCTGATGATAACGGAGAACCTGATAATTTTATATGAGGTATGATTATGGACGAAAATAATATTTCGGGTATGCATATTTATTATTACTATGTTTGTAAAAGAAAGCTGTGGTATTTTTCAAACGGTTTGGCAATGGAAAGTGAAAACGAAAATGTCAAAATCGGAAAACTTATAGATGAAACCACTTATAAGCAAAAGAAAAAACATATTATGATCGACAACACAATCAATATTGATTTTATTACCGAGCATAAACTTTTACATGAGGTAAAGAAAAGCAGAAAGATAGAGGAGGCGGGTATTGCTCAACTTAAATACTATCTTTATTATCTGAAAAAGCGTGGGGTAGAGGGAATAAAAGGCAGAATTGATTATCCTTTGCTAAAGCAAAGTCTTAATGTTGAACTTAGCGAAGAAGATGAAAGAGAGCTTGAAAGTGCGGCAGCTGATATAGTAAAAATTATATCGGCTGCTTTGCCGCCAAAATTTGAAAGTAAAAGAATTTGCAAATCATGTGCTTACTATGATTTGTGCTGTATTTGAGGTGATAAAATGCAGGAAAGTTATTACATATATTCGTCAGGCAATTTAACTCAAAAAGACAACACATTAAGATTTACTGCAATTGACGGAAATGTAAAAGATCTTCCGATAGAAAATATTAAAGAAATTTATATTATGAATGAAATAACGGTCACATCTAAATTGCTGAACTTATTTTCAAAATACGGAATACTTGTACATTTCTTCAATTACTATCAATTTTACATAGGAAGTTTTTGCCCAAAGGAAACAAAACTTGCAGGTCAGCTTTTGGTTAAGCAAGTGCTTGCTTACGGCGACTATTCAAACAGATTATCAATAGCAAGAGAATTTATAGTTGCTGCGTCTTATAATATTTACAGAAACTTAAGATACTACAACGGCAGAGGCAAGAATGTGTCAGAGCAAATGGCTGCTATTGAAAATTTGAGGAGAAAACTTGCAGATGTAGAAACCATAGAAGAGTTGATGGGAATTGAAGGTAATATTCGTCAGGAATATTACAAAGCATGGAATGTAATTATTGATCAGAATATTGAATTTGATAAAAGAGTTTATCATCCTGCCGACAATATGATTAACAGCCTTATTTCATATGTCAATTCTCTTGTATATACAAAAACTCTGGCGGAAATTTATAAAACACAACTTAATCCTACAATAAGCTATCTTCATCAGCCGGGTACAAGGCGATATTCTCTTGCACTTGATGTTTCGGAAATTTTCAAACCGCTGATTGCGGATCGTCTGATCTTTTCTTTGCTTAATCGAAAACAAATAACAGAAAGCAGTTTTGTAGAAGGACTTAACGGTTTGCAGCTTACCGAAAGAGCGTCACGAATAATTACATCTGAATTTGACGAAAAATTAAAGACAACTATTTTTCACAAAGAACTTAATAAAAATGTATCTTATCAATTCTTAATCAGACTTGAACTTTATAAACTGATAAAGCACATTATAGGAGAAAAAGAATATAAAGGCTTTGAAATGTGGTGGTAAATATTGTATGTAATTCTTGTATATGATATAATATGTGATGAAAAGGGCAGAAAAATACTTCCAAAGGTATTTAAGATTTGCAAAAAATATCTTGTACATATTCAAAACTCTGTTTTTGAAGGAAACTTAAGTAAAGCAAACTCACTTGCTTTGCAAAAAGAACTTGATGTTTATATCAGAAAAGACAAGGATTCGGTAATAATGTTTCATACCCGTGAAGAACGGTGGATGAATAAAGATTTTCTTGGGAAAACGGATGATAAAACATCAAATTTTTTGTAACGCTTTTATTGTCGACCTGACATAGCACAAAACCCCCGGCAGGTTGACAGAACCTAAAAATCAAGTAATCATCGGTATAGTTGCTTTTTGTATATTGAAATGACAGTAATATTTGATAAATATTTGGTATATCGACAAAACAGCACAGAAAAATGCCGATGATTACTTATCATTTTATCCCACGCCTATAAATCTATCCATATTGGATTTTAAATAAAATTGCTAAACCGATTGGAAGAGCGAGAGCGATATACTATAAATCTATCCATATTGGATTTTAAATAAGCACCTGTTTTTTCTATTCCATTTAAATTTGAAACTATAAATCTATCCATATTGGATTTTAAATTCATAATGTATTGAGATAGAGTTGAAATATAATCTCTATAAATCTATCCATATTGGATTTTAAATGTGGAACACTGATACCAATACTGTCAGGGTAAGTGCCCTATAAATCTATCCATATTGGATTTTAAATCCAGAAGTAGTAAGTGTATAAGATTGTGATGCAGACTATAAATCTATCCATATTGGATTTTAAATAGGATTCGATATATTGACTACAGTGCCAGCTGCAAGTCTATAAATCTATCCATATTGGATTTTAAATTTTGTTTTTAATCCGCCGTCAGTAAAAGCAAAATTCTATAAATCTATCCATATTGGATTTTAAATGATGTGAGTAAAATTCAGATTACAAAATATAATCAGCTATAAATCTATCCATATTGGATTTTAAATGTCGCATACATTCAATAGTACATTTATTACTATTTTCTATAAATCTATCCATATTGGATTTTAAATTATCAGAATTAAAAATTTAATATTATGAAATGGAGTCTATAAATCTATCCATATTGGATTTTAAATGCCGCAAATGTTCGTAAAAGCACAAAAAGCGGACATCTATAAATCTATCCATATTGGATTTTAAATTGACAACTGAATGAACTTGCAACAGTTTTGAGCTTCTATAAATCTATCCATATTGGATTTTAAATACACTTGCATTTAGCCAATTTTTGCCATAGTCGGCTCTATAAATCTATCCATATTGGATTTTAAATACAAGAAATTTTTGTAGGGCGATTTTGTTTAATGTCTATAAATCTATCCATATTGGATTTTAAATTTCCATATTGGCAGGGTTCAGGCACAGGTGATAACCTATAAATCTATCCATATTGGATTTTAAATTAATTATACATTAAATACATACAAAAGTCAAGAAACTATAAATCTATCCATATTGGATTTTAAATATCGAGAATTACTCGATGATTGAAAACGGAAACGAAACTATAAATCTATCCATATTGGATTTTAAATCTTGTTTGGTAGTCGCAAGTTAAAATAAGACTACTGCTATAAATCTATCCATATTGGATTTTAAATATACACACGATTATACAAACAATATCGACTTGAATACTATAAATCTATCCATATTGGATTTTAAATACAAAAATTTCTTGTAGGGCGATAATTGAAAAGGTGACTATAAATCTATCCATATTGGATTTTAAATCTTTAGTGTGCTAAAGCGTTAAAGTGTTAAAGCGTTCTATAAATCTATCCATATTGGATTTTAAATCCCTTTATTTTTTTCGGTTTTTCCGACCTCCGCCCACTATAAATCTATCCATATTGGATTTTAAATGTTTTTAATTTTTCCGCAAACATAGTCACTACTTTGCTATAAATCTATCCATATTGGATTTTAAATTCAACCGGAACTGTATCTAATCTTCTAAGTGGAGTACTATAAATCTATCCATATTGGATTTTAAATTTTTCGTATGTAATGCTAATGCCGCAAATAATTGTCTATAAATCTATCCATATTGGATTTTAAATTTCGGTAACTACACTCGCATCAATCTTATTACCTTGCTATAAATCTATCCATATTGGATTTTAAATTGGCTTGCGAGCTTGATGGGAACTCGCAGTCTATCCTATAAATCTATCCATATTGGATTTTAAATTTCTGAATATAGTTAGCAAACGCTTTTCTGTATTCTCTATAAATCTATCCATATTGGATTTTAAATAAAGGATAAAGTTTAGTACTAGTAATTACGCTATCACTATAAATCTATCCATATTGGATTTTAAATCGTTAAACGAACACGATTTAGATTTGTTGATAATTACTATAAATCTATCCATATTGGATTTTAAATAAGAAAATGCCGTCGGGCAACTGGCGTGTGCGTGTCTATAAATCTATCCATATTGGATTTTAAATAAAAGCTAAAAGCGTTAAGACTTGAAAATGGATTAACTATAAATCTATCCATATTGGATTTTAAATGTCTGTTTTGATTATTGGTAAGAAAAACGGTAAGAGCTATAAATCTATCCATATTGGATTTTAAATTAATGTCGTAGAGCTGTCTGCCATTTTTCCATTGATCTATAAATCTATCCATATTGGATTTTAAATATGGCAGGAAAAGGAAGATACAAAGAATTTGCACTGCTATAAATCTATCCATATTGGATTTTAAATCAGTTACCTCCGCAACTGTGGCCTTGATATAAGTCTATAAATCTATCCATATTGGATTTTAAATAAAAATTTTTGCGAGTAAACATTCGCAGGACCGAGGGCTATAAATCTATCCATATTGGATTTTAAATAAAAAGTTAAAATAATTAAAATCAAAAATAATAAAGCTATAAATCTATCCATATTGGATTTTAAATTATAATCTGAATTAAAATGCAAATACAAGCCTAAACCTATAAATCTATCCATATTGGATTTTAAATTAAAAGCACAAAAAGCGGACATTTGAAAAAGGTTTAAACTATAAATCTATCCATATTGGATTTTAAATAAAAAATTAAAACAAATTCTCTCACAAATTAATAACTATAAATCTATCCATATTGGATTTTAAATAATTTTTTAGAACATATAAAAGGGCGCTTTGCTGATCTATAAATCTATCCATATTGGATTTTAAATAATGATGATTCAGTTGACGGCTGAAAATTCCGTTGCTATAAATCTATCCATATTGGATTTTAAATTTTGTGCATATAGAGCATTTTGCTCTTTGTATGACTATAAATCTATCCATATTGGATTTTAAATCGGAAAAACTACTCCGATAGATTCAATCAGCGAGTCTATAAATCTATCCATATTGGATTTTAAATTTGTTTCTTTTCTCTATCTTTATTGTGATTATATTCTATAAATCTATCCATATTGGATTTTAAATTCAAGTCGGCTATAAACAGTCCATTAAGACTTGAGCCTATAAATCTATCCATATTGGATTTTAAATCCGATTTTCTATGCGTTCTCTGATGAGCAATTCAAACTATAAATCTATCCATATTGGATTTTAAATTAATCATAATTCAATCTATTGTGACAGTTTGGAGAAACTATAAATCTATCCATATTGGATTTTAAATAATTAAATCTGTTTAAATTTGAATTGTGTGTTTGTTCTATAAATCTATCCATATTGGATTTTAAATATGGACTTGTTGATACAATTCTTCGAGCGTTAGGCTATAAATCTATCCATATTGGATTTTAAATGTGACATCATGATTAACAGTCAAGATGTTTATTTATCTATAAATCTATCCATATTGGATTTTAAATCCTATATATGTTGAAAAACTTATCATTGAAAAGCTCTATAAATCTATCCATATTGGATTTTAAATGTTCGATTTTTCGATACAGCAAAACCGCCCTCAAGCCTATAAATCTATCCATATTGGATTTTAAATGAGGTTATTGCACCTCTTTCAAAGCTCGAGGGTATCTATAAATCTATCCATATTGGATTTTAAATTGCGGTTATTGGCAAGCCAATTTTGCAAGTAGCAACGCTATAAATCTATCCATATTGGATTTTAAATATCCAAAAAGACTAACAAAACCGCTCTTGTTACGGCTATAAATCTATCCATATTGGATTTTAAATATTTAAATAATCAGCCTGACTTTGATTATTCAAAACTATAAATCTATCCATATTGGATTTTAAATCTATATTATATGCTGTCGATTATGCAATTTTAATAAACTATAAATCTATCCATATTGGATTTTAAATCAAATTGTCAATGCTTTGTTCTGAATCGTAGAAACTATAAATCTATCCATATTGGATTTTAAATCTTATTAGAATCACTTTCAGAAATCTTTACATATCTCTATAAATCTATCCATATTGGATTTTAAATCATATAATCATATATTTCAGAATTATAATGAATTGCTATAAATCTATCCATATTGGATTTTAAATGTTTCCTTGTTAGTAACTGTCGAGTTGCTTTTAGCTCTATAAATCTATCCATATTGGATTTTAAATTTTCTAAAATTATCAAAAAATGTGATTGCGAGTTCGCTATAAATCTATCCATATTGGATTTTAAATACTTGTGAAAATAGTTGATAAATTCGCCTTTTGCGTCTATAAATCTATCCATATTGGATTTTAAATATGACCTCCGCCGAACTCGGCTACTGCGAATATGATCTATAAATCTATCCATATTGGATTTTAAATATAAAAATATTTGACTATTGCATATATTCTTTCCTCTATAAATCTATCCATATTGGATTTTAAATGCCGACATCAACGATATTAGATAAATCCTCTTTAACTATAAATCTATCCATATTGGATTTTAAATACCTATATAGTATATTTTAATATGCTAAAGTGTTACTATAAATCTATCCATATTGGATTTTAAATTTATCATTGAAAAGCATTGACGCTCTTGTAAGGTACTATAAATCTATCCATATTGGATTTTAAATTTTTGTAAATGTCTGCATACTGTACATTGTGCTATCTATAAATCTATCCATATTGGATTTTAAATGCCAATATGGAACTGTTGTGTATCCGTCAAGTTTTACTATAAATCTATCCATATTGGATTTTAAATAACAAATCTGTATATAAACTAATTGCAATTAAGTTCTATAAATCTATCCATATTGGATTTTAAATTTCGCTTAAAATCAGTATCACCGTATTTGACTAATACTATAAATCTATCCATATTGGATTTTAAATAAAATTTTTTATCATGATACTGTCATATGTATAAACTATAAATCTATCCATATTGGATTTTAAATGATTTACCGACGGTTCAATTACCTTAGTGTCAAGGTCTATAAATCTATCCATATTGGATTTTAAATCTTCGGCATGATGTTCCTAATATCGGCTGGAAGTTACACTATAAATCTATCCATATTGGATTTTAAATGCCGTAATACTTTCAATATCGTGCGGGGCAAACAAACTATAAATCTATCCATATTGGATTTTAAATTCCGTAATCATTTTCGTTCGGGGATTGGTAAACGCTATAAATCTATCCATATTGGATTTTAAATTTTTCCCTCCGTAATCATTTTTGTGCGTGGATTTGCTATAAATCTATCCATATTGGATTTTAAATATATTTGCTGTACCAAAAATTTTTTATAGTAATGCTCTATAAATCTATCCATATTGGATTTTAAATCAAACTTTTCAGCAATCAAGTTGTTAATAGTACGCACTATAAATCTATCCATATTGGATTTTAAATGAGCTTGCAAGATAAAACTCTGTTTCGCCGTCAGCGCTATAAATCTATCCATATTGGATTTTAAATTTTGTAATATAGTTCTTGTTTGGTAGTCGCAAGTTCTATAAATCTATCCATATTGGATTTTAAATACAAAAAATTTCTTGTAGGGCGATAATTGAAAAGGCTATAAATCTATCCATATTGGATTTTAAATAAAGCATAACGATTTTTTGATTTTCTTTTGGCGTACTATAAATCTATCCATATTGGATTTTAAATCATAATAAACTCAAAAGTTATTCCTCCGTTTCTGTCTATAAATCTATCCATATTGGATTTTAAATCAATATGGTATAATTAATTCGCATTCGGTATAGGGCTATAAATCTATCCATATTGGATTTTAAATCAAAAATTACAGCGGTACAGGCGCCTAAGTTGAAATCTATAAATCTATCCATATTGGATTTTAAATAGAAAAGCTCCGAATACAGAAAAAACAACTTGCATTCTATAAATCTATCCATATTGGATTTTAAATTTCATATGTAATTCAATAATCTGACGCTGACGCTCTGCTATAAATCTATCCATATTGGATTTTAAATTATAAGTTTTAATTAGAAAAGAGATGATAAAAGTTGACTATAAATCTATCCATATTGGATTTTAAATATTATTTACTGTAGAGGAATTGCCGCCAACATTTTCTATAAATCTATCCATATTGGATTTTAAATAAGTAGTCTTATTAGTAATATTAAAAAGAGGATAAACCTATAAATCTATCCATATTGGATTTTAAATGCAAATCTTCTTTTAAATTCTCATTGCTTATAATGCTATAAATCTATCCATATTGGATTTTAAATAATTTTTTGGAACACATAAAAGGGCGTTTTGCTGATGCTATAAATCTATCCATATTGGATTTTAAATGTACGCTTGAAAGGAGTATGTAACACTGCGTTTTTTCTATAAATCTATCCATATTGGATTTTAAATTTCGGTTCTTCTTCTCTGAATCAGATAAAATGTTATCTATAAATCTATCCATATTGGATTTTAAATAAGCGTTTTGCTATTTCTGCTTGTGTTAGATCTTTACTATAAATCTATCCATATTGGATTTTAAATTTAAACGGCTTGTATCAGTTTAAACAGTCAAGTAATCTATAAATCTATCCATATTGGATTTTAAATGAATAAATTTTGAATAAATTTTATAAGGGCACTCGCTATAAATCTATCCATATTGGATTTTAAATAAATGTATAGAAATATTAGAGAATGTCTCTCTGTACTCTATAAATCTATCCATATTGGATTTTAAATTATAAATGAATATTTAAGGATTCGGTATATTCAAAACTATAAATCTATCCATATTGGATTTTAAATGCATTGGCAAAGATGTTGAAACAAAGGCTTTGGTACCTATAAATCTATCCATATTGGATTTTAAATCTTCTTGCTGTTTTTGTCGGTCTTGGACTTGTTTCCTATAAATCTATCCATATTGGATTTTAAATTGCAATTATTTTGAAGTTTTTGCAAATCATCAGCAGACTATAAATCTATCCATATTGGATTTTAAATCCAAATTATCAATGCCCTGTTCTGCGTCATAGAAACTATAAATCTATCCATATTGGATTTTAAATCTTATAAGGTGCAAGGGAATAGGAACAGTTGAAGAACTATAAATCTATCCATATTGGATTTTAAATTTATATATTCCTCCTTTTTAAATTGTTTATTGTATCTATAAATCTATCCATATTGGATTTTAAATTTTATTTTGCGAGGGTACACACAATATGTACCCTCCTATAAATCTATCCATATTGGATTTTAAATATTATTAGGACTTACGAATTTCAATATACATCTGATCTATAAATCTATCCATATTGGATTTTAAATTTGTAATCAGTATCACTGCCTTTATAATTTTCATATCTATAAATCTATCCATATTGGATTTTAAATACATCAGTAAGAAGACCCGAAACTGTCATAGCCGCCTATAAATCTATCCATATTGGATTTTAAATGAATAAACCTCAGAGGAATAACCATTCAGCCGATAACTATAAATCTATCCATATTGGATTTTAAATTCGAGTTCTGAACGATATTCTTTAATTCGAGAAATGCTATAAATCTATCCATATTGGATTTTAAATCCGTGTGCTTTAATTTCAGAAACACTATACTGTGCCCTATAAATCTATCCATATTGGATTTTAAATATGGTCCAATCCAGCAAGGAGTTTTTCCTCTGACACTATAAATCTATCCATATTGGATTTTAAATTAGTATAATCTTCAGTATCGTCCTCGATAATATCAATCTATAAATCTATCCATATTGGATTTTAAATAAAAAGTTAAAATTAAAATCAAAATTAAAGGTTTGCCTATAAATCTATCCATATTGGATTTTAAATTACCGTATTTTGTCGCAAATATTACAAAAAACAGTAACTATAAATCTATCCATATTGGATTTTAAATACAACCGAGTCAGGTGAAATTAAAGCGCTTAGTGACTATAAATCTATCCATATTGGATTTTAAATCGAATATATGGACGAAAATCATTAACTGCACGCTTACTATAAATCTATCCATATTGGATTTTAAATAATTTTATTTTTAATTAAATCCTTACTCGGAAAGACTATAAATCTATCCATATTGGATTTTAAATAAAATTTTAGCATTAAAAGAGCCGTGCCGTCCTGAACTATAAATCTATCCATATTGGATTTTAAATTTATCAGAAACATTGACATTGTGAGCCCTTAACGGCTATAAATCTATCCATATTGGATTTTAAATTAAATCTTTTCTTAAAGGTAACTTTGAGAACGATGCCTATAAATCTATCCATATTGGATTTTAAATATTGTTGACAGGTATATATACGGTTGTAGCCGCTATCCTATAAATCTATCCATATTGGATTTTAAATTGTGTAATTCTCAATGTCAACCGCACCGAGGACCTCCTATAAATCTATCCATATTGGATTTTAAATATCCGAACAAGTGAAAATACTGAAAACACAAATTTCTATAAATCTATCCATATTGGATTTTAAATAAATACAACTCTACCGATACGGTCGATTAATGCCCTCTATAAATCTATCCATATTGGATTTTAAATCATTTAATTCAGCAAGTGAGATGTCAAGATTTTTCCTATAAATCTATCCATATTGGATTTTAAATTCAAAAAGTTCATACCTTGCCCAGCTTGTCACCCACTATAAATCTATCCATATTGGATTTTAAATCAAGAATTCATAGGAAAAACATTATCAATTAAGTTAGCTATAAATCTATCCATATTGGATTTTAAATAATTTTTTATCGAGGTCAAACGGATAAAGGCGCAAGCCTATAAATCTATCCATATTGGATTTTAAATAAAACGACGAAATAAAAAGAATTTTGCAGAACGGCTATAAATCTATCCATATTGGATTTTAAATACATAAAAACCCTCTGTATTGCGAATTGGTATATACTATAAATCTATCCATATTGGATTTTAAATCCTTGAAAAATTTTATTAAGTAAAATAAACTCTTCCCTATAAATCTATCCATATTGGATTTTAAATACTTTTGAGTGTAGTTCAACAATTGACCTCGCAATCTATAAATCTATCCATATTGGATTTTAAATGCCAGTACGGTACAGTAGTATATCCAGCAAGCTGTACCTATAAATCTATCCATATTGGATTTTAAATCTTTTGAGTGTAGTTCAACAATTGACCTCGCAATTCCTATAAATCTATCCATATTGGATTTTAAATTACATCAGACAAAACAACATCACAATTAAGATTGACTATAAATCTATCCATATTGGATTTTAAATTACATTCAACGCAAAAGTTTGACAAAACGGCTCTACTATAAATCTATCCATATTGGATTTTAAATATACACTTTACATTAGACGAATTTTTTGAATTTAAACTATAAATCTATCCATATTGGATTTTAAATCTGTATGTATATAAACATATTAAAAATTCTGTATCCTATAAATCTATCCATATTGGATTTTAAATTGAAATAGACGGAGAGCAGTACGAGATTAATTCCGCTATAAATCTATCCATATTGGATTTTAAATGTGACATCATGATTAACAGTCAAGATGTTTATTTATCTATAAATCTATCCATATTGGATTTTAAATAGTGATTATTATGGAATTGATTCAATAAATATTAAGTCTATAAATCTATCCATATTGGATTTTAAATGTTATGCCGCTTGACTTATATGTTGTTATTTTTGTGCTATAAATCTATCCATATTGGATTTTAAATATATAGTATATTTTAGTATAGTAAAGTATTAAAGTGCTATAAATCTATCCATATTGGATTTTAAATCTTTGTGATATTTTTCCGTTTCGTTCGCCTTTGGACTATAAATCTATCCATATTGGATTTTAAATACTGTCCTTAAGAATGTTAGGCGCTGTCGAGTTGTACTATAAATCTATCCATATTGGATTTTAAATTTAAAAATTCGACTTTATCAACAAAATAGTAAATACTATAAATCTATCCATATTGGATTTTAAATAAATCGAACACGCAATCAACATCATTTGGCAATATTCTATAAATCTATCCATATTGGATTTTAAATATGAAAAAATTTAAGAAAATTGACATTATAGATTATGCTATAAATCTATCCATATTGGATTTTAAATCTTATGAAAATAGTTGATAAATTCGCCTTTTGCGTTCTATAAATCTATCCATATTGGATTTTAAATAAGCCTTAAATATTCATTTATATGGTGAATAATATCTATAAATCTATCCATATTGGATTTTAAATTGTTTTTGTCTTTTTTATTTAACACTAAACCGAAACCTATAAATCTATCCATATTGGATTTTAAATCTTGCTAACAGATACTTTGGCGCTAAGAATGTGTCGCCTATAAATCTATCCATATTGGATTTTAAATAAAGGAAACAACCGGCATAAGGAGGTGTGAAAAGTGACTATAAATCTATCCATATTGGATTTTAAATATTCTGTTAAGTCTTTCCATTATATTCTCTGCCATTCTATAAATCTATCCATATTGGATTTTAAATAATGTTTTCAGACAACTGGCATAAGGAGGTGGCTACTATAAATCTATCCATATTGGATTTTAAATAAAGGAACATATAAGATTACAAAGCCGATTTTGGCACTATAAATCTATCCATATTGGATTTTAAATTTCTTTGACCTCTTTTATGATGTGAGGAGGCAAGGGCTATAAATCTATCCATATTGGATTTTAAATAATTTAAACGGATACAACTATTCGACCATAGCTATTCTATAAATCTATCCATATTGGATTTTAAATGAATATATTTGTCAGCAAATTGCTAATCGTAATGCCTATAAATCTATCCATATTGGATTTTAAATTTTTATTATTCGGGCATTAAAGGTTTGACTTTTGCCTATAAATCTATCCATATTGGATTTTAAATCAACTTGTCAGATACAAGATTAAAGATTTAAAGAACTCTATAAATCTATCCATATTGGATTTTAAATAGTGCTCTCGTTGCTTATATAGCGCTTTTTGGTTTTCTATAAATCTATCCATATTGGATTTTAAATAAAAAACCGTAAATTCCGTACAAATGCACTTTGCCTCTATAAATCTATCCATATTGGATTTTAAATCCAATCTAGGATAATCAGCAGGAGCAGGAAGAGCAGGCTATAAATCTATCCATATTGGATTTTAAATACTGGTGAGTAAACTTTTAAGCGCTGAAAAGTTTACCTATAAATCTATCCATATTGGATTTTAAATTAATTCGATAATGTGGTTATTTACTTTGATTATTATCTATAAATCTATCCATATTGGATTTTAAATTTTCGGGTGAGTTATCTTTGATAAACATACGATATTCTATAAATCTATCCATATTGGATTTTAAATATTTTTGCCATAATCGGCGGATATATTGCTACTCATCTATAAATCTATCCATATTGGATTTTAAATGATAACAAAGAGGTTGCAGAAATTGCAATTTTTGACTATAAATCTATCCATATTGGATTTTAAATGACGTAGAAGAAAATCCGTCGTGGAAACTGACAAACTATAAATCTATCCATATTGGATTTTAAATGTGAAAGCTGTTTGTTCTGTATTGTCGCCTTGTAAACTATAAATCTATCCATATTGGATTTTAAATAAAATAGTGCCGTCATCGCATACAATATTACCAAACTATAAATCTATCCATATTGGATTTTAAATTGACGGTCACTGATTGCAAAAAAAATCTTGATTTCTATAAATCTATCCATATTGGATTTTAAATTTTCACTCTGTTGCTCAGCGTGATTTTAAGCTTATATCTATAAATCTATCCATATTGGATTTTAAACGAACCGTTCGAGATTTTAGCAAACAGTGACAAACAACTATAAATCTATCCATATTGGATTTTAAACTTGCAGGAGGCGGCACGAATGGAACTCAACAGACAACTATAAATCTATCCATATTGGATTTTAAACTCAAAGGTTTCAAAGCCGAGCGCTTCGTATAAGTGCTATAAATCTATCCATATTGGATTTTAAACATGGATTAAAACCCGAGTGTGTTGTAGTAATTAATGCTATAAATCTATCCATATTGGATTTTAAACAAAGTTCAAAGTATTGAACATATTAAGACAGCATAAGCTATAAATCTATCCATATTGGATTTTAAACTACGATTTAAGTTTGTTGCGTTCAGCGCCGGAACAGCTATAAATCTATCCATATTGGATTTTAAACCATTGCAATTTTGCTATTGTTGCAACTAATCTGAATCTATAAATCTATCCATATTGGATTTTAAACAACACATTTGTGTTAAAACCAAGATTTTTTAAGTCCTATAAATCTATCCATATTGGATTTTAAACCATAATAAACTCAAAGCTTATTCCTCCGTTTCATCTCTATAAATCTATCCATATTGGATTTTAAACTTCTCATAATAAAAGCTCGTTGTTTCAATATCAAAAGCTATAAATCTATCCATATTGGATTTTAAACTTTGTACAGACAGAACATTTTGCACGCTGTATTATCTATAAATCTATCCATATTGGATTTTAAACAAACCGTTCGTGTTATGTAGTAAAGCTGAAAACTCTCTATAAATCTATCCATATTGGATTTTAAACGAACCGTTCGAGATTTTAGCAAACAGTGACAAACACTATAAATCTATCCATATTGGATTTTAAACGATAATATAAGAATTATGTGCAGTCGGTATCGTTGGCTATAAATCTATCCATATTGGATTTTAAACTCAAAAAGTATGATGGCTATGGTAAAAAAAGCGAAGCTATAAATCTATCCATATTGGATTTTAAACCATTGTCGACAGTTGGAGTTTTTAATAGAAGTTATGCACTATAAATCTATCCATATTGGATTTTAAACCGATAAAAAATTAGGTTCAACCGCTGTTGAAAAAATCCTATAAATCTATCCATATTGGATTTTAAACATTCCGAAAAAATTAAAAAAAGTTCTCGCACAAATTCTATAAATCTATCCATATTGGATTTTAAACATTTTGTCAGTTGCACGAGGCGGTTTATATTCTCTCTATAAATCTATCCATATTGGATTTTAAACCACCGAACTCGGCTACTGCGAATATGATATAAAAATTCTATAAATCTATCCATATTGGATTTTAAACACTGTAAAAGCAAAATTTTTCAACAGCAAGACAACACTATAAATCTATCCATATTGGATTTTAAACATCCGAACGAGTGTGAGCACTGAAAACACAAATTTCCTATAAATCTATCCATATTGGATTTTAAACAAAATTACGGCGCTACTGTCGGTTATGCTTGTAGCCTATAAATCTATCCATATTGGATTTTAAACAACACCCCAAGAATATAATAGAAATTGATTATAACTATAAATCTATCCATATTGGATTTTAAACCAAAAGGCATATTTGATTATCAGAACGAGCGAGAGCCTATAAATCTATCCATATTGGATTTTAAACTATTTGAATGTAGTAGTACAATTGACCTCGCAATTCCTATAAATCTATCCATATTGGATTTTAAACAAGTTATACAAAAGTGGCAATATCGGCGCGGAAGTTCTATAAATCTATCCATATTGGATTTTAAACAATGATTGCACTCGCTACATTGAAGTATGCGGCGGCTATAAATCTATCCATATTGGATTTTAAACTCACAAAGGCAAGAATTGAAAGCGGCGAATCCTATTCTATAAATCTATCCATATTGGATTTTAAACTTGTAATCAGAATCACTGCCTTTATAATTTTCATACTATAAATCTATCCATATTGGATTTTAAACCACAACAAAAGAAAGGAGTGTTATATATGTTAAAGCTATAAATCTATCCATATTGGATTTTAAACGTTTCTGACGATGTTTCGCAATATGAAGGACAGCAGCTATAAATCTATCCATATTGGATTTTAAACAAACAGAAGAATTTATTTTACTTAATAAAATTTTTCCTATAAATCTATCCATATTGGATTTTAAACAATAGCATAGACATCAACTATTTGAACAGATGTTTACTATAAATCTATCCATATTGGATTTTAAACATTATAATGTCATAATCGGCAAACGAAGTAACGGCTATAAATCTATCCATATTGGATTTTAAACTAGAATTTTTAAAATTCTAATTGTTCAAACGGATTTCTATAAATCTATCCATATTGGATTTTAAACAAGCTGTACAAAAGCGGCAATATCGGAGCAGAGGCTATAAATCTATCCATATTGGATTTTAAACAACATTTAGTGCAAAAGTTTGACAAAAGGGTTTTATCTATAAATCTATCCATATTGGATTTTAAACTACGGTTTTGGAGCAGGATTTATAATCTATACTTGCTATAAATCTATCCATATTGGATTTTAAACTTGTGTCGAGTATTGGTATCCCTGTAAAATCAAAACCTATAAATCTATCCATATTGGATTTTAAACATATTGTACATTGGCTCGGAGCTGGTAAGAATGTTACTATAAATCTATCCATATTGGATTTTAAACATTTGATATCGTTCTTTGCGTAGTGTTTAATATTTTCTATAAATCTATCCATATTGGATTTTAAACGAGTGCTCATTACAGCGTCTTTGAATTGACACTTTTCTATAAATCTATCCATATTGGATTTTAAACCTCTCAATTCTTGATTTTGTTATTGCTAAAATGTCACTATAAATCTATCCATATTGGATTTTAAACACCTTTAAAATGTATTTGTCGTATGATGATTGGTATACTATAAATCTATCCATATTGGATTTTAAACAAATATAAAATGTTATTAGCTGAAGATGAGGAATTACTATAAATCTATCCATATTGGATTTTAAACTATATTTAGGTATATTTGGTATATAATTTCGTGTTGGGCTATAAATCTATCCATATTGGATTTTAAACTACAAACGAATATTTAAGCCCTCAGTATATTCAAGCTATAAATCTATCCATATTGGATTTTAAACAATCGACGCAGGAAAAACAGAGAAAGCAGATTGCACTATAAATCTATCCATATTGGATTTTAAACAAATATCAGTTATTGCTAAAGCAACACGGTATTGACTATAAATCTATCCATATTGGATTTTAAACGAGCATTATTATAATGAAACTAAACTTGAAAAATTCCTATAAATCTATCCATATTGGATTTTAAACAAAAACAAGGGACAGGACATTAATCCTGCCCCTAAACTATAAATCTATCCATATTGGATTTTAAACATTGGTATCGGCATTATGGGCACATTTATTGGAATCTATAAATCTATCCATATTGGATTTTAAACTTTTACATAGATTATTATACCATATATTTCCTGTAACTATAAATCTATCCATATTGGATTTTAAACGAGAACTGGAGAGAGATACTTGACGATATGCATATCCTATAAATCTATCCATATTGGATTTTAAACTTTTTATCTTTATTTTCCCGACCGAAAAGCTGAGTCTATAAATCTATCCATATTGGATTTTAAACGAACAGATTTTTGAATTTATTAAAAGAATTTTTATTCCTATAAATCTATCCATATTGGATTTTAAACTATCTTGACCCTCATACTTGACATCATAGTTACTGCTCTATAAATCTATCCATATTGGATTTTAAACATTTCATTTCAATATTATGTATTTTATTTTGTCCTCTATAAATCTATCCATATTGGATTTTAAACCAATCAAGCATAAGCATACACATAAGCTTATCACGCTATAAATCTATCCATATTGGATTTTAAACGTTGAAAATCGTATTATCCGCAAGAGCGGAAAATGGCTATAAATCTATCCATATTGGATTTTAAACATGGAGTAGTCAAGTCAAAGGATTTCCGCAAAAAGCTATAAATCTATCCATATTGGATTTTAAACTTTTGCAAAGTCTTTGAGTGTGTCGGTATCCATTTGCTATAAATCTATCCATATTGGATTTTAAACACCGTATTCACCTCGCTTTGCGGTACATATGTTTTCCTATAAATCTATCCATATTGGATTTTAAACACAAAAAGAATTTCAGCAAGAAAAAGAGTGAATCGCTATAAATCTATCCATATTGGATTTTAAACGCAGAAAGTAACTACTGACAAGGTTGTCTTTGCCGGCTATAAATCTATCCATATTGGATTTTAAACTAAACGGAGGCAAAAGCTGTTTGATTACTTGTACGACTATAAATCTATCCATATTGGATTTTAAACATCTGAATTGGTTTAACAACTATCTTGATTACGACACTATAAATCTATCCATATTGGATTTTAAACAGCAGATAAAACGAATGAAGTAGCTTTTCGTCAATACTATAAATCTATCCATATTGGATTTTAAACCGCAGTACATATAATATGCAGATTAAATCAATGACTATAAATCTATCCATATTGGATTTTAAACAGAAAATCTATTACTTCGTCTTCCGTTTTCCAAGACCTATAAATCTATCCATATTGGATTTTAAACTTTAAATGCCTTTGTAAGCGTTTTTATAGTCTATTACTATAAATCTATCTATATTGGATTTTAAACGTTTGAAAATGTAAGAAAATATTTGTTGCCGTCTTTCTATAAATCTATCCATACTGGATTTTAAACTTTAAAAGGCATTTCTGCGTGTGGGTAAATTGATAGACTATAAATCTATCCATATTGGATTTTAAACAGACAATAATACAACTCAATTTTTAAGTGTGTAATCTCTATAAATCTATCCATATTGGATTTTAAACATTGTTGAATGGTATCCTGCCGAAAACATCGACTTTACTATAAATCTATCCATATTGGATTTTAAACTTTTGAACCGAGCTTTTTTACTTCGCTAACAAAATCCTATAAATCTATCCATATTGGATTTTAAACACAGACTGCACTGTTGGCTATCAGAACCACGAAAATGCTATAAATCTATCCATATTGGATTTTAAACTTTTTCTTAAGCTCAAATTTTTTCATTGTAGGCATCCTATAAATCTATCCATATTGGATTTTAAACAAATTATTTGGCAAGAAGCTAAACGAATGGTACGACTATAAATCTATCCATATTGGATTTTAAACGTGCAAATCTCTGTCCAACTTTGCAGGTCTTTTGTGCTATAAATCTATCCATATTGGATTTTAAACAAATTTCTTGTAAATGTAGTTCACAGACTTAAAAATCTATAAATCTATCCATATTGGATTTTAAACACAGAAAACATAAGGAGAATAATAGAATGTTCAAGACTATAAATCTATCCATATTGGATTTTAAACACTGATGGCTATATGGATTCATATGCAGATACAGCTATAAATCTATCCATATTGGATTTTAAACTTTTAATCATTATTTTGTTTTGACCGCTTGCAATTGCTATAAATCTATCCATATTGGATTTTAAACTACTTATATATGTACGAATAATGTCAATGTCGATTTCTATAAATCTATCCATATTGGATTTTAAACATAATAGAAAATCGCTTGATGATATAAAAAGCTATATCTATAAATCTATCCATATTGGATTTTAAACCAAGAACAACGCTTTTATATTGTCCGCTTTGCGAAAACTATAAATCTATCCATATTGGATTTTAAACAAATCAAGACTAAAAAAATTTCAAAACGAATTTGTGCTATAAATCTATCCATATTGGATTTTAAACCAAGAAGTGGATTTCCTGCAATAGTAGTAACAACAGCTATAAATCTATCCATATTGGATTTTAAACGTGTTGTTGTTCTTGCTATTGTGTTTTTTATTGTCTATAAATCTATCCATATTGGATTTTAAACTTGTTTTATTTAAGTAATTATTCTGATGTTCTTATCTATAAATCTATCCATATTGGATTTTAAACAAGCTTTAATATGTGCTTTACTCATTTTAGTATTGCTATAAATCTATCCATATTGGATTTTAAATCCACTTATCGAAAGCGGTGACGCTTGTGCGGAACTTCTATAAATCTATCCATATTGGATTTTAAATATTAAGCCATTTTTATGAACTTGTAAGCACTATAAACTATAAATCTATCCATATTGGATTTTAAAGTCAATCTTCAGTGTGTTAGATGAGTTACCATATTCCTATAAATCTATCCATATTGGATTTTAATCAAGGCAAATATAACTTATAAGGGGGTTACCTTGCTATAAATCTATCCATACTGAATTTTAAATTTATCAACAAGAGCGATTGTTTTCTCTGATGATTCACTATAAATCTATCCAAGCCGGATTTTAAACGCAACAGTATCCGTTGTAACTGAATCCATCAAAGTAACTTTACCTAATCTACAGCAATTAAACCCGAGTATTTTATATTCTATTGTAAAATATATTTTCTTATTGGAATAATAGAGGGGGAAAGTTTTGTTATAATTAAAGAAATATATTTGAACGGAGGTATTTTCAATATGTTAAGTGATATTGAAATCGCTCAGGCTGCGACCTTACTCCCGATTAAAGAGGTTGCCGCACAGATCGGAATTAAAGAGGATGAACTGGAGTTTTACGGCAAGTATAAGGCTAAACTTTCAGACGAACTTGCCAATCGTTTGGAAAATGAGCCGGACGGAAAACTTGTTCTTGTTACAGCTATCAATCCAACCCCCGCAGGTGAGGGTAAAACAACTACTTCTGCAGGTCTTGGTCAGGCTATGGCTAAGATTGGTAAAAAGGCTGTAATCGCTCTAAGAGAGCCTTCACTCGGCCCTGTATTTGGTATTAAGGGCGGCGCTGCAGGCGGCGGTTATTCTCAGGTACTTCCTATGGAAGATATTAATCTTCACTTTACAGGCGATATGCACGCTATTACTTCTGCAAACAATCTTTGCTGTGCAATGCTTGACAATCATATTCAGCAGGGTAATGTTCTCGGAATTGATCCTCGCCAGATCCTTATTAAGAGATGTCTTGATATGAACGACAGAGCTTTGAGAAATATTGTTGTCGGTCTTGGCGGCAGAGTGAACGGTATTCCTCGTGAGGACCACTTTATAATTACTGTTGCATCTGAAGTTATGGCTATCCTTTGCCTTGCTGATGATATTTCTGATTTAAAGAAAAGACTTGGTGATATTCTTATTGCTTATACATATGCAGGCGAGCCTGTTTTTGCAAAGGACATTAAGGCTGACGGTGCTATGACAGCTCTTCTTAAAGACGCTATCAAACCTAACCTTGTTCAGACACTCGAGGGTACCCCTGCTATTATGCACGGCGGTCCTTTTGCCAATATTGCTCACGGCTGTAACAGCATTCGTGCTACAAAGCTTGCGTTAAAACTTGCCGATTACTGTATTACAGAGGCAGGCTTCGGTTCAGATCTCGGTGCAGAGAAATTCTTTGACATCAAGTGCAGATATGCAGGCTTTAAGCCGTCTGCCGTAGTTATTGTTGCTACTTGCCGTGCGTTAAAGTACAACGGCGGTGTGCCTAAGACAGAGGTTTCTGCAGAGAATCTTGAGGCTCTTAAAAATGGTATTGAAAACCTTGGCGTTCACATTGATAACATGAGAAAGTACAATGTTCCCGTTGTAGTTGCTATCAACCAGTTCGGTACAGATACAGCAGAGGAACTTGAGTTTATCGAGAGTTACTGTAAATCTAAAGGCGCAGACTTTGCTCTCTCAAATGTATTCTCAAAGGGCGGAGAAGGCGGTACAGAACTTGCCAAAAAGGTAGTAGAGGCTTGCGAAAAGCCGTCTGATTTTGCTCCTATTTATTCAGATGACCTTACAATCAAAGAAAAGGTTGACAAAATTGCAAAAACAATTTACGGCGCTTCAAGAGTAAACTATACAAAGGCTGCCGAAAAGGCATTAAAGCAGATTCAGGCTCTCGGCGGTGAAAAACTTCCTGTTTGTATTGCAAAAACACAATATTCGCTTTCTGATGACCCAACACTTCTCGGTGCTCCAAAGGATTTTGAAATCACAGTAAAGAATCTTACACTTTCAAACGGTGCAGGATTTGTAGTTGTATATACAGGTGATATTATGACAATGCCGGGTCTTCCGAAAGTTCCGTCGGCAGAGAAAATTGATGTTACCGAGGAAGGAAAAATTAACGGTTTATTCTGATGATTACTGTAAATACTCATAATGCCCGTGAAACAGAGGCACTCGGCGCAAAAATTGCCGAAAAGTTGTGCGGCACGGAAGTAATCGCTCTTTTTGGCGGTCTTGGTATGGGCAAGACTGCCTTTACAAGAGGACTTGCTGGTGCGCTCGGTGCAGGAGAAAATGTTTCAAGCCCTACATTCGCTCTTGTCAATGAATATTCGGGTAAGTATAATATTTTTCATTTTGATATGTACCGTGTAAATACATGGGATGATTTGTATTCCACAGGATTTTTTGATTATATTGATAACGGTATAATCATTATTGAGTGGAGTGAAAATATTGAAGAGGCTTTGCCTGCCGATTGTATTAAAATCAGAATCAGTAAGGGCGAAAATGATGATGACAGAATTTTTGAAATTGAAGGTGTTGATCCGCAATGAAAATTCTTGCAATAGATACAAGCGCCACAGCTGCGTCAACCGCAATTTGTGACGAAAACAAAATAATAGGTGAGTTCTTTATAAATACAAAACTTACTCACAGCAGAACACTTATGCCTATGGTTGAAAGTCTGCTTGCAAACACAAACCTAACGACAACAGATATTACCGCCGTTGCGGTAAACTGCGGTCCGGGTTCGTTTACGGGAGTAAGAATCGGTGTTGCAGCGGCTAAAGGACTTGCTTTTGCCGATGATTTGCCTTGCATAGAGGTATCGACGCTTGAAAGCCTTGCGTATAATTTGCAATCTGCAAATGGGATAATCTGTTCTGTTATGGACGCTCGCTGTTCGCAGGTTTATAATGCGCTTTTTAAATGTGACGGCGTAAAGCCCGAAAGACTTTGCAAAGACAGAGCTTTGTCTGTTGCCGAGCTTTCAGAAGAACTTAAGAGCTATGACGAAAGAATTATACTTGTGGGTGACGGTGCGGAGCTTTGCTATAATGCTATGAAAGAATTATTACCAAATGTTGAACTCGCACCAATCAGTATAAGATTTCAAAGAGCGTCATCAACAGCAGAAATTGCTGTACAAAAATTTAATGACGGAGAAGTGCTTTCGGCTGCGGAACTTATGCCGATGTATTTAAGACTGCCGCAGGCTGAAAGAGAACTTAAAAAGAAAATGGAGGAAAAGAAATGTTAGCACTTGGATGTGACCACGGCGGATATAACCTTATCTGCGCAATTAAAAAATATCTTGACGAAAAGGGTATTGAATATAAAGATTTTGGTACTTACAGCACAGACAGCGTTGATTATCCTGTTTACGGCTATAAAGTTGCAAAAGCAGTAGCAAGCGGCGAATGTGAGCTTGGTATTCTTTGCTGCGGTACAGGTATCGGTATTTCAATGGCAGCAAACAAAGTTAAGGGTATTCGTGCGGCAGTTGTAAGCAATGAGTTTTGCGCTGAAATGACACGCAGACACAACCACGCAAATATTCTTTGTATGGGCGGCAGAGTTACAAGCGAAGAAGATGCTGTTAAGTTTACAGAAATTTTCCTCAATACTCCCGAAGAGGGCGACAGACACTTAAAGCGTCTTGCTATGATTGATGAGATTGAGGCAGGTACTTTCAAGGTTGACTGATTTCGGAAGATTTTTATGTCTGACGAGGAATTAGAGGTGTTGAACGACATCAAATATATTCTTTATGTCTGTTATGCTTGAAAATAAACTTGATGATGTGAACGCAAAAATTGATGAAACCAATATTCTGTAAAACGAACTAAAGGGTTATGGTTTTGAAAGCTCTTTTGTTTAAGTTACCAAACAGCAGGCTGTTTGGCTATCGTCAGATTACATAAACGGAAAGTATTTGTGGGCTTTGCCCACACCCACAACCTTTGAAAAGGTTGACCAAACTTTTATAATTTTTGTGATACACCGGAATTTCTTGACAAAACACTGCATAAAACCGTCTAAATCTTAAAACCAAAACAAAAAGCTCTCTTTACGCAAATAAAGAGAGCTTTAATGTTATGATAAATATAAAGTTTTAGCCGCAGAGCTTATTCGAGTTCAAGAGCCTCTTCGATAGCGTAAGAAAGCTGATCGGGGCAAGATGTACCTCTGCCACGGCAGTCAATGCCTTTTAATCTCTTCACAGCCTCTTCTGCGTCCATACCTTTTACAAGAGCGCAAATGCCTTGAGTGTTGCCTGCACAACCGCCGATAAATTCGCAGGATTCTATAATTCCGTCATTTATCTCAAGGTTAATCTGTCTTGAACAAACACCTCTTGGAATGTATGTATATTTCATAATATTACCTCCTTAAAACATTTCAACTGTATTTTAACATATTTCTTTAAAAAAATCTATAAAATTTAAAAATATGTGTCGATTTTTAAATTTAGTGTGATATAATAATGTGTACGATAAAGTTTGATTATAATATTTATTTTGGGTCAGAGGTATATGAAATGTCTATGAAAATTAATCTTGGTGCTTGGAATTCAATATTTGCTGTGCCTTCGTCTGTTGTAGACGAGGGACTTAAGTTTTCGGACGGCGTTAAACTTAAGGTGTTGTTATATCTTTTGCGACACAGTGGGGAAGATGTGAACGAAAGCGACATCAGTAAGGCGACAGGCGTAAATGAAACCGATATTCCGGAGGCAGTTGAATACTGGGTTTTGAAAGGTATCTTTTGCCAAAATAACGGTGCTTTTGAGCCTGCACAGGCAGAACAGCAAACGACTGAACAGCCTGCGGTAAAACAAGTCGAAAGCAATAATACTGCCGCTCCGATTGAAAAGGAAGAGCCTACAGTTCCGCATATGTTTGTAAGACCACAGCGCCCCGATTATGTTTATGTGGCACAACAGCTTGCGGTTGACGAAGAATTTAAAATGCTTGTAAACGAGGCACAGACAGCCCTCGGCAAGCCTTTATCAAACTCCGATGCATCGTCGTTACTGTTACTTAAAAATACCTGCGGTTTGCCTGTAGAGGTAATTATAATGCTTATTCAGTATTGTATAAGCATCGGAAAATCTAACATAAGAGCCATTGAAACAATAGGTTTGAGATGGTCGGATGCGGGAGTTTTCTCGATTGAGGAAGCCGAAAATAAAATAAAACAAGCACATCGTGCAAGCCAGAGTTTTACGGTTGTAGCATCTGCGTTCGGTTTAAAAAATACGGGTTCTCCTACTAAAAAACAGGTTGAATACGCCGATTTGTGGGTAAACGAGTGGAAATTTTCTCCCGAAATGCTAAGAGAGGCTTACGAAAGATGTGTTGACAGTAAGGGCAGCTGCGATTTCAGATACATAAACGGAATTTTAAAACGCTGGAATTCAAGTGGAATTTACAATGTTGACGATTTAAACAAATTTGACAGCAGACCCGATAAGTATAAGCATAAAGGCGGAAACAGGAATGACGCCAACACATCATATAATATAAATGATTTGCAGAGATTAGATACAATCGACAGTATTTAGTGTGGTGATATAAATGGGATACAGTAAAGAAATTTACAGAGCGACAAAAGCAAAAATGGAAGAAAGGCGCACCAAAGCCGAGAGAAGAGCGGAGCAGGTTCGTGAAGAGGTTTACAGAAGAGTTCCGAGAATAGAGGAGCTTGAAAAAGAAATATCTTCATGCGGAATACTTGCGGTTCGTGCGGTTTTAAACGGCGGAGATGTAAAGTCTGCCACGCAGGATTTGCGTGCCAAAAGTCTTTCTATGCAAAATGAAGTCAAAAAGCTGCTTGCAGAAAACGGCTATGAAGAAAATTGCTTTGAACCGCATTACAACTGTAAATACTGCAAAGATACGGGATATATAGAAAAAGACGGAAGAACAGTGTATTGCCCTTGTTTTAAAAGATTGCTTGTAGCAACTGCGTGCGAGGAGCTTAACCGTACTGCGCCTTTAAGACTTTCCACTTTTGAGAGCTTTGACCTTAATATGTACAGTCATGAGGTTGATAAGGCGAGCGGAGTATCACCTTTTGATAAGATGCAAAAAATTTATAATTATTGCGTGCAGTACGCAAGGACTTTTACGCCCGAGTCAAAGACTATACTTATGAGAGGCGGCACAGGTCTTGGCAAAACCCACCTTTCGCTCGCTATTGCCAATGAGGTTACAAGGCGTGGTTTTGGTGTAATCTATGTGTCTGCACCTATGCTTATGTCAACGCTTAGCAATATGCATTTTTCCAAAGAGTCTAACGATTCCGAATATTTTGAAATGCTCACAAAGTGCGATTTACTAATTATTGATGATTTAGGCACAGAGTTTTCAAATACTTTTTCAAATACACAGTTTTATAATTTGTGTAATTCAAGAATGCTTTTGAGAAAGCCTTTGATAATAAACACAAACCTTTCAATAACAGAACTTGAAAAAACTTATACTTCAAGATTTATTTCAAGAATATACGGAGAGGGTGTAAGGCTTAATTTTGTCGGTGATGATATAAGGCTCAAAAAAAGTTTTAGCTAAAATTCCGTATTTTTTGTATTTTTCAAATTTTAGAAAAAATTGAAAAAAAGATGTTGACAAAACACACTTTCCGCTATATAATAGCTATTGTTGATTGCGTGACAGTAAGCAACATGTCAATGCTAAACGAAAGTTTAAAACTTCTAAAAAGTTTTAAAAAATTTCAAAAAAGTGTTGACAAAACGCACTTCATAATATATAATATATATCGTTGATTGCACGGCTTGCAGCAATGAGCAATAAACATTGAGGAATGGTGTAACGGTAGCACGACAGACTCTGACTCTGTTTGTTGGGGTTCGAATCCCTATTCCTCAGCCATTAAAAGCCCCGAGTAATCGGGGCTGTTTTTATCGAGGTGTAGCGCAGTTTGGTAGCGCACATCGTTCGGGACGATGTGGTCGCAAGTTCGAATCTTGTCACCTCGACCATCTGAATACGCCGGGTCACACTGATTCGGCGTAATTTTTTTATAAGACATTTTTGGAGGTTAATTATGAAAAAGGTAGTTTCTTTGGTAACAATATTTGTACTTTGTCTTACTGCGCTTGCAGGTTGTTCAGGCAGCAAAGAGGTTGATTTAAAAACAGTTCTTTCTGACATCAACTCTAAGTATTCATTGGACTTAAAAGAGCTTACAGATTCTAATGATCTTAAAAAATATTACAGCATAGACACAGAAGATGTTAAGCAGTTTGCGGCAGAAATCAATTCAGACAGCAATTCAAGAGTAGAAATCGTACTTGTTGAGGCTGTTGATGCTGACGCTGCATCAAGAGTAAACGATGCGCTTTCTAAGACATACACTTCAATCGTTACACAGTATTCAGGCTACAATGCCGAAAAACTTCCTATGGTTGAGGCTTGCAAGGTTACACAGGACGGCAACTATGTTACAATGATTGTTGCAGACCAGGGTCCTGAAATTCTTGAAACATTCTACGGCTACATAAAATAAAATCGTCAGATTATACGGGCGGACGCAGTTCGCCCGTTTTCTGTGTTATTAAACTTTTAACGGGAATATTGCTATGGTACAATCAGAATTAAAAAAACAGTTTTCACATATGAATAATATGCAGCAGCAGGCTGTATTTTGCACAGAAGGCCCTTTGCTTATACTTGCGGGTGCAGGCTCGGGCAAAACAACCGTTCTTGTAAACAGAATTGCGTATATTTTGCAGTCTGAACTTTGCAAACCGTGGCAGATACTTGCAATTACCTTTACAAATAAGGCGGCAGGGGAGCTTAAAGAAAGAATCTGCAACGCTGTTCCGGAAGGCGGTTCGGATATTTGGGCGGCTACATTTCACTCTACCTGTGCGAGAATTTTAAGAAGATACGGCGACAGAATCGGTTTTACAAGTCATTTTACCGTTTACGGTACTGACGACCAGAAAAAACTTGTAAAAGATATTTTAAAACAGCTTAATTATGACGAAAAAATGTTGCCGGTAAAAAGAGTGCTCAACGAAATTTCAAAAGCCAAGGACGAAATGCTTACTCCGCAGGAAATGCTCAAAAGAGCAGGTTACGATAACCTCAAGCAGTCCGTGGCAAAAGTATATGAAATTTACCAGTCAAGACTAAAAACCGCAGATGCAATGGACTTTGACGATATGCTCTGCAAGACTGTTGAGCTTTTTCAAAAATGTCCTGACATACTTGAATTCTATCAAAATCAGTTTAAATACATAATGGTTGATGAGTATCAGGATACAAACAAGGTGCAGTATAAATTTGTAAGTATGCTCGCCGAAAAATACGGCAACATCTGCGTTGTAGGTGATGACGACCAGAGTATTTACAAATTCAGAGGTGCTACAATTGAAAATATCCTTTCTTTTGAAAACACCTTTAAAGGCGCTAAGATGATAAGACTTGAGCAGAATTACCGCAGTACACAGAATATTCTTAATGCGGCAAACGGTGTTATTTCTAACAACACAATGCGTAAGGGCAAAACGTTGTGGACTGAAAATGCCGTTGGCGATAAAATTGAGGTGCATACTTCCGATTCCGAGCGTGACGAGGCTCAATTTATTGCAAAAACTATACTTGACGGTGTAGCAGACGGCAGAAAATTCTCTGATTTTGCAATTCTTTACAGAATGAATGCACAGTCAAACTCAATTGAGCAGGCTTTGTCAAGAAGCGGTATTCCGCACCGTGTAATCGGCGGCAGACGATTCTATGACAGAGAAGAAATCAGAGATATGGTTGCATATCTTCAGGTTATTAATAATCCGCACGACGATGTCAGACTGGGCAGAATTATTAATGTGCCAAAGCGTGGTATTGGCGCAACTACACTTGAAAAAGCCTCTGAAATTGCCGCAGGACTCGGCGAAAGCATATATTCCGTAATTAAAGATGCAGATGTATATCCACAGCTTTCAAGAGCCGCAACAAAGTTAAAGAGTTTTGTTGCGCTGATTGACGGTCTTATTGAGGCTGAACAAAGCGGAGATTATTCTCTTGCAGAATTATACAATCTTATTCTCGAACATACAGATTACGAAAAATATTTAAAAACAGAGAAAGACAACCCCGATGTAAGAATTGAGAACATCGAAGAGCTTTCTTCAAATATTATCAAATTTGAAGAGGATTACGCAGAAGAAGCGTCACTTTCAAACTTCCTTGAGGAAATTTCATTGCAGACAGATATTGATAACTATGATGCAGAAGCGGATTCATCGGTAATGATGACATTGCACAGCGCAAAAGGACTTGAATTTCCCGTAGTTTTCATTGCAGGTCTTGAAGAAGGTGTGTTCCCGTCAATTGCCACAATGATGAATCCCGATGAACTTAACGAGGAACGCAGGCTTGCTTATGTAGGTATTACAAGAGCAAAAGAAAAGCTCTACATTACCAAGGCAAAGTCAAGAATGTTGATGGGTCATACAAGCTATAACAAAGTATCACGCTTTGTAAATGAAATCCCGCCCGAATTACTTAATTATACAGGCGAGAAAAAGACTTTTGCGTCAACAAACGGTTTTTCCGCATCCTCAAGTCATATCAGTATCGGTGCCGGTTCAAAATTCACACCTAACAAAAGTTTTAATACATTTACTAAACCTGCCGTTAAATCGGGTACAGTTTACAAAAAAGGAGATTGCGTATTCCATAAGGTATTTGGCAAAGGTATGATTATGAAAACCGAAAAAATGGGCAACGACACAATGCTTGAAGTTGCTTTTGATAAGGCAGGCACAAAAACTCTTATGGCTAATTTCAGTAAAATGGAAAAAATCTGATGAGGTGATTTTTTGAAGGCTTTAGCAAAATCATTAATGTGCGTAGCTATGGCGGCGTGTTCCGCAGTTGCATTTACAGGCTGTGACAATGATTCGGAATCTTCGGCTACAACAGCACCGCAGACTACAAATTCTACAGGTGCTTCGACGCAGGGACTTACCGCTGCGCCTGCAACTGCTGATGAAGTACCTACTAATCCTGCATATAATTTTACAAAATTAAAACAAGATACCGACAGCATAACAGCTAAGTTTGATAATACACTTGTTGCAAGTAAATTCAGAGGAACTGTATATTATAAACTCGGAAATGATTTTGAATATATAGGCAATAACGGCTATGCCGACAAGGGTTCGCATACAGATAATTCACTCAATACAAATTACTACATAGGTTCGCTTACAAAGCAGTTTACCGCTGCGGCTGTTATGATTTTACAGGAGCAGGATAAGCTGAGCACAGATGATACGCTTGACAAGTATTATCCCGATTATAAGTACGGTTCGGATATAACTATCCGTAATTTGCTTACAATGACAACAGGCTTGCCTGATTATCTCGGCAAATCTGACGAAAGCGTGCGTGCAAATGCTCCGCAGTACGATATTTCAGAGAATAATTCCGCTAAAGATAATCATTCTGTTATTTTAAAATGGATATTGTCACAAGAAATTGATAATGATGAAGAAAATTACAGCTATTCAAATTCCGATTATTTTATTCTCGGTGACATAATCGAAAAGGTAAGCGGAAAAAGTTATGAGGAATTTTTGAAAGAAAATATTTTTGAGCCGCTCGAAATGACTTCGACAACCTTTGAGAGCACAGACCAACTCGCTACAGGTTATCAGGATATTTTTGACGATGAGTGGAATATTTATCCGGGTGTTGCGTATTCTTCTACGGGTCTTATTTCCAATTTGAGTGATTTGCTTAAATGGACAGATGCTATTACGGGAAGTGAATTGTTGTCTGCAAAATCCAAAGAAGAAATGTTCACTCCTTATAAATCAAGTTTTGCGTACGGTTTGTATGTTGACGATTGCGGTAATTATTATTGTGACGCAGCATTCTACAGATTTAATGCAAGAATTGTATTTGCGCAGGACCAGAGCAAAGTATTCATCGCTTTTTCAAATTATACGCAGTCAAATCCGAAAGCTGTAAACAAAAACCTTGATGAAATTTTAAAGCCTTATTTAAAATAAATCAACTCAATATTCACAATTAAGTATAACCTTCATAAAATGTATTGTTACAGAGCGTAAGCCTGTTAATACATTTTATGGGGGTTAATTTTTATGCCAGATGTATCATACGGCACAGTACCACGGCAGTCGGGCAACGAACCGCTTACCGAAAACAAATGCACAGACGCTGTCTGCATAAACGCAAGCCGTATTTATGACAGTTGCGGCTCAAAGGATTGCCTTAGCAATCTTGCGGTTTATTTTACACCTTGCAGTCAAACTGTTATCAATAACGCATCATCTGTAAAAATCTGCAAGGCAAGCGTTATAACCGCCGATGTAAGCGTTGAATCAATCGCTTTTCATCGTGGCTGTTATGCGGTTGATGTTACATTCTATTTTGATATTTCTCTTGAGGCATATACCTGCGGTTCAACAATTCCGTCACGGGTAAACGGACTTGCAATTTACGGTAAAAGGTCGGTTCTTTACGGCAGTGAATCAAATTCAAAGAGTTTTTCGAGCAACAGTAGTATAGTTTGCTCTCAACCTGTTACATCATGCGGTTGCACGGAGTTTTTACCAAATGCAACAGTACAAATTTCCGAACCTATGGCTCTTTCGGCACGACTTATAAAAGGAAGTGTTCCGCAGCTTCCTTGTGCTCCTATACCTGAATGTGTAATAACATACTTTGGTGACGATTTTGCTGTGACCGGAGATGCAAGCGTAAGTGCCACTATCGGTATTTTTACAATTACACAGCTTGAGAGAAATGTACAGATTATGATTCCGTCATATGATTTTTGTATTCCTCGCAAGGAATGTAAGCCTGAAAGCGACGACCCGTGCGAAGTATTCAGCAGGGTAGATTTTCCTAACGAATCATTCTTCCCACCGAATGCAAGACCTGAAGAAAGAGAAAAATGTAATTTTGAGTGTGGCTGTAACGGCTGACAAAGAAAAAGGCAGGCAGTTTTTACTGTCTGTCTTTTAGCTTGTTTTATTAAAGTTAAGGTGAATTATGTTTTGATTTGAAGTTTGTATTAATAACTTTCTAATCTGAAAATCGCCCTAACCAATCATAATGAAAATTTTTGTTTGAAAAGTATTTCGATTAATTCCGCTGTTTTTTCATAACCGAAGTCATTTGATTTTATAGTCAGATTGTAATTTTTTGCATTGCCCCAATCTGTATTCGTAAAGTATTTGCAGTGCGCAGAGCGTTCTCGGTTTACTTTTCTTACTTGCTTGGCGGCATTTTCATGTGAAAGGTGATCTCTTTCTTTTACTTTTTCAATTTCACTTTCTTCATCTGCGGTTATAAATACATTGTAAATATGTTTTTTGTTTCTTAAAATATAGTTTGCAAGTCTGCCGACAATTACACAGTTTTCGGTTTTGGCAAGGTGCTTAATAACCGATTCTTCTTTTTTGAACAAGCTGTTGATATTAGGAACAGTATCACCGTTGTTTTGCTGGTACCATTCAAAAAAGTCGTTAAGCGCTGATTTGTCAAGAGTTTGCTCGTTGTGTTCTATGTATTCAGGTGAATATCCGCTTTCCTGCATTACAAGTTTTATAAGTTCGGTGTCATAATATTTGTATCCGAGTTTTTCGGCAAGAATTTTTCCTATTGCTCTGCCGCCGCTGCCGTATTCTCTTGAAATGGAGATTACATAAGTAGGTTTGTCATCTGTTTCAGCGGTATCATCTGCAATTTTGGTTTTGCCTAAGAGTTTATCTCTGTATTTTCCGAACACTTTATTTATTATACCGAGAATAAATCCTACAAGAAAAGCGGCAATTACTGTGCCGATTCCCACACTGCCGAGATTGTGGATAAAAATAAGGCAAGATACACCTGATATAATAACCATTGTTATGTCAAATGCCATTTTTACCTTTGAAAATTCAATCTTAGTTACTTGCGAAACCGCACTCATAACGCCTTCGCCCGCAAGCGGGATAACATCGGCAGGCAAGTAAAGGAAAATACCGATAGCAACAATTGCGGCACTGATGAGTACCATAATAATTCTTATTACGATATTGTCGGGAGTGGGGAAGAAGCTTACAAGATAATTACAGAATGTTGTGAAATAACCGAAAACAACGCCTACGGGAATCTGTAATAAGCTGATCAGTTTAAAATTCTTTCTGAGAATAATTAATTGTATTAATACCAATACAATATGAAAAAGTATGGTAGCCTTTCCCATTTCAATTCCCCATATACAGGTCATAGTGTAGGGGATAGAACTTACAGGCGATACACCGAGGTTCGATTTAACGGAAATTGCTATACCTATTGTCATTATAAATAAACCTACAAGGTACATCGGTAGTCTGATTTTCATATTTTTTAAATTCATTGTTGTTTTTCCTCCTTATCATATTCAAGCATATTTTCATAGACACGCATTAATAAATCGTTAAATTTTTGCTTTTCATCTTCATTAAAATTTTTAAGAGCTGCATTTTCAATTTTTTTAAATTTTCTGTTTAGATAATCAATGTATTCTTTGCCTTTGTCAGTCAGGAATACATACAGGGAGCGGCGGTCACCGTTGAGCATTTTTCTTTCAATATAGCCTTTAGTTTCCATTCCTTTGAGAATAACTGTAATTGATGCCGGCTCAATATGGCAGCCTTTAGCAATGTCTTTTTGCACGCAGCCGTTATGATTTTGCAGATAGTCGAGTATTTTTGGCTGTCCCGGAGTAAGACCCGAATCCCTTATACTTGCAAGCAGTGCCTTTTGAACTAAAAAATGATCTGCCATTAGCAGATAATGTATTGATTCTTTCATACTACACCTCTATAGTTAAAATTCTAATAATTAAAATCCTAATTAATTATATGCTTGTAAAACGACAAAATCAATATTTTGACAAATGTTCTCGCTTTTATATAAAAATTGCTGTGATTACTTTTTATAATATGTGAAAATTAGTGCTAAAATTTATTGATTTTATTGACAAAGCATTTTTGCAGTGATAACATAGAAATATAAATATATTAGTTAGGGGTTATAAAATGAAAAAATTTAAAAAAGCTATTACAGCTATAATTGTTACCGCAATGCTTACTTCTGCGTTTTCGGCAATACCATTTACTGCAAACGCAGCCGAAGTAAATGTTCCAAAGGTTTCGCAGAGCAGAGATGCTGAGCATTATGTTATAACAAGCGGCGACTACCGCTATGAGAATATTGACGGAAATTCGATTATTTTTTGGGAATACCTTGGCAGTGATACCGATGTAGTTATTCCGGAACAGATTGACGGCAAAACCGTAACTATGCTTGCTCGTGGTGCGTTTTATAATAAAACAAATTTGAAAAGCATCACTCTTCCCAAAACTCTTACATACATTAAGGGTTGTGCTTTTTGGGGTTGCACAAGCCTTGAAAGCGTAGTAATTCCGGACGGTGTTTCAACTATTGAAGAGTATGCCTTTACAGAGTGCTACAATCTTAAAAGTGTAACTATTCCTAAGAGCGTAACCTCAATTGGCGATAGATTATTCTTCCTCCTTAACTCAGACATTACAATTTATGGCTACGAAGGTTCGTATGCACAGAGTTATGTAAACTCTTACACCGATAGCAACAAGCTGAAATTTGTGGCTATTGATGGCAAAAAAGTGCTCAAGGGTGATGCAAATGGTGACGGGGTTGTAAATGTTTCCGATGTTACATCTATGCAGTTACATATTGCGGGTTCTAAAAATGATGACGGTATGCCTATAATAGATGAAAGCGACAAGGCGGTACTTGAGGCGCTCGATCTTAACGGTGACGGTCAGCTTACAGTATTAGATGTAACAGAACTTCAGATGTATATTGCAGCTCAAAATTAAATATTCATATACCTTATAAACAAAAGAAGTGCAGCTCGTATGAACTGCACTTTTTGCTTGCTGTAATTTTGCTTTTATTCCGATATAGAATTTTCTATAATCTTCTCTGCACATTTAATTCCGTCGACTGCGGCAGATATAATTCCGCCTGCGTAGCCTGCGCCCTCTCCGCACGGATAAAGTCCTACTACCGAAATACTTTGTAAATTGTTGTTTCTCATAATTCTGATTGGCGATGAACTGCGGGTTTCAACACCTGTCAGTACAGCGTCACCGTATGAAAAACCGTGTAATTTTTTATCCATTTGCACTATTGCCTGTCGCATTGAGTTTGTTATAAAATCAGGCAGACATTTATTAAGGTCGGTCGGTGTAAAGTCGGGACCTACAGACGGTTTTACATCACCGATTTTTGTACTTGCCTTATTTTCAATAAAGTCGCATACACGCTGAACCGGAGCATTAAAGTTTTCTCCTCCGGCAACAAATGCTTTATGCTCAAGTTCACGCTGAAAATACATTCCTGCAAGCGGATTTTCCGATTGATAGTCGGCAGGTGTAATCCCGACAAGTAAGGCGGAATTTGAATTTTCTTCATTTCTTGCAAATTCACTCATTCCGTTTGTGCAAAGTCGGTTTTCTTCGCTTGAGGCATTTACAACTTTTCCGCCCGGGCACATACAAAATGTATATACGCCTCTGCCGTTTTCAAGGTGAACATTTGTCTTGTAGCTTGCTGCGCCAAGCGCTTTGTTGCCTGCAAATTTGCCGTACTGTGATTTATCAATCATTTCTCTGTGATGCTCAATTCTTGCGCCGACAGAAAATGCTTTTGCCTCAATCGGTATAGCTTTTTCATTTAACATTTCAAAAGTATCTCTGGCGCTGTGTCCGATTGCAAGGATAATTGCATTGGTATCAATGGTTTGTTTAGTTCCGTTATGCTCAATTTCCGCACCTGTAACAGAATTGTCTTTTGCTGAAAATCCGATAAGTTTTGTTTCAAACATAACTTTTCCGCCGAGGCGGATAATTTCATTTCTTATGCTTTTAACTGTCGGCCTTAATTTGTCCGTTCCGATATGCGGCTTTGCATTGTAAAGAATTTCGTCAGGCGCTCCGTGTTTTACAAATTCAATAAGTACCTTGCGCTGACGGGTGTCTTTAGTGCCTGTGGTAAGTTTGCCGTCAGAAAAAGCTCCGGCACCGCCTTCGCCGAATTGTACATTGCTTGTTGTGTCAAGAATACCGCTTTTCCAAAAGTTATGTACATCTTCCGTTCGGGTATCTACATCTCTGCCACGCTCGATTAAAATCGGATTTGCACCGCTCTGTGCAAGTATAAGTGCGGCAAATAATCCTGCAGGGCCTGCTCCGACTACCACAGGGCTGACCGCACCTCTGAATTTTTCAACATTATATTCATATTTTTCTGCGATTTCGGCATTTTTAAATTTTTTGCATATCTTTTCTTCGTTTACAAAAAGTTCTGCGTCAACGGTTGCAAGAAAAAATATATTATCCTTTTTTCTTGCGTCAATCGAGCGTCTGAAAATCGTACAGCTTTTAAAAAACTTTTTATCTACATTAATAAGTTTTGCCGCTTTATTTAAGACGGTTTCGCTTGTGTAGTCAAGAGGTAAATGTATATTGCTTATTCTTATCATAGGTTTTCTCCTGTTATAATACCGCTTGCAAAAGCAAAATGCAGGTTAAATCCGCCGCAATCTCCGCAAACATCGAGTGCTTCGCCGCAGATGTATAGATTTTTTACAACTTTGCTTTCAAATGTATAGCCGTTTACTTCGTTTCCGTTTACGCCGCCGAGCATTACCTGCGCTTTTGAAAAATCTTTGCATTGTTTACATTCAAATTTCCAATTTTGAATTAAATTCGCAAGTGATTTTAGTTCTTTGTCGCTTAACTTTTTACAGCTTTCTGTCAATGCTTTGTTTGTAATGCTTTTAATAAGTGCTGTTCCTATTTTTTTATGAAAAAGACCCGTGAAAAATTCTTCGAGCGGTTCATTTGCAAACAGCTTTTTTCTGTCATAAAGTAAATTTAATAATTCTATATACGAATAATCTTTTGTAAGATTTACGGAAATAATCGGATTTTTGGTTTTGGGTAAAAGAGTTGTGAGATTGAACACACAAATTCCCGAAAGTGCATTATCCGTAAACTGTACTTCGCCGATTTCGCTTTTTATTGCTTTTTCGCCGTCATAAAGAGTAACTTCCGCTTTAGCACGGATTCCTTTAAGACTTTTCATAAAATCACTTTTGACCTGAATAGGACAGAGGGCAGGGAATAACGGCGTGATTTTATGACCGAGATTTTTTATAACATCAAGTCCGAGTCCTGTGCCGCCTGCTGTAGGAAAGGCCTTTCCGCCGCATGACATAACTGCTTTTTTGGCGGTGTATTCTCCGTTCGAGGTTTTTATATTGAAAAATTCGCCTTTTTTACGGATAAGTTCAACTTTGCAGTCGCATATGATTTCGATTTTCAGCCTTTTAATTTCCATAAGCAAAACATCAAGCACGGCACTTGCTTGTCTTGAATGAGGATAAACAAGTCCGTTTGTTTCTGTGTCGCATACAAGACCTAAGGTTGAAAAGAAATTTATAAGTTTTTCTGCGGAAAATCTGTTTAAGGTTTTAGAAACATCAAAACTGCCGTGATAAAATTCTTTACTGACATTGGTATTTGTCAGATTACAGCGGCCGTTGCCTGTAACAAGAATTTTTTTGCCTGCTTTGCTTTGAGCCTCAAGAATTGCTATTTTTAAATCTCTGTTATTTCGTTTTGCCGATATAGCCGCCGCAAGTCCCGCAGCACCCGCACCGACCGTTATTATATCATAATTTGTATTTTTCAAAGTTATCATCCTAAAAAACAGGGCAGCCAAAGCTGCCCGTCGGTTTTTATTTTGGAGCAAAAATTGCGCTTAATCCGCCGAATAAGCCCATACTTGCAAGTCCCATAATTATACCTGCAAGAATTACACCGAGCATTACTGCAATTACGCTTGACTTAAAGTCCATATCGAGCATACTTGCGGCAAGTGTACCTGTCCAGGCGCCTGTACCCGGGAGAGGAATACCTACGAATAAAAGTAAAGCGAAGAACAAACCTCTGCCAGCCTTTGCCTGCAATTTTTTACCGCCCTTTTCGCCTTTTTCAAGGCAGAATTTAAAGAATTTACCTATAAATTTTTTGTCGCTGCCCCATACAAGAATTTTTCTTGCAAAGAAATATATAAAAGGTACGGGCAACATATTACCTAAGATAGCGAGGACATACACCCAGAATAAATCAAGCTGCATTCCTACACCGAACGGAACGGCACCTCTCAGCTCTATAAGAGGAACCATAGCAATCAAAAATACCAAGATATAGTTTAACAAAACAATACTCCTTTCAAAATAAAGGTACTAAAATAGTATAACAGATACCGATATATATTGCAATTTATTTTTTATCTAAAAAACTACAGCTTTTACGCAAAATTTTAACATACATTTAAAATATAACCATTTCTTTATTTGTCGATTGACATATTATGCAGATTTGTGTAAAATAATACGAGGTGACTAAAAATGGATACTTACAGTTGCAGTAAAAAAGTAAAAGCAATTTTAATAATAATCACACTTGCACTTGTGGCATTTGCCTTTATTCACTCTTCAATGCCTGCCGATATTTCGGAGGAGGAGAGCGGAAATGTTCTTGAGCTTTTGGAAAAATTTTTATCCTTTATCGGATTCACTCCCGACCTTACAGACCATATAGTGAGAAAATCCGCTCATTTCTGTGAATATACGGCAATAGGAGCAATGCTTATGTCATGCGCATTTGCTTTTGACAAACTGAAACCGTATAAATACTATATAAATGTAATGTTTTGCGGACTTGCGACTGCGGTCTGTGACGAAACCATACAACTTAATGTAGAGGGCAGAGCGGGAATGATTACAGATGTACTGCTCGACTTTTCGGGTGTGATTTTCGGCACATTAATAATGTTTTTTATTTTTTTGATATACAAAAAGCGTTTTATCGCTAAAAGTGAAAATAAATGAATATTTAAGATTAGGAAAGGAAACAGAAACGAATGGAAAATGTAAAAGAAAACAAAATGGGCACTATGCCCATGACAAAACTGATACTTACTATGTCGTTGCCTGCAATTTTTTCAATGACAATTATGGCAATGTATAATGTAGTTGACAGTATTTTTATCGGACAGTACAGTCAGGAGGGACTTAATGCCACTTCACTTGCTTATCCGTTGCAGATGCTTTTGATTGCTGTAGCGGTCGGTACGGGCGTCGGTATTAACTCACTTGTTTCAAGACGACTTGGCGAAAAGAATTTTAAAGAGGCAAACGAGGTTGCAACCCACGGTCTGCTGTTAAGTTTTTTCAGCTACGCAATCTTTCTTGTCCTCGGTATTGTGATTTCAAGACCTTTTATGATGCTTTATACAACCAACGAAAATATCATAGAATACGGTACACAGTACCTTACAGTGGTTCTCTGCTTTTCGCTCTTTGCGATTATAGAAGTTACAATCGAAAAAACTTTGCAGGCTACGGGCAATATGATTTTTCCGATGTTGTTTCAGCTCACGGGAGCGGTAATTAATATTATTTTTGACCCGCTCTTGATTTTCGGTATAGGTCCGTTCCCAGAACTCGGTGTTACAGGAGCAGCTGTTGCAACGGTATTCGGTCAGTTTTGCAGTATGATTTTTGCACTTCTGATAATTTTCTTGAAATCTCATTTAATTAAAATTACATTCAGAAAATTTAAATTCAGTATGCAGACTGTAAAAAATATATATGCCGTTGGTTTCCCGTCTATTATTATGCAGTCGATAGGTTCGATTATGATTGTCGGACTTAACGGTATTCTTGCCGCTTCCGAGGCTTCGGTAACGGTTCTCGGTGTTTATTATAAATTGCAGAGCTTTGTATTTATGCCTTGCTTTGGACTTAACCAGGGCGTTATGCCGATTATCGGTTACAACTACGGCGCAAGAAACCGCAAGCGTGTATATTCCGCACTCAAGCGTGGTATTATAATTGGCGTAATTATTATGACTTTAGGCACATTGGCAATGTGGATAATCCCGGAACAGCTTATTTCAATGTTCGGCGGCACAGAGGAACTTATGAAGATCGGCGTGCCTGCGTTCAGAATTATAAGTCTTTGCTTTATTCCTGCCGCAGCGGGTATTATCTTTACCACCTTGTTCCAGGCAGTCGGCAAGGGAATGAGAAGTCTTATTATGTCTTTTGCCCGTCAGCTTGTGCTTATTTTACCGATTGCGTTTATTTTCTCAAGAATTTGGGGAATCGGAGCAGTTTGGTATGCATTTCCGATTGCCGAGATTTTCTCGCTTACTATTGCGATTTGTTTCTTTATAAATCTTGTTAAAGGCGATTTTAAAAAGTTAGGTTAATTTTGTCCACCTCAGTGCATATATTGCATTGAGGTGGTTGTTTTGACAGAAGAAAATTTTACAAATGAAATTACATACGATGACGGTTGGCAGAGTGCCTCTTGCCCCGAATATTCAACTCCTGCGCATACGGAAACGGAAGAGGAAAGCCCTCAAAATACAGAATTACCGCCGCAAAAGCGTAAAAAATCTCACAATACGCAAGTCCTTGTTACGATGCAGCTTATAATATGTTTATTGCTTGCTTTGGCTGCGTTTGTTATAAAAACTGTCGGCGGCGATTTTTACACTGCTGTCCGTCAATGGTATTACGGTGAACTTAACAAATCAATTATAGCCGAAAATACTCCCGACGATTACAATTTATCCGAAATTTTCGGTACTGCGACAGACGATGAAGTTTGAACTGTTCAATATTAAATTCAGTGTTTCGTACACATTGCTCTGCCTGGTTGCCGTTTGTATTATACTTGATATATTCGGCGGATTTGTAATGTGCAGTTTTGCGGTGGTCATTCACGAATCGGGGCATCTTTTAATGATGCTGATTTTCGGCAGCAAACCGAAGAAAATAAGCATTTCTTTGTTTGAAATTGCAATAAATGACGAAAGCCGACAGCAAAGAGGTGATTTACAGAATTTTCTTATAGTTTTTTTCGGGCCGTTTGCTAATTTTATTTGTTTTATTATTATTTTTCTGATATACTTATGTAGTGGAACAGATTTATTAAAATTTGCTTATGTAAATCTGTCGCTCTGTCTTTTAAATTTACTGCCTGTAATGTCGTTTGACGGCGGGCAGCTATTGTATATTTTGCTTAGCCGCAGATTTACAGTTCATACGGCGGAAAAGGTAGTAAATATCATAACTTTCATCGCATTATTTCCAATAGCGGTGCTGGGATTTATAATACTTTTTAATTCGGATTATAATTTTTCGCTGTTGTTTGTATGCGGTTATATTATACTTTCATTAATTTTTAAAAATAACAGGTATTTCTGACGGAGGTAATACAATGGTCAGCAAGGAAGTAGAAAAACTTTTGCTAAAGGTTCAAAAGCCGGGCAGATATGTTGGCGGAGAGCTTAACGCAGTCGTAAAAAATAAAAAAGATGTTGATGTGAGGTTTGCTTTCTGCTTTCCTGATACCTACGAAGTGGGAATGTCGCACCTCGGAATGAAAATTCTATACAGTTTGTTTAATTCAATTCCGTATATATGGTGTGAAAGAGTTTTTGCGCCGTGGATTGATATGGAAGAAGAAATGATTAAAAATAATATTCCGCTTTATGCACTTGAGAGCGGCGATCCTGTGTCGGATTTTGATTTTATCGGTTTTACATTGCAGTATGAGCTTAGTTTTACAAATGTGCTCAATATGCTTAAGCTTTCGGGTGTGCCGATTAAATCCTGTGAGCGTACGGGTTTAAAGCAGATTGTTGTGGCAGGCGGCCCTTGCACCTGCAACCCCGAGCCGATTGCGGATTTTATCGACCTTTTCTTCATAGGTGAGGGCGAAGAGGTTGACCTTGAGGTTATGGAGCTTTACAGAAAGTGCAGAGCAGAGGGTAAGTCAAGAGAGCAGTTTCTCATTGAATGTGCACAGATAGAGGGCGTGTATGTGCCGTCGCTTTATGATGTTGAGTACAACGAGGACGGCACAATTAAGCGGTATATTCCTAAACATAACGCTCCGTCTGTTGTTCACAAGCGCCTTATGAAGAAAATGGACGAAAGCTATTATCCCGATAATTTTGTAGTTCCGCTTGTGGAAATTGTGCATGACAGAGCGGTGCAGGAGATTTTCCGTGGCTGTATTCGTGGCTGTCGTTTTTGTCAGGCAGGATTTATTTATCGCCCTGTAAGAGAAAAATCTCCCGAAGTTATCAATAAGCAGTGCAGAGCATTGTGTGAGAATACGGGTTATGACGAAGTGTCGCTTTCTTCGCTGAGTTCAAGCGACTACACACAGATTGTGCCGTTGCTTGCAAAACTCAATGAGTGGAGTAAGGACGAAAAAGTCAGTATTTCTCTGCCGTCATTGCGAGTTGACGGTTTTACCGACGATATTATGAATAAAATCAAAACAGTGCGTAAGAGCGGACTTACATTTGCGCCCGAGGCGGGAAGTCAGCGTATGCGTGATGTTATCAATAAAAATGTTCAGCATGATGAGCTTATGCAGACCTGCGCAACAGCGTTTGCAGGAGGTTGGACTACCGTAAAGCTGTACTTTATGATTGGTTTGCCAACAGAAACTATGGACGATGTAAAGGCAATTGCCGACCTCGGACAGGCTGTAGTCGATACTTATTATAATTGCCCGAATAAGCCAAAGGGAAAGGGAGTAAGAGTAACAGTTTCTGCGTCATCATTTGTGCCAAAACCGTTTACGCCGTTCCAGTGGCACGGACAGGACACAATCCCTACTTTGCACGCTAAACAACAGCATATCAAAGAAAGCATTACAACCCGCAAGATTCAGTTTAATTACCACGATGCCGACACAAGTTACCTTGAGGCGGTATTTGCCCGTGGTGACAGAAAGTTGTGTAAAGCAATGGAAATTGCCTGCGAAAAAGGCTTTCATTTTGACGGCTGGGGCGATTGCTTTGATTTGCAGAAATGGCTTGATATTTTTGAAGAGTGCGGCATTGACCCGACATTCTACGCAAACCGTCAGCGCGCGTTTGACGAGGTATTTCCGTGGGATCACCTTGACTACGGCGTAACTAAGGATTATCTTATTAAAGAATGTAAAAAAGCATATGAAAATACAACAACACCGCATTGCCGTTTGAAGTGCAACAACTGCGGTGCGGCAAAATACGGGGAGGGTGTGTGCTTTGAAAAACGCAAGAGTTTGGTTTAAGAAAGATAACGAGTGCCGTTATATATCGCACCTCGACCTTAACCGCTGTATGTTAAGAGCATTGCACAAGAGCAAAGCTCCGATATGGCATACCGAGGGATTTAATCCGCACCCGTTCGCAACTTTTCCTCTGCCGCTTTCACTCGGATTCAGAGGAATTAACGAGTGTATGGATATAAAATTGATTGAAGATATTTCCGATGAAGAATTAATCAACAATCTTAATGCCTGCCTGCCGCAGGGAATAAGAGTTTTTGCCGTTACAGAGCCGATTATGAAAGCCGGAAAAATTGCGTATGCAAGGTTTAATATGAAAATCAGCAGTGATAATCTTAACTCTGATAAAGTATATACCGCACTGAAAGAACTTTTGGAAAGCGAAGAAATTATGCTTGAGAAGAAGTCAAAGTCGGGTTACAAGACTGTTGATTTAAAGAAAAGTATTAAAAATTATTCTTTATCGGAAAAATGTGATTTTGCCGAGCTTGAAATTGTACTTTCCGCAGGCAGTACCGACAACGCAAATCCGAACCTTATTATCAAGGCTTTGGAAAATGCTACGGGTGAAGAATTTTACGTCGATATTACGAGAGAGGATTTATATAATTCTGATATGGAATTATTTAGATAAACTATGTTTACATTTACAATTCGCAATGCAAATTCATACCAAGCAATTTTTTAACGGCGGCATTGACAAAGAATTTGAAAAACTTGAAGACGAAATTTCAGCAAAATTTCTTGAGTATATCAAGCTGTATTCTAAGCTGTAATTAAGATTTTTAAAAAATCACACAAAGTTTCACACTTTTTTGTACTTCTATTCATATAATCGTCACAAAAGCAGGTTATTATATAAGCACAATAAAGTTAACAAGAAGTTTTCATAGATTTTCCTCTTCTAAATTTTCTAACCAATGCAATGACCGACACAGTCGGTCATTTTGCATTTTACCGAAAACGGAGCAGTTATGTATTATTATTCTCTAAACGAATATTTAAAAAACACCTTTGGCGAAAAGGTATATAAAATTTCTCTTGACGGCGGTATGACTTGCCCTAACCGTGACGGCAAAATAGACACACGGGGGTGTATTTTTTGCAGTAGGGGAGGTTCGGGAGAATTTTCCGCCGACAGAAACCACAGCATAACCGAGCAAATTCGGGAGGCTAAAGAGAGAATCGGCAGAAAAACCGATTGTAAAAAATTTATTGCTTACTTTCAGCCGTTTACAAATACATATGCGCCCGTTGAGTACCTTGAAAAAATCTTCTCCGAGGCTATAGAACCCGATGAAATTGTCGCTTTGTCGGTCGCTACCCGTCCCGACTGCCTGCCAGACAAAACCGTAAATTTGCTCTCAAGACTTAATAAAATAAAGCCTGTGTGGGTGGAACTCGGCTTGCAGACAGTTCATAAAAGCACGGCAGACTATATTCGCCGTGGATATGACTTAAGCGTGTATGATGATGCGGTTAAGCGCCTGCACAAGGAGGGCATAAGCGTAATAACGCACATTATAATCGGTTTGCCTAACGAAACGGAAGATATGATAGTGCAGAGTGCTGAATATGCGGGCAAATGTTCTGATGGAATTAAGTTACAGCTTTTGCACATATTAAAGGATACCGACTTATGCGATGAATACGAAAAGGGCAATGTGCCCGTTCTGTCGCTTGAGCGATATGCGGATATACTTGTAAAATGCCTTAGAGTTATCCCAAAAACCACCGTAATACACAGGCTTACGGGTGACGGAGATAAAAAAATACTTGCAGCCCCCTTGTGGAGCGCAGACAAAAAGCGTGTGCTTAACTATATTAACAAGGTATTAAGGGAAAGCGAATAATAAGGATTATTAATTTTAAAAAAAGTCTTGATTTTCCTTTGCGTATTTGATATAATAGGCATTGTCTTTGGAGAGATGTCCGAGCTGGCCGAAGGAGCATGATTGGAAATCATGTGTACGGTAATCACCGTACCAGGGGTTCGAATCCCCTTCTCTCCGCCATAATTTTAAAAAGTCTTGTCGATTTCGGCAAGGCTTTTTCTTTTGTTATAATGCTTTATTGTGAAAAATATTGCTGAAAAAGTGCGGTTATAACAAATAACTGCAAAACCAATGCAAATTATGCATATTGACAGCAAAAATTTTTTATTATAAAAAATTTATAAAATTATAATTCTTTGAAGTAATTTAAAATATTATTATTGCACAATAATTATATATTTGTTTTGTATATAATTAATAAAGAAATGTCAAAATCGACAAAACATCAAAAAAATATTGAAATAAAAACCTAAAAATGTTATAATATAATGGAATAAAATTATGGGTTAGTATATGGTCTGACCGCTGAATACAGCAAATTCACCGAAGGTCAGTCGGTAAAAGCGGTCGCCGTCAAAGCAAAACTTCCCTCTCGGACGGTACAGACTTATTCGGCTCATCTGTTTCAATTTTTTTAATGGAGGTAATAAAAATGAAAACGAATTTCAAGCGTATTGGCAAACAGTCGATTTCTATTGTGCTTGCTGTTATGATGATGCTTTCGACTATGCTTGTCGGTATGGTTACTTCGAATGCGGTAGAAATCCCTGCTAATACAGACTTTTATCTTGATATTAGTAATGCTACTGCGAATTTTGCGAATCCAAGTACTATATATATGTCTGTTGTTGGTAAAGGCAATGAGAATTACGAATCATCTGATACGGATTCGTCAGCTATACAAAGTGGCGCATATAGTCCGAAGAAGGATACTTGGTACCAAATGACGCAAATAGATAATTCTAATATCTATAAAGTAACTGTTACAACATCTTCAAATATTGGAAAAGTATCTTTTTGGAGTAATGATATTCGGGACTATGATGATGTTTATGCTGTTAGTTGTACTTTAGGTAAAACTTATGATGGTAAAAATAATTTATTTACTTTAACTAAAAATTCAGTTCATCATGATACTCAGCAATCTTATTCTTTTGGCGGTACTTGGTCAACTTATGGTAGTACAGAACCGACTGAACCGACTGAACCGGTAGCTAACAATGTAGTATATTTAAAAAATGCTGCTAAATGGAATGAAAGCTTCTTTGCTCATATTTGGAATGACAATGGTAGTCTTACAGATTGGGCTAGTGCTCCTGTTATGACATATGTCAGCACTGACAGTGACGGTAATAAGATTTATAAATATGAGAATAATAATTTATCAAATTATACCGATATCATTTTCAGATATGGATCTCAAGGTTCTGCCACTGCTGCCACTTGTGATAGTCAGACCGGAGACTTAACATTAAATGTAGGTAAGATGTATAATAACTTAACAGAAGGATGGGAAACTTATACTGCTCCTACAACAACTTACACAATAACAAAAGAAACTCCTGAAAACGGTACAATTAATGTTTCTGCCGATTCTCTTGCGGCAGGCAAGACATTTACAGTAAAAGCCACACCGAATGTCGGTTATGAGCTTGATACTGTTACTGTAAAAGATGCAAGCAATAATGAAATCAAGCCTAACACTGACGGCACTTACACAATGCCTGCAAGCAATGTAACTGTTTCTGCTACATTTAAGGTAAAGACAGATACCAAATACTCTGTTACATACAAAGCTCCTACAGGCGAGGGCGTAGTAGATTCAAGTATTAATCCTACAGACACTGCATTAGCAGAGGGTACAAATGTAACTGTAACTGTTACAGTAAATGACGGTTACACAGCTTCTCTTGCTGTTGACGGTGCAACAGTAACAACTTCTACAAGCGGCAATACTTATACATTTACATTCTCAATGCCTGCACAGGCAATCACAGTTGCTCCTAAGGTTACAAAAGCCGGAGAAAATACCGGTACATTGATTCCGGATCTTTACTTGATTTATACAACAAAAGATGACGTTATACCTACAAACTTTACACAGCATTTAAATCTTTATTATGATTCAAATAATCAGGTATATGCTTCTTTTAATGAAAACACCAGCTTTGATACATCAAAGACTTATAAGTTTATGATTTCAACTTTAACCGGTGAAAATTCATTCAGAGGTACTGCAAATTATAATAAAGATAATTCTAAAGTATATGTAACTACTACCGACGGCAATAGTATCTTAGCTGGTAAGAATGCATATGGATATACTGACAATGGTGTCTATGCTCAGTACGTTTATGGCTGGTTTAGTGTAAAGGGAGAATCACGTGATACAGTTTCTTCTGTAAAGATTAATCTTGGTTACTATAAGGATGGAAAGATTCAGGAGAGTGCCAAGGATACCTCATATGCATATACATACGAGGTAATTCCTACAAGTGGTCTAGAGGGAATGGTTCAAGTATTTGCTAAAGACGGTACTATCAGAGCTACATATCAGAAGTATGCTGATATGGCAGACACTGTACTTACAGCAGAAAATACAGCTGATTTGACTAAATATGCTAAAAAAGATTATTACGATACAGCATATGCAAATGTCGGTACTAAACTCAAGATTACAACTACTATTGGCGAAGGCTACAGAGAAAAATATTTTGTAAAGGCTTTCTCAATCAACGGTTATTCATACGGTATTATCGACGCTTCAAAGGCAGATACCACAGACGGTGTATATACTTGTGAATATACCATTCCTGAAGATTTTAAGGGCAGCAGAATAGAAATTACACCTATTTACTACTACATTGATGATACTGATACCGTTACATTCTATGTAGAGGGATTTGACGCAAAAGTACAGGAAATGTGGGGCAACACAGTTGCTGTTCAGGCTTGGTATGCAAACTGTGAAAAAGAAGATGACTTGAACAACAGCAAATTTGATTCTCCTACAAAGAATGCGCTTGGCGGTTATCCCGGTCAGCCTTTGGTATATGAGGGTGGTAAATATTCAATGCAGATTCCTAAGTACCTTAATGGTAATAAAGCCAATACGGTATCCGGTATTACATTGAACAACTACTTCTGGGACGATATACATAAACAGAACTTCTCGGATAAGAGTAATACAAGTAAGTTCAACTGCCAGACATACGACTACGATGACTTCTACAAACTTTCTGAATCTCCGGATGTAGATAATATTATCTTCGACTTCCGTTACAGAACTACAAAAGTAGTTGGTGATAAAGATGGAAATATACCTAAGGAAGATTTAAACAGCTCTATTTATAATAAGGACGAACTTGAACCGCTTAAGGATTACTCCGGTAATATCGTTGACATCTTTGGAAATATTCTTTCAGAAGATTGGACTGCTGAATATGACAGCAAGCATCTTACAGTAATATCTAACGGTTATGCTGAAATCAAAAGCATCGGTAATTATGCTACCGAGTGGTCAGTATATGCCCCTGACGGTGCATACATTACTACAATCAACTGTTCAAGCCTTATTGATAAGAACAAGGTTGACTCTACTTACAAGGAAGCTTATGAAAAACTTGAGACGTATGCTAAATTACCTGTAAAGATTGCTTATGAAAAGTCACTTTACGGCGGTCATGATAAGGGTACTCGTGCTGACGGCCGTTGGTATTTCTCTAAGAAAGCTCAGAAAATTACCGCTAATGTTAAGATTGAGTACGGAGCAGACGTTAATTCTGAGTTTAATGTTGACGAATTTGAACCAAACAGCAATGTAGGTACAGTAACAGGTGCTAAGGCTTACTTTACAAATGCCGATTACAACGGCAAGACAACTTGTCAGGGTACAGTCGACGGCGGTAACTTCAGTGTTCATGCTCAAACAGATGTCGATGCTAACTACTATTTCCTTGGCTGGTACCTTAAGACCTCTGACGGCGGTTATTCACTCATTACTACTGAGTCTGATACTGACATCCCAATGACAAACAACGCAACTTATGTTGCTCGTTTCATTAATACTCCAAGCGGCACATTAACACTTTCACACACATTGCTTGACGGTTCTGCAGATGGCAAAACTTTCATTAAAGCAGACATCGTAGACAGCGCAAATAATGTTAAGGCTTCTATTGACGAAACATCAGGTAACCTTGTAATTCCTTCAAAATATGTTACTTATACAAGCACATATATCATTCGTCTTACACTTAGAACCGTACCTTACGGTAACGATACAGTAGAAGACTTCTATGAAGGTTACAGTGGTAACACACCTAATCATTATAATGCAACATTAACAGGCACAGGTGAGCAAACTTACAGTGTAGAGCGTGCAATTAGCTCATTGTTTGAAGGAATCGAAAACGCCGATGGCACTACTTCTTTCAAACTTAAAAAGTCAAACATTCCGTTCTATTCAAATATCACATCAAATCCACTCGAATACAAGATTACTTACACTTATAAAACAAGACTTAACGGTGAACAGAGTTATGTTATTAAGGATAAAGTATCCGGTGCTGTGTTAGAGGAAATGTGGGCTGAGAATGAAGCTGCCGGTCTTCCAAAAGAACAGCTTAGCAAAGCATTCATCATAAGGAAAGCTCCGTTTGTTTCAAACTTCCGAGAAGTAATTACGTGGAATATGGATAAGGATAAGGTGATTATTGAAGGTTATACTGCAACAGTATCGGCTAACACAACCACTGTTGATCTTAATATTTCTGCTTTGACAGTTGATGGTCAATGGACACAGCCTGCTATTGTTAAGTATGGCGAATTAGCTAAGTCGTCGGACGGTGATTATCTCTACAAGACAGGTACAACTGAATTCCCTGAAAAATTCAATTATTCCGGCACTACCAAATATGATTTCAGTTTCTGGGCTATCTTTGATAACAAAGAAAAGGCTGATCAGTACAGCAAAGCAGTAGCAGAGTATATGTCAGGTACTCCTGCTGCGGATATGTCACAGAGATTAACTGCTCTTACACAACTTGGCGGTTATGATAATCTTATTTCTAAGTCATATTCTAAGGAATATAACTACATCAGCTATCAGGATTATTATATAGTTCCTGTTTACGCAGGCAGATTTGCAAAGAGTAAAATCAACGAGGCACAGGCAAGCATCAGACTTCTTGAATACACCAGAAACCAGTGGACCGATGACACTTATGGTGTTAATGGTAACGGTATTAAAAATGAAGGCGGTTCAAAGACCGATTACCTCTACACAGACTTTGCACTCAGCTTTGATAAGGATCAGAAACTCATCAAGAATAATGCTAATATCAAGGTTGGAGTTACCTTTGAAGTCGTTGCAAAATATAACGATATTAATGATCTCAAGTCTTATGAAACAACTTCTAATAAAGATGCTATTGGCAATTTGGTAAAGGCTGCAACTGCAAACGGTAAGGTAGGCACTTATAAAGTTGATAGCGAAAGTGCTGACAGAAATGTTTACAGATATGAGATTAAGAACTCAAATATTTCTGTAAAGAATAGAATTGAGTACTACTTAAGATTCAAGAACAGTGAAACATCACAGCAGAATGTTATGAAGGTTTACTCATATATTTATGATACAGTTTCAGGAGAGATTTACTTAAGTGATCCTGTTTATATGAATATGTATGATATCGGTAACCTTACATATATTACTTCTGACTTAGCAAACATCAACTTGGGTCCTGACGCAACAGTTTGATGATTTGAATTTTTTGGCAGGGCAGAGTAAAATCTGCCTTGCCGTTAAAATACTTATGGAGGTATTTGAATGAAAAACAAAAAGGTTTATTCTTCGCCTGAAGTTGAAGTAACTAAATTCTCATTTGAGAATATTCTCGCTGACAGTGAGACCGATGATGTTGATTTGCAAAGAATTAAACAGAGCAACCCTGATGTTATTGCTACTGATGGTGCTGATGTAGAATGGTAATTTGTTATGAAAACTAAAAAATTCGTAAGAATTGCAAGTGTTATGCTTGTATTAATATTCACAATGTCAGCTTTTGTATCTGCTAACGCAGCTACATATTTTGAAGAAAGCGGTTTTAAATATTTGCCGACAAGCGATTTCAATTGTAGAATTTACGGATATACAGGCACTGATAAAAATGTGTCAGTTCCAAACAAACTTTCTTCCTTTACCGTATTGGAAATTGCCGATTCTGCTTTTATGAATAATAAAGATATTGAATCTGTATCATTTGCAAACGCTAAGGCAATCGACGCTATAGGCGAGTTTTCGTTTGCGGGCTGTACATCTTTAAAATCAGTCAATATTCCGAGTACACTTGATAAAATCGGTTTCGGTTCATTTATGGGTTGTACTTCTTTGACTGACATTAACATCAGCTCTAATATTTCTGTAATTAACGGACAGGTTTTTCAGAACTGCACTTCTTTAACAGAGTTTACCGTTCCTAATTCTGTCGGTACAATTTCGGATTTTTCATTTGCAGGCTGTACCTCTCTTGAAAAAGTCGTTATTCCGAAAACAGTTAAAAATATTTCTGACAAAGCATTTTTGAATTGCGATAAACTTACAATTTTCGGTTATTCAAATTCTTATGCTGAAACTTATGCAGAGGAAAACGGAATTAACTTTGTTGCACTTGACGAAAAAACTTTGTACGGTGATGTTAATCTTGACGGCAAGATAGATATTAATGATGTAACACTTCTACAGCGTTACATTGCAGGTGAGTCTGTATTTACAGATGACGCTGTTAAGGCTGCCGACTTTAACAAGGACAGAATTATTGATATAATTGATGCTACAGCAATTCAGACATTTATCGCTCACGGTCAAAACTAAATTATTAAACTTAAGCACAGGTGGCAACATCTGTGCTTTTTCTTGCTTATTTTTAGATTTTGTTATATAATAAAATTTGGTGATGTTATGCCGATTTACAAAATTGCTGATATTATAACTGATATAAAACCTAAGTTTCGCTACTTTGAAAGTATCGCAGAAGATTATTTATATACAGGCAACGAACCTGTTCAAATTAAAATTTCGATTCGTGAGGATTATATACGAAAAAGAGCAGAAAAAAATACTCACTTAACACTTGGTAATTTGGAATCAATTTTTCTTGCCGATTCTTTCAATAAAAAAATTCTGAAATATAATGCAATATTTCTCCATTCGTCTGCAATCCTTTATAAAGGCAAAGCGTATCTTTTTTCTGCCGATTCGGGAGTGGGCAAGTCAACGCACACAAAGCTGTGGATAAAAAAATTCGGCGCTGAAAATGTACAGATAATCAATGATGATAAACCGATTATCAGATTTATTGACAATGATTGGTATGTATACGGTTCGCCTTTTGACGGTGGAACGGGCATAAATAAAAATATCCGTGCAAAACTCGGCGGCATTATTTTTCTTGAAAGGGCAGAGGAGAACAGTATTGAAGTCCTTGACAAAAACAGTATTTTTTCAAGAATATATAAAAATACGATTAAATTTTCTCTTGATGATGAATATGCGGGATATATGTTAAATACGGCTGATAAGTTGATTAAGGAAAATTATTTCTATTTGCTAAAATGCAATATGAATATTGAATCGGCGGAAATTTGCGAAAAATTTTTACTGACAGGAGATAGCTATGGAAAAGCTGAAAAAAATACTTGATTCCGAAACCAATAAGTGGATAGTAAAAAAAGCCAAACCACAGGTTTTCGGTATTATAATTATGTCTGTTATTTTCGGCGGAATGGCATATCTCGGTGTTGCGGTCGCTACTTTGTCGAGGGGTATTGTGGATTCGGCGGTTAACTCTGATGTTGGCGGAATTGTGTATTTCGCAATTATACTTATTTCACTTACGATCGCACAGCTTGTCATAAGAATTATAAGTAAGGTGCTGACTTTCAATGTATCGTCAAAACTTGAAATTTCTATAAAACAAGATATTTTCGATAATATTATCAGAAAAAAATATAATGAGATTTCAAGCATACACACCGGCGAACTACTTAACAGAATAACAAGCGATGTGTCGGTTTTAGTCAGTTCGATTATTTCTATAGTGCCGAATATGGTGTATTTTATCGTAAAATTGGTTGGTGTTTTTGTTGTACTGTTTGCTATTGATAAAACTTTCAGCCTTGTTTTTGTTTTCGGCGGTGCGCTGATGTTTGTTGTTGTGTTGCTTTTTAAGTCAAAAATGAAAACATTGCATAAGGCGGTACAGGAATCTGATGGTAAGACAAGATCGTTTTTTCAGGAGATTTTTTCAAGTCTGCTTGTGGTAAAAGTTTTTGGCGCTGAAAATAAGGTGTCTGAAAATGCTATGAATTTGCAACAGAATAATTTTAAAATAAAACGAAAAAGAAATTATATCTCTATAGTTGCCACAACCGGATTTTCTTTTATATTTGCCCTCGGATATATGTATGCTTTAATTTGGGGTGCTTTTGCAATCAGCGACCATACCATTACATACGGTGTATTGACTTCTATGCTTGCGCTTGTGTCGCAAATTCAAGGCCCTGTTCGTGGTATCAGCAGTATTTTGCCGTCATATTATTCTGCTCTTGCAAGTGCGGAGCGACTTATGGATATTGAAAATCTCGATAATGAAGATGTGGTAAATAATTCTGCAATCGATACCGAAAAGCTGTATGATAAGACAGAAAAAATAGTTTTTGATAATATTACTTTCAGCTACGGCAGGGAAAATGTGCTTGAAAATACAAGTCTTGTGCTAAAAAAAGGTGATTTTGCATTGCTTGCGGGAATTTCGGGAATAGGCAAAAGTACGCTTACAAAGCTTTTGCTTAATGTAATTTCACCCGATAAAGGCGAGATTTATCTTTCACTTTCAAACGGAGAAAATGTGTTTGTCGATAAAAATATAAGATGTATGTTTTCATATGTACCGCAAGGTAATTTTCTGCTTTCGGGTACAATCAGAGATAACATTGCATTTGTGTCGAATAATCCCGATGATGAAAGAATTATTGAGTCTGCGAAAATTGCATGCGCTTATGATTTTATCAGCAGATTGCCAAATGGACTTGATACTGTCGTGGGTGAGAACGGAAAGGGCTTGTCGGAGGGTCAGATACAAAGAATTGCGATTGCGAGAGCGGTTTACTGTAATTCTCCGATTATTATTTTTGATGAGGCAACCTCGGCACTTGACGCCGAAACAGAAGTTCAACTGCTTAAAAATCTTAAAACACTCAAAGATAAAACTTGTATTTTGATTTCTCATAAAATGGCGGCAAAAGAAATTTGCAACAAAGAAATTGTAATTAAGAATAAAAAAATTATTTCTTACGATATTTAGGTGGGTACAAGCAAAATCTCACTCCTGACTGAATACTTATAATTAGGTATAAATCCGATTATAAGCATTGTCAGGGGTGATTTTTTGATTGAATTAATTAATTTTCTGGGGCAGTACCTTTGCTTTTTTATTCTTCATATCTGCGGAAACGGCTCTTTTCCAAAACCTCTTTCCGAAAAAGAGGAGCACGAGTATCTTGTGCGGAGTGCAAAAGGGGATATAGAGGCGAGAAATATTCTTGTTGAACATAATTTAAGGCTTGTGGCACACATTATAAAAAAATATTACGGCAATCAGAGTGAACAAGATGATCTTGTGTCAATCGGCACTATCGGACTTATAAAAGCGATAAATACCTATGACATAAGCAAAAAAATTAAGCTTTCAAGTTATGCGTCACGATGTATCGAGAATGAAATATTAATGCATTTCCGTAATGCTAAAAAGACGGCGCAGGATATTTCACTCAACGAAGCGATTGACAGCGATAAGGACGGAAATCCGCTGACTTTGCTTGATATAATGGCGGTTGATGACAATATACTTGAGCAGATTGATTTTCAACTCAACAGTAAAAAGCTCAGTCAGTTTATTAACGAAGAACTTTCACCCAGGGAAAAAATGATAATTGTTATGCGCTACGGACTTGACGGGAGCGAGCCGCTTACGCAGAAAAAGATTGCACAGAAACTGAATATTTCCCGTTCGTATGTAAGCAGAATTGAAACCAAGGCTTTAAAACTTTTACGAAAACGCTTTGATAACAGTTCAAATTTGTAAATTATTTTAAAGAAAAAAGGCGGTCGAAAGACCGTCTTTAGTTATGAGCCTATGCTGTTGATGAGGTTTTGCATTTCCTGTTTGGATGAAACATTGTGCGCTTTTTCAAGCACGATTTCTTTTTCGTCTTTTTCCATTTGAGCAAATTTTTGCATTGCACTTTCATTTTTTGCAAGTGCATTTACAAAGCCTAACGGCATATCTTTATACATTTTTCATCACCGATATTATTATTTTCAGTTTTGAAAATAATATTCATTTAGATAAATTATTGTTTAGCGAAATGATTTACCAAACAATTATAAAAGTTTGGTCGAC
>ERZ773188.286-NODE-286-length-63446-cov-10.677289_pt1 | contig 63446 bp, 51 predicted proteins | sample MGYA00581011_ERZ773188 | MGnify/ENA primary metagenome ERZ773188 (study PRJEB29015, sample SAMEA2737798) | human gut metagenome | biome: human gut; feature: human-associated habitat; material: faeces | place: China | collected 2012 ...
CGCCACTGGTGTTCCTCCTAATATCTACGCATTTCACCGCTACACTAGGAATTCCGCCTGCCTCTCCTGTACTCTAGCCGAGCAGTTTCAAATGCAGCTCCGGGGTTGAGCCCCGGCCTTTCACATCTGACTTGCACTGCCACCTACGCACCCTTTACACCCAGTAAATCCGGATAACGCTTGCTCCATACGTATTACCGCGGCTGCTGGCACGTATTTAGCCGGAGCTTCTTAGTCAGGTACCGTCATTATCTTCCCTGCTGATAGAGCTTTACATACCGAAATACTTCTTCACTCACGCGGCGTCGCTGCATCAGGGTTTCCCCCATTGTGCAATATTCCCCACTGCTGCCTCCCGTAGGAGTTTGGACCGTGTCTCAGTTCCAATGTGGCCGTTCATCCTCTCAGACCGGCTACTGATCGTTGCCTTGGTAGGCCGTTACCCTGCCAACCAGCTAATCAGACGCGGGCCCATCCTGTACCACCGGAGTTTTTCACACAAGGAGATGTCTCCTCGTGCGCTTATGCGGTATTAGCAGCCGTTTCCAGCTGTTATCCCCCTGTACAGGGCAGGTTACCCACGCGTTACTCACCCGTCCGCCACTCAGTCACCAGACCTTCATCCGAAGAATCCGGTAAGGTGCTTCGTTCGACTTGCATGTGTTAGGCACGCCGCCAGCGTTCATCCTGAGCCAGGATCAAACTCTCAAATAAAATGTTCAAGATGTCAGATCAAGGTCCAGAACCACTGGTTCTTTTCCTGTCATTACTGTTTATTTAGGTTTTGAACTTTCGTTCTGTTCCATGGACTTTCCTGCAGACATCACTCTCAGGAAAACCCGAATGAAATTTGAATTAACGTTCAAGGTTGTTTTGTTATTCAGTTATCAAGGTTTTTAGCTTTCTCTTGTGAAAGCTTTTATATTTTATCACATCACTTTATTCTTGTCAAGAACTTTTTTAAAAAACTTTTTTCATCTTCTTTCGAAGATTTTTGTTTTTCGTGATGCGAACTTTTATATGCTATCACATAATTTTCAATCTGTCAAGAAGTTTTTTCATTTTCTTTTAAGATTCTTGTCATTTTTCTTTTAAAAATGAGTTTCTCATGTGCAACGCATATTATATTATCATAACAGCAGAGTTGCGTCAAGCATTTTTTGAAGATTTTTTTGTTTTCTAAGAAAGTACTAGATATTGTATTTTTTCTGTATTTTTATCATTCACGCCACATATCTGGCTTATTAAATTGTTATTTTTTTATCAAAATAAATAACCCCCAGAAGATTTAAGTCCTCCAGGGTTATTCTATAATGGCATATATTTTTTATTTTTATCTTGAAAATTCACAGGACTTCGCAGTTACACTCTTAATCTTATGACCGCTGGAGTAACCACAGGCTCTTAACCCTAACTGCACTACCTGATTCCAACTTTTGCCGGAAAGTTCAATAATCGTATCATCATCGAATTCAATCACGCAGGCGTCTTTGACTTCACATTCCGGTCCACACGCAATCTTATACATGTTCTTTCGACTTAATGCACCGATTTCTTCCAGAATATTAATCATGCGGTATACTGTAGCTGTTCCGATTCCAGAATCCTTCATAGATGCTTTATAGTAAATTTCTTTGCAACTGGAGCAGTCTTCATTCAAAATCACATCTAAAAGCATCTTTCTCTGTCTGGTAATCCGACAGCCACGCTCTTTTAACTTTTGCAATATTATCTCTTTCTGCATCTGTGTTCTGTGAATTCCCACATCATTAATCGGAAGATTCTGATTAGCTTTTTGCAGCATATCCACACTTCTTTCTTTTATCTAATCTAATCGCAACTATTCGGAATAGTTATACTTAATCTCTGTTAGAAGGAGTGTCACAAGGGGCAGAGCAATGTCCCGCACAATGTGAGCAGCTTCCTCCGCATTGAATTGACTTTCCGCTTTTCTTATCTTTTACCATGCTTCGAATAATAAGGGAAACGATTAAAACAAGGATAAGTCCCACAATTATTGTTCCCATCTGATACACTTCCCTTCTATATAAAGTATCAATTATCGTAAACTATTGATCATCTGTTCAGAATCACAAATCATAATTCTGAACAGATATATAATCTTTTTAATTATTTTGCCTTTGCTATGCTTTTTACATTAACATTTAATGTATTACTTTCTTTGTAAGGTCTGAACAGAAGGTAGATAAATCCGATGATAAGTACAAATGCTACTACTGTACCAATTCCGAATGTACCTGCTGTGATTAATGTACCAACCTGATAAATGCAAAGACCTACTACATAAGCAAGTAAGCACTGGTATCCAATTGCAAAGAAGAACCATTTAATGTTGTTCATCTCTCTCTTGATAGCACCCATAGCTGCGAAACATGGTGCACAAAGTAAGTTGAACACTAAGAAAGAGTAAGCTGCTACTGCTGGTAAGCTGTTAGCAAGCTGTCCCCAGAATTCGCTACCATCTTCTGCAACTTCTGCAAACCCGAAGAGAATACCGAATGTACCTACTACGTTCTCTTTTGCGATTAATCCACTAACGGCTGCAACTGCCATCTTCCAGTCTCCCCATCCAAGAGGTGCAAAGATTGGAGCGATTACATTACCGATAGCTGCTAAAATACTGTCATTTAACTGTTCTGCCTCAAGCATTCCAAAGCTTCCGTCAACCCATCCAAAGTTCATAAGGAACCATAAGATGATTGTCGATAAAAGAATGATTGTTCCTGCCTTTTTGATGAAAGACCATGCTCTCTCCCACATGCTTCTTAATACGTTAGAAACAGTTGGCATATGATAAGCTGGAAGTTCCATAACGAACGGTGCAGGCTCTCCTGCAAACATTTTTGTTTTCTTTAAAATAATACCAGAGCAAATAATTGCTGCGATACCAACGAAATATGCACTAGGTGCTACCCACCATGCTCCGTTGAAAAGCGCACCTGCGATTAATGCGATAATCGGAAGTTTTGCTCCACAAGGAATGAAAGTGGTTGTCATAATTGTCATTTTTCGATCGCGGTCATTCTCAATTGTTCTGGATGCCATAACACCAGGAACACCACATCCTGTACCAATTAACATTGGGATGAAAGATTTACCAGAAAGACCAAACTTACGGAAAATTCTATCCATAATGAATGCAACTCTGGCCATGTAACCACAAGACTCTAAGAATGCAAGGAAAATAAATAATACGAGCATCTGAGGTACGAAACCAAGTACAGCACCAACACCAGCAACAATACCATCAAGAATTAATCCAGATAACCAGTCTGCACATCCAACAGCATTTAAAGCACCTTCTACAATGCTAGGAACACTAGGGATGAAAAGAGACTTAATACCAAAGAGATGCCATCCGTCACCAAATACTCCATCATTTGCCCAGGTCGTTGCCCAGTCACCTACCGTAGATACGGATACATAATAAACAATGAACATAACAACCGCAAAAATTGGAAGTGCAAGCCAGCGGTTTGTTACGATACGGTCAATCTTATCAGATGTTGTAAGCTTCTTAGCTCCATTCTTCTTGCAGCTATCTGCTACTACGGAAGAAATGTATACATATCTTTCGTTAGTAATGATACTTTCTGTATCATCATCGAATGCATATTCAAGAGCTTTAATCTCATTAGAAACATCTGGAACTGTATTTAACTGTTCTACAATCTTATCATCTCTTTCAAGAAGCTTGATTGCGAAGAAACGTTTCTGTTCTTCTGGAACCTGAGAACCCAACATTACCTTTACAGCATCAATTGCATCTTCTACCTTCTTATCAAAGCTATGTACAACTTCTGCAGACTTCTTAGACTGTGCTAATGCAACTGCCTTTTCTGCTGCCTTCTTGATTCCAGTACCTTTTAATGCGGAAATCTCAACAACTTCACACCCAAGGTCTTTACCAAGTTTTGCAATGTCAATCTTCTCTCCAGATTTCTCTAAGAGGTCCATCATGTTGATTGCCATGATTACTGGAATACCAAGTTCCATAATCTGTGTGGATAAGTAAAGGTTACGCTCGATGTTCGTACCATCTACAATGTTGATGATTGCATCTGGTCTTTCTCCAATGAGATAATTTCTTGCAACTACCTCCTCTAATGTATATGGAGAAAGGGAATAGATACCTGGTAAATCCATGATGACAACATCTTTATGTCCCTTTAACTTTCCTTCCTTTTTCTCTACAGTAACACCCGGCCAGTTACCAACAAACTGGTTAGAACCTGTCAGGGCATTAAATAATGTCGTTTTACCGCAGTTTGGGTTACCTGCTAACGCAATTTTTACTGACATTTTTTTCTCCTTTTCCTCAAATTTCAAACTTACTAATGTTTTAAAAAAACAACTAAAGTTTATTATTGCTTGTCTTTAGATGTCATTACTAACATTAACGCGCAACTGCTAATATATATTAGCAAGTGCTAACTAAAAGAGTAAAAAAAATTGATTATTCTACCTCAATCATCTCTGCATCTGCTCTTCTAAGAGACAACTCGTAACCTCTTACTGTTACCTCTACAGGATCACCAAGAGGAGCAACCTTTCTTACATAAACTTCAACACCTTTTGTGATTCCCATGTCCATAATACGACGTTTCACAGGACCGGCACCAGAAAGCTTCTTCACTGTTACTGTCTGACCAACAGCGACTTCTTTTAATGTTTTCATGTCTTTATTCTCCCTTTTTATTCATACTTATTCATCGGAACAAAAAACTTGCTTTAAACAAAGATTTTATTAGCCATATCTTTTCCAATAGCAACTCTGGAATCTTTGACATTCACAATGAGACTGCCATTGATTTCTGATATTACGGTCACCAGACCACCAACAACGAAGCCAAGGTTTTCAAGAAACTTTTTCGTTTCTGACTTTCCTCCTACCTTTTTAATGACGTTTGGTTCTCCTGCTTTCACCATAGACAGTGGCATATTATCATCTCCTTTTCTAAAGCAAATTTTCCGACAGTGTATCTGATAATCACCTAGTACATCTGTATGAATTTCTTTTCTACGAAAGTTAGTATACCCTAATTATAATTAGAAGTCAATGCATTTATTGAGAAATATTTTCAATAACTAACTCTTATTTCATATGCCTATCAATAACCCCCTACATTTTTGTTCAACTTTTATAAAAAGGCAATAAAATCCACTATTGACTTTACCAAAAGTAAACATAGATATTTTTCTGCTTTCCGGTTTGGAATAACAAAACGAACAAAAAGTCTCTTACTTTCTGAAGATTATAATTATAATTTATTTTCTTGAATTTTGTTTATTGAAAATTTGAGGAATTAGTTGGAGAGGGATTTGCAGATGAACGCTCGAAAAATATGTTGGAAAGATTAAAGAAACTATATTTGTGACCTCGGAGCAAGGTTTAGATACGAGCGCATAAGCAAGTATTCAAACTGCCGCGACTAAAGTCACAAATATAGTTTCTTTTATTCCCGGAGGGTGCCTGCCTTGCCTGCAGCAACTCAGAATTTCTTCTTCCTCCTCATCGTGATTTTCTGCGTAAACAATTCCTTCCAAATCGCTGGATGGAATAAAATAAGTAACGGGAATAATTCCAGTCTTCCTGCAAGCATATCAAAAATAATAACAAGCTTGGAAAAATCACTGAAGAATCCAAAGTTACAGTCCGGACCAACCATACTAAGCCCCGGACCAATATTGTTGATTGTCGCTGCTATAGCAGTAAAGTTCGTTACAAGATCATGGCCTTCAAATGAAATGGCTATGACTGAAGCGACAAAAATAATCATAAAGGTAATAAAATATACATTAATGGAGCGTACTACTTCATGCTCTATTGGTTTGTCATCCATTTTAATCTTCTTTACACTCTTTGGATGGATGTAGGAATTGAGTTCCTTAATCATTGTCTTTACCATAACAATAAAACGAGATACTTTTATTCCTCCACCAGTACTTCCTGCACAGGCTCCCACAAACATCAAAAGGACAAGAATTGCCCGGCAAGTCTGCGACCAAGCATCAAAATTGACGGTTGCATATCCTGTTGTTGTAATGATAGAACCCACTTGGAATGCGGCATGACGAAGTGCATCAAAAAACTGCATATTTCCTCCGACTAAACTACCGGTAATAATTGCTGTTGCCACGAAAATAATAGCAAAGTATGCGCGTACTTCCTCCATTTGAAGTGCTTTTTTGAACTTTCTAAATAAAATCAAATAATAAGCGTTGAAGTTTACTCCAAATAAAATCATAAATATAGTGACAATCCACTGCTGCAGTGCCGTATAACTGGCAAGACTGTCTCCCTTTATACCAAAGCCACCGGTACCTGCCGTTCCAAACGACAGAGTAATCGCATCAAATGCAGGCATCCTGCTGATAAGAAGAAGCACAATCTCTACAATTGTCATTCCAAAATAAATAATATAGAGAATCTGTGCAGTGTATTTAATCTTTGGCACAAGCTTTCCTACAGATGGTCCCGGACTTTCTGCACGCATTAAGTTAATATGAGAACCTCCACTTAACGGAATAACCGCAAGAAGGAATACCAGTACTCCCATACCGCCAATCCAGTGAGTAAAGCTTCTCCAGAATAAAGCACAATGAGAAAGTACTTCCACATCTGCTAAAATACTTGAACCGGTTGTCGTAAAACCAGAAACTGTCTCAAATAAAGCATCGATCAAAGATGGAATTTCTCCAGAAATCCAGAATGGCAGTGCACCAAAAAAACTTAAAAATATCCAGCTTAAAGCCGTTGCTACACAGCCCTCTTTTAAATAAAACACATGACTTTTGGGTTTCTTTATCGTCATCAATGTACCAAATGCCATAGATACCGCTGCCACTAAAAGATAGGCAAAACCTGTCTGCTCCCGGTAGAGCACAGCAACAATACAAGGAAGAAGCATTAACACTGCTTCCATCTTCAATACATATCCTAATACAAAACGAATAATCGAACTGTTCATATTGTCCTCCGTACTTATGCCAAAATATCTCTTAAGTCATTAAAGCCTGTATGTGTGGTTACGACCATAACCGTATCCCCTACCTGAATGGAATCCTGACCATTTGGAAGAATAATCGCACCATTTCGATTGATAAAACAAAAAAGCAAATCTTTCTTCAGCGCTAAATCTTTTAACGGAATATTTGTTACGGCAGATTCTTCATACACTCTGAATTCAATCGCCTCAACACGATGGTCAAACATATGGTACAGAGTTTCAATATTACTGTCAAGAGAAGCTTGTCTCGCACGTACATAAGCAATAATTGCCTCTGATGTAATATATCTTGGATAAATCACGCTTCCTAAATCAAGCTTTGCAATAACATCCTTAAAATTAATACGATTAATCTTTGTAATTACTTTTGCCTTGGAAACTTGTCTTGTATGCAATGTTAAAAGAATATTCTCTTCATCAATTCCGGTAAGTGGAACAAAAGACTCTACATAAGGAAGTCCCTCTTCCCTTAATAATTCCTGATCGGTTCCATCACCGTTGATAATAATTGCTTTTGGAAGAAGAATGGATAATTCCTCACACCGCTCCTTATTGCTCTCTATAATCTTTACATCAATTCCAACATCTAAAAGGTTCTTTGCAAGATAATACGCTGCCTTACCCCCGCCGATAATCATCGTATTCTTTACCTGCTTTGTCTCAAATCCAATATGAGAAAGGAATTCTCTTGCAATTTTGCGGGAAGCAACAACAGAAATAACATCTCCCTGCTGTAATATAAAATCACCAGAAGGAATATGTACTTCTCCATCTCTCTCTACACCGCATACAAGAATATTCGTTTCTATCTTTCCACGGAGCTCTGCTATCTGAAGCCCATCTAATATATTTCCTGCAGGAATTGCAAACTTAATCAATTCCGCCTGACCGTGTGCAAAAGAGTTAACTTCTAACGCAGATGGAAGGAATAAAATCCTTGCTGCCTCTCTCGCTGCTTCAAGCTCTGGATTAATAATCATCGCAAGACCTAACTTTTCTCGAAGGTATCCCGCCTCTTTGCTGTAATCCGGGGTGCGGACTCTGGCAATCGCTGCACAGTCACCAACCTGTTTTGCTACTGTACAACAAAGAAGGTTCAGCTCATCCGATTCTGTCACAGAGATGATAAGATCCGTATCTTCAATTCCTGCATCCATCTGCACGCTGTAACTGGCACCATTCCCTACGATACCCATAATGTCGTATATATTCGCGATTTCCTGTACTTTTTTCGCATTCTTGTCAATAATGATAATGTCATGTCCCTCTTTACTAAGCTGTTCTACTAGCGTTGTTCCAACCTTACCACAGCCTACAATGATAATCTTTAATCCCTTTTTCGCCGGTTTGCTCTTTCCGGGATTCATAAAACTAAACATACTTTTTCCTCCTGTACTTTCGCTGAGTCCAAAAATAATTCTCTCTCAACTATAAGCCCTATCATTATAGCAGATATTGGTGATTTGTAAATAGACATTATCGACAACTCTATTCAATTATCTAAATGCTGCTGTTTTAACCAGATTTTCATCATTATACGCTGCGGAAGAAGCTTTGCCGCTACATGGGATATCTTCGTAAAAAGACTGTAAATAGAAATATCTTTGCCCTTTTTCGCATCTTTTAAAGCTTTTTTTGCCACCTTATCTGGAGTTACCATACCCACATAGCGAGTTGTTGCCTTCCTTGCTCCAATTTCTGCTCTCTTATAAAGGTCTGTTTTTATCCAGCCAGGACAAACTACAGTAACATAAATACCCTTTTCCTTCAATTCCACATTTAACGCTCTAGAATAATTTCTGACAAAGGACTTTGTTGAACTATAGATATTCTGGTACGGAAGTGGCTGAAATGATGCCTGTGAAGCAATATTAATAAGATGGCTGCCCTTTTTCATATAAGGAATGCAGACAAGTCCCATCGCCACAACTGCATCAATGTTCACATGAATCATATTTAAAGATTCCTCAATACTTAAATCTCCATAAGAACAAAATTTTGCAAAGCCTGCATTATTAATCAGATAAGAAATCTCTAATTTCCGCCACTGCGCTTCCTGCTTTAGTTCTTCTTCAAAACATTGTATCTGACGAACACTCGATAAATCAATGGAATATATTTTTACTTTTTTACCAAACTTCTCTTTCAGACGCCCAAGCTTTTTCTCATTCCTTGCTAATGCCCATATTTCATCCACATTTTTTTCTTTTAATAAAAGACGGATAAATTCACGTCCAAGTCCACCAGTTGCTCCGGTAACAATGGCAATTCTTTTGACTTTCATAGCATCCATTTCCCCCTTAAACAATGTTTACTCAAATACTTTTTCACAAAACAAATTTACTATATTAACTTTACTTTTAGAAATTCCTTTTTCTTTATCGGTATAATGTCCTGCCCATAAAAATGTATTTCTGCCTTTTTAATTATTCGTACAGTTTGCTGCATCAATTGCAAGAACAAGCATCAGCCCCATCAGTTCATCCTTTGGATCAAGGAAATCAATCACATACGTATCTCCCCAATGTAAAGGTTCCTTTGTAATATGTATAACCGCACTACAGGCTTCATATACATCATAATTCCAGGAAAGGAAATCTCCTTCCACATGCCAGCCATTATAATCAAGTTCATACTGAGGGTGAAAAAAGGTAAACTTCTTTTTTATAATACCGCAGGAATGCCCGCCTATCATCACTTCAAACTCCGGCAAAAAGGTAAGAACCTTCTCCTTAATCAGCCCAACCTCATGTCCATTCATATCATATACATGCAGGCGATGCCCCAACGATAAAAATTCCGCCTGTACAAAATATTTCTTATTCTCATATTCATCGTATATATCAAAGGTATCTGACCAGGAAAATACTCTTTGTTTGATTAAAAATTTCATAAACAAGCACCTCCGCTTCTTTTATTATATTTTTGTTTTATTATATCACGTTGTTTTTTTGTTGCCTACTACACAAGTAGTATAAAGTATTTTTATTCTACAAAAATTTATCTCTGAAAATATTCTATAAATCTCTTATCTTCATGTTCACCTATCGCCGTATTCATTATAAATATTACAAGTCACATAACAATAAAAAAGCCATTCTGCAGGACAACAGTTTTTCTGTTATCGGACAAAATGGCTTTTTCACTTCTTATTATTTATCTATTTGGCATATGTAATTGAATAATAAGCTAACTAACGGGAAATATGAAATGCTCCCTTTCCCGGATAAACAGCGGCATTGCCTAACTGTTCTTCGATTCTTAATAACTGATTGTATTTTGCAACACGTTCGCTTCGGCTTGGTGCACCTGTCTTAATCTGACAGGTATTTAAAGCTACTGCCAAATCTGCGATTGTTGTATCTTCTGTCTCACCAGAACGATGAGAAGTTACAGCAGTATATCCTGCATTATGAGCCATCTTGATAGCTTCAAGAGTCTCAGATACGGAACCAATCTGGTTTAACTTGATAAGAATGGAGTTACCACACCCAAGCTTGATTCCCTTAGAAAGTCTCTCTGTGTTTGTAACAAATAAATCATCACCGACTAACTGTACTGTATCTCCAAGTTCTTTTGTAAGCTGCTGCCAGCCTTCCCAGTCTTCTTCATCCAATCCATCTTCGATAGAATAGATTGGATATTTCTCGCAAAGCTGTTTCCAATGCTCAATTAACTCTGCAGATGTAAACTTTCTTCCACTCTTTGGGAGGAGATATTCTCCTTTTGTAGCACTCTTCCACTCACTAGAAGCGGCATCCATTGCTAATACAAAGTCTTCTCCTGGTTTATAACCAGCTTTTTCTACTGCTTCAAGAATACACTCGATGGCTTCTTCATCACTTCCGAGGTCTGGTGCAAATCCACCTTCATCACCAACAGAAGTTGCTAATCCTCTTTCTTTTAAAAGTGCTGCTAATGCGTGGAACACTTCAGTACACCAGCGAAGTCCCTCTTTGAAGCTTGGTGCTCCTGCCGGCATAATCATGAATTCCTGTACATCTACAGTGTTTGCGGCATGAGCACCACCATTTAAAATATTCATCATTGGTACAGGAAGTCTGTTTCCATTCACTCCACCGAGTAAACGATATAATGGAATCTGTAATGCAGTTGCAGCTGCACGAACTGCTGCAATAGAAACCGCTAAAATAGCATTTGCTCCAAGATTAGATTTATCTTTTGTGCCATCTGCCGCAAGCATTGCACCGTCTACTGCATAAATATCGGATGCATCAATTCCTTTTAATGCTTCATTGATTGTTATATTAATATTTTCTACAGCTTTAGAAACTCCTTTGCCTCCAAATCTGTCTTTATTTCCATCTCTAAGCTCCAATGCTTCGAACTCTCCAGTAGAAGCACCACTCGGGGCTGCTCCACGGCCAACGGTTCCGTCTGCTAAATATACTTCTGCCTCAACCGTTGGATTTCCTCTGGAATCAATAATCTCTCTACCTACTACTTTTTCAATTTCTAAATGTAACATCTTTTACGTCAATCCTTTCCCATGGACCTCCCTCGTCCCGGCTCAATGGGACGAAAAGAGCATCACATGAATTATCTCACGTTTCAGTTAGGGATTACTAACTTATGTAAGAATATCATAACTATCTAGGAAAAGTCAACATTTTTATATGAGAATAATTCTCACAGATACATCAAATCACTTCATGATTCAGCCATTTCCGACTTCTAAAGCGAATCGTAAAGATTATATTTCGAACACCCCAGTCCACAAACATACCAATCCATACCGCCATCGGACCCATATGATAGGCTCTTGCAAGGAAAATAACAAGGCTTACTCTGCAAAACCACATACATAGCACAGAAACTGTCATAGAAAACTTTACATCCCCTGCCGCACGTAATCCATATGCCGGAATAAATGCCATGATCCAGATAAGCGGCTTTACAATACTAATCCACGTTACCATGTAGATGCATAACTTTGCGCTTTCCGGTTCCATTCCTCCAAAGTAGGTAATTGGCCGTACCAGGAGATAAAAAATCAGACAGGATACCGCCAGAGTTATTTCTGCAATAATACAAAGTTTCTTTATATAATAAACGGCTTCTTCTTTTCTTCCCGCTCCTAATGTTTCTCCTACAACAGTCATCAGTCCAATACCGATACCTATAGCGAGAATACCATTTAAGTTCTCGATAACATTCGTCATTCCCTGTGCTGCAATTGCCGCCGTTCCCATCAGTGAAACGGTAGACTGGATTGCCAGCTTCCCAAACTGAAACATGCTGTTTTCAATTCCCGAAGGAATTCCGATATTTAAAATCTTCTTAATCTCTCTCCAGTTTGGACGAATCGAAAAATAATTTCTGAATGGAATTTCCAGGAATGGATTTCTAAGTTTCCACAATACAATACTCATACTAAAAAAACGAGAACCGGCTGTCGCAATTGCGGAACCGGCAACGCCCCAATGAAATACCCACACAAAAATCACATCTAAAAATGCATTCAAAAAGTTAGATACAATGGAAATCTGCATCGGAAACTTACTATTATTCTGTGCCCGCAAAATACATGCCCCATCGTTATAAAGTGCGATAAACGGATATGATAGCACAGAGTAAAAGAAATATTGTTTCGCGCCTGCCATAACATCCTTTTCTACTTTTCCAAAAATCAGATTTAAAATCTGCTGATTAAATACAAGACAGATTGCTCCGATTATCAGAGATAACATCAGAGTTACAAATACAAGCTGCCTTGCCGCTTCCTTCGCATGATCTTTACTTTTACATCCAAGATAATGTGAGCAGACAACTGTTCCGCCGGAAGCGAGCGCAAAAAACGCCTGTACAATCAATATATTAATAGAGTCAACCAGAGATACCGCAGAAATCGCTGCGGAACCAAGATTGCTGACAACTAATGTATCAATCGTTCCCATAAAAGAGTTCAAAAGCTGGTCTAACGCCAATGGAATGAGCAGTGCCGCTAACTTTTTGTTACTATATAGCCTTTCGGGCACCTGTTTTTTTTGTTTTATTAATTCTGTCATTTATGTGATATTCCTTTATTATTTCCTTTCATTATTTTTCTTTATTTATTATTGTTGGTTTTATATATAAACTACTCCAACTTAATTTAAACTAGAGCGTGTTTGAAAAATGCCTTCTGTAAAGCGGGTTGTGAAGGTTGTGTATATCTACAATTTATTATGTAAAATTCCTGTTTACCCTCTGATTTATCTTATTAAATCCATCCAAAGTGTTCACAAGCCTTTTTAATTCCATCGTTCACATTTGTATCTGTCACATAATCAGCCTTTTCTTTCAGCGCCTGGCATCCATTTCCCATAGCTATGGAAAGCCAGTCGGAATGAAACATATCCATATCGTTATAATCATCGCCAAATACAACGACATCCTTTTTATCTGCCTCCAAATATTCCATCATATTTAAGATACCACCTCGTTTATTATCTGGCTGAAACATCAGATATTCCGGCTCAAAACGGAGATGGCCTACAAGGCTTTTCATTGTAAGGCGTTCTTCTTCCTCAGCCGGGATTGCCACATATACCTTATAATAATTCTCCACAGCATAAATGTCTAACGTATCGTCAATAATATATCTTGTCGGCTCTTTTCTTTTTCCTACCCGCTCTAAAAATAAGGTATCCCTCATATAAACATCTTTTGTATCATCCATGACAAAACACCAGCCATAGCCAAGTTTATCTGCCTCCTCAATAATGCGAATGCAGTTTTCTTTTTCCAGAGGAATATTCATCACTAATTCTTCATCAATTACCAATCCATTTCCTCCATTGCAGACCATATTTTTAAAACCATTTGCCTTTGTAAACTTTTCTGCCTTATAATGTGCTCTTCCAGTTGCGATTGCCACAAAATGCCCGTTCTCTTCTAATCGCTGTAACGCTTCTTTTGCGCTTGGAACAATCTCTCCCGTTGCGCGGTTTGTCAACGTTCCATCAATATCAAAAAATAAATATTTCTTCTCCATATCTTTCCTCCTCTTTTTCCTGTATCTTCTTATATATATCTTCCTACTTCACAAAGCAAATAATAGATTTGTGTACATACTATATAATGACATATACATTTTTATCTATTTCAAGTTGCAAGCCAGTATAATCTTTTATTATACTGCGATACAAAAAGGGATGCAAGCTTTCCTGCACCCCTCTCCTTGTTCTTTTTCCCATTCAATTTTCTATTCAAATGGGTAAATCATTCCCCACTGTTTTCTAATGTCTGTCAATACACTCATAACATCACGGCTGTAAGTCAGATATTCTTCACTTCCGCCATTTAAGACATAGTTCCGCATATCTTCTACTTCATAATCCAGTGCATAGGCTGCCTCTCCTGCCTCAATTGTCTCTGTATGACCATCATTAGTATAAACAATAGTTGCCTTATCTCCTCTTGGATAATTATAAATCTCAATAAATCCGTCCTCACAGGCAACAACACCCCTTTTTGGCTGTTTCGCACGCATCGTAAGTGCCATAACTGCCATCTGACCGTCTGGATTTCTAAGAATGATTCCTGAAGTCTCATCTACACCTGTCTCAAAATAATTTGCCGTTGTGAGAATGCTATTCGGTTTACTCTTCATGAAAAATCTCGAAAAACTCGTCGCATACACACCGATATCTAATAAAGCTCCACCGGCTAATTCTTTGGAGAAAAAGCGATTTGTCACATCGTATTCTTTGCAGCTTCCAAAGTTTACCTGAATCATTTTTACAGAGCCAAGCTTTCCGCTGTCCACGATTTCTTTCATCTTTTTAAAGACAGGCATATGATATAATGTCATGCCGTCACAAATAACAAGATTCTTTTTTTGGCAAGTTTCACTGCTTCTTCAAGCTGTGTATCATTTACTGTAATTGCCTTTTCACAAAAAACGTGTTTTCCACTCTGTAATGCCTTCATTAAGAATTCATAATGGGAATTATGCGGTGTTGCAATATAAACAATATCAATATTCTCATCGTCGAACATTTCATCTGCACTGCCGTAAGCATTTTTTACATCAAATTCTTCTGCATATTTTTCTGCGCTTTCCATACTTGTCGCACAGCAGGCATAAATCTCACCATTGACACGTTTTAAAGCCTCACCCATCTCATGGGCAATCCAGCCTGTTCCAAGCATTCCCCAGTTTAATTTTTTCATTATATATTCAACTTCCTTTCTGCCAATTTATATTCTTTATAACTCAACTCATTTGCTTTAAACCATATTAGATATAAATTCTTTCCTGTTTTTATCTTTTTGTTATTCTGAATTATAGCGTATTTGAAAAATACTTTCTGTAAATTACACATGCATATTATTAAATACTTTTTCAAACACTCTCTGCTCTTAATATCTCATTATTTTTCGATAACTTTTACTTCATCCCCGCATACACAAAGAGCAAATGCTACCATATCAATAAATAATGCTGTCTCCACCACTCCAGTAAGCTGCTTTAACTTCTTATGAAGTTCTTCTGGTTTCCCTGCAAATGTAGCTACATTAGAAAAATCAGTATCCATTATATAATTTCCATTATCACTAATAACAAAACCCGCTTTGGCACCACTCTTTCGCATTACTGCCTTTCCACCAAGCTTTTCTATCTGTGCCTGCACATAGTTTCTGCTCTGTGGAATCACTTCTAATGTCACAGAATCTTTTAACGGTAATGTATCATAAAACTTAGATTCATCAATTAACAAAACATATTTTTCTGCCATGGATGCAATAATTTTTTCCTTTGTATGAATCGCGCCATTCGCTTTCAGCGCATTTAACTCTTTATCAAGCTCATCACAACCATCGAAAGCAATGTTGATATGAGCTGTCATTTCCAGTGATAATACCATAAGTCCTACGTTTTTACAAAGTTCTGCTGTATCATCAGATGGAGTTACTACCGTTATTTTTCTCTCCTCTTTGGCAAGATACTCTGCTAAATATCCTATGGTAGAACCACCGCCAAGTCCGATACACATGCCGTCTTTTATATATTTTAGTGCTTCTTTGGCACATAATTGTTTCATGTTCATTATTCTGTCTCCTTTTTCTGTCACCTGTTTTAAAGCATGTTTTATTTATTTTCTCATTTATTCTTTATCCATAAATCATAACGCTTCATATTATATAGAATAAATTTTCAAAAAAATAGTTTTCTATATATTATATCTTTTAATGCTTTCCCTTTTTTTCTTCCACGTTTTCTGGCAGCGGTTTCTTTAAGAAAGAAAGAATCAAACATCCAACGAGTGCACCAATGAAGATTGCTAACGCGTACATCAATGGATTTCCGATTGTTGGAAGAACGAAGATTCCACCGTGTGGTGCACGAAGGGTACAGTTAAATGCCATAGATAATCCGCCGGCTGTTGCAGAACCGATAATACAGGAAGGAATAACTCTTAATGGGTCTTTTGCTTTAAATCTACAAGATAATCAATCGTCTCCTCTTTTGACTGCATATCGACTTGCAGTGCAATACTGCTTTTTCGTAGTAACTCAGTGATTCTCATAACATTCTCCCCTTTAACTTGGAGCGTATTTGTCTTAAACACACTCTGGAATCTTTTTGCTTTCTTTTCACAAATTTTAAGAAAATTATTTTCTTTTATTATTTTATTTGTGAAAATTTATTTCACATCTGTACTTTATCATGATATATTATTTTCGTCAATATATTTTTTATGAAAATTATTTCAATCAGCGATATGCACAAAAAAAGAGTGAAATTTTTGACGATAATTACAATCAATAATTTCACTCCAGAGTATGTCTGAAAAATAATCTAGCCATCAGGGGCTGTTAGGCTATTGTTTCAGGATAAAACAAAAATAAAAACCCAGAGAGACTCTATATATAAATCTGCACTATTTGAAGAACAAGGAGAGATTATGTCCAAGGGAAGAAGACATTTTTTGTCTTACTGACCTGGACACAATCCAACGAAGTACTTCAACTAGTATGAATTTATATATAGAGTCTCTCTGGGTTTTTCAATAACCTAAAGCTGGAACAATAGCACGAAAGCCCATAGTTACAGCTTTGTAAACGCTATCGCCTGTTCATGACGCACAATGCTCTTATAAGCGTCTTTTCTCATAGAGGTTAGGAAAAGATATAAAATCTCTATCACGGTTGTCGCAGATACTCTGGAAAAACAATACCCGTCAAGAAATAATTTTTCACGGGTCGCTGTTGTAATATGATAATCACTAAGCTGCGCTGCGCTGGACTTCTCGCTGTTCGTTATGGAAAGCGTTGTTGCCCCCGCACTCTTTGCTGCCTCTAACGCTCGAAGCACCGCTGTTGACTCCCCGGAGTTTGAAATCGCAATCACAACATCCTCTGCTGTCATATTATAGGTGTATCCTATCTGTGTCTCCCAAATAGTCCCGGATACCGCAGGAATCCCTATCTGATTTAACTTAAAGGCCCCGTCAATTGCCACAGGAATCGTATTTCCTACTGCAAAAAACTGTACGGTTCTTGCCATATTTAACTTATTTAAAATTTCGGAAAGCTGTTTTGCATCCATCATCGAAACGGTCTGTGTGATTTCTGTCACCTTATTCGCTAAAATATTTTTTAGTGACTGCTCAATATCATTCACAGAAATATGATTCGAAACTTCTTCCTCCTCTATTCCCTTCTCTGATATTTCTTTTGCCAGCGTAATCTTTAAATGATGAAATCCTTTCATATTTATCTTTTTACAAAAGCGGGAAACCGATGCATCGCTGACTCCACATGCCTGTGCCAGCTCCCCGACCGTCATGTCCACAACTTCTGCTGTATGCTGTATAATATAAGTACCAATCTTTCGTTCCGATTCAAAAAAACTGTCCAAAGAAGCACATATAATATCTAAAACTGATTTTTCCATATGATTTTACTGCCTTTCTCTTCTTTTACCTAGAGCGTGTATGAAAAAGGCTCTGGCTTTATCACTATATCACACGCAAAAAAGAGACGCAAGTAAGGCACCAACAAACAGATAACGAAAGCTAACTTACTACCCTACAAAATGTACTCTTTCTTTTTCATAGCGATTCTGCTGATTCTTTATCTGTATCGGATAGCCACATGGAATAATCGCAAATGCTTCTAACTCTTCCGGAATAGAAATCACTTCTCTTACTTTATCCATTCTGTCCCGGAGAGATGCAATTCCAAGCCATACTGCGCCAAGTCCTAATTCATCTGCTTCTAATAACAGATTCTCTACAGATGCACTTAAATCAATCGGTGCATATTCTGGCATACGACATTCTTTGCGGTAACATGCCACAAATGCCATCGGTGCATTCGCCGTACATCCGGCATAAGGACTTGTCTGTGCAAGTTCTTTTAATTTATCCGCATTTGTCACAACATAATATTCTTCTGTGTAATCTCCGGAATCGCCCGTCCCAACATGGAAAAACGGTTATTTCCCTGTTGAATATTCCATAAAATGCGAAGCTTCCACTTTCCACCAATGATATCATGTGCAAGATCAAGGACACATCGATATTCTTTTTTTTAATTCTCCCATTGTTACATTACTTCTTTCTTTTTCCCAATAAAATCTTCAGCAAAATAAGTGCCGCAACAAGTGCCACTATCATAACGAAAAGTATAATAGAATCCACTCGAATATTTTCTTTTTTTGGGGAATGTGTTACCTCTTTAAAAGATGTATTGGCTGTTGTATCCAAAGTTTGTTCTGAACTTTTTTCTGTTCTTTTTACTTTTTCTGTCGCATCTTTCTTCCCTTTGGCAGTAATACTTTCCGTGGTTTGTTCCGTCTGACCATTGTTTGTGGTTGTCTTATCTGTACCAGAATCTGTTTCTTTATTGTCTTTTTGAGAAGATGGATAATACGTTTTATAACTAATTTTATTATGCGCGCTGTTTCCATCTATAATATGAACAATCTTTTCTTTATAATTTTCTAATGGACTTTCTGCTTTCTTCCCATCTTCTGTGGTCAGCTGATAATATCTTGCAATCCCTTTTGCGTCTGCTTCCGCCAGTGCTTTTAACTTTGCATCACTGCTTAAATAGTTTTCAAAATCTGAATCATCATCTACAAAAGCGTGCTCCACTAAAACAGTAGGAATATCTTTTAATACACCTCCGCGGATAATCGCATAATAGTCTGCCAGTTCTCCATTCTCATATTTCTCATTGGCCTCAGAATCCCGTAATAAAATACCCTGATTCTCTATCCCAAGTGCTTCTAACTCGTTTAAAATATTACATGCAAGTTTCTGTTCCTCATCCGCTAATTCCTGCTTATATCCGTCTTTTGCTGCAAGAACGGTACACCCGTTATCATAAGCTGCACAGTCTCCTGTTGCGTTGTTATGAATACTTATCATAAGATCTGCGTCTTTGTCTGCACTGTACAGTGTCCGATCAGAAAGGCTTACATCATAATCACCGTTTCTTGTTAATGATACTGTAACTTTGCTATACTTCTCCAATGCCTCTTTTAAATACTGTGCGATTTTTAAATTCAGGGTTTTTTCTTCCAGATTTCCTCTTTGTGTCCCGGACTGGATGCCTCCATGTCCGGGATCAATGACAATGGTCAAGTCTTTTTTTGATGATGCCTGCACTGTATTTAGAGGAAGAGGAAGTATCATTGTAAAAAGCAGAATACTATGCAGAAAAAAACAGGAAAAATTCTTTATTCTTATTATTTTTTTCATTTGATTCCTCTGGTTTTAATAGTCAGTTGACTTGAATTCTGCGCATGTTCGTATATCTTTATCATCCGAATGACCACTAAAAGAACATCCTCTGTAAATAGAGTCCATAAGATAATCCTCCTGATTTTTATCGTTATGAATATCTGTATCATAATAAATATATTTTAAAATATAATCATATGTTCCATCATTTTTTACAATAAAGTAAAAAGAGGTGTTCGTACCTGAAGCCACATTGCCCGCCATGACTCTGTAATCTTTATCTTCTTTCGGATATGTATATGTTATGTTATACCCTGAATCATATTCTACAGCATTATAAAAATCCAGTACTTTATCTTTCGCATTCCCCGGATTTTTTTCCCTGTATACCTCTAAAGTTGTCGCTCCATCCGCTGAGGCAAAATAAAATGATGTCTTGTCATCATTTACACTTCCTGAATAAAATTCATATTTAGGATAATAAAAACTAAAGCCTTTTCCCTCTGCCAGACAAAAATCACTTTTTTTCTGACATGAATATTCATCTCTTACTTCATTATTTGTATATGGAAGTTTTTCTTCTGATTTTGCTTCCGTCGTCGCTTCCGTCACTTCTTCCGTTGTTGCCTCTGTTGTAGCCTGTGTTATTTTCTGTGTTGTGGCAGCTGCCTTTTGATCTGCCTGCATTACTTTTGCGTCTTGTGAATCATTGTTAGCGTTCATCCGCCATATAAACATAGCGATTCCAATAATAAGAATGAGAATCGTCGCCATCAAAATACCAATAACCGCATTATTTGATTTATTGTTGTTTTGTGTTCCGTAGTTTTGGCTGTAATCCGCATTTGGATTATATGGACTTTGATTATATCCATTCTGGCTATAATTCTGGCTATAATTCTGGCTATAATTTTGACTGTAGTTCTGACTATAATTTGAATTACTACCCTGACTGTAACCATTTGGATTATAGGAAACATTTGCATACGCATTCGGATCGTATACGGTCTGGTTTGGTGATGCTACTGCATCATAATTTATATTACTGCCATCCCCATATAAGTCATCACAAAACTCTGCAATACTTTGGTAACGATCTCTTTGGAAAACGGCCATACCTTTCATTAATGCGTATTCTACCCACGGTGGAATTGGAATACCAAGCTGTGATGGCCTTTGCAGCGTATCTCCTTGCATTCTCTGTAAAGATTCTACTGGAGTGATGCCGGTAATACATTTGTACATTGTCGCACAAAGGGCATAAATATCCGTCCACGGCCCCTGTACGCCATGTGTACGATACTGCTCCTCTGGGGCATAACCATGTTTTAATACAATAGAAAGACTCTTTTCACCAAATTCTGTGTAAGCTCGTGCTGCACCAAAGTCCATTAACTTTACGCCGCCATTCTCTAACAGCATTATGTTGTCCGGGCTGATATCACGATGAATCAGTCCCACATTATGTACTTCATCTAATGCTTCCATTAAAGGTGCCATAAGATCTAAAATTTCTGCTGGTGTAAGTAATCCCTGTGTGTCAATGTACTGCTTTAATGTAATTCCATCCAGGAATTCCATAACGATATATGCGGTATTATTTGTCTCAAAAAAGTCTGTTACACTTACAACACCTTCCTGTCTGTTAAAACGTGCAAGCGTTCTCGCCTCACTTAAAAACTTTTCCTTTCCTTTTTGAAACATTTCCGTGTATTTTGACTGGGATACGGTAAGTTCTTCACTATATGTTGTATTCCTGGTCACAAATCCCTGTGGATAGTACTCTTTTATGGCAACTTCTACATCAAGAGTCTTATCATGTCCTCTGTAGGTGATTCCAAATCCACCTTCACCAAGAACGCCCTCTATGACGTAACGGCTGCCTAATGTTCTTCCATTTTTCAGGAGATGAACACTGTTTTCTTCCATAAACTTTCCCTCATTTCTCTCTCAATCTGTACTTTGCATCTGCATAAGATTATAAAAATTATATCATAAATCAATATTTTTTAGTAGAAACTTTTCTGCTTATTTCACTTTAACGGCTTTTGCATGACTCCATACGCTGTAGATTTTCGTACTATTTACTTTTTTATATGTTCTTACGAATATGCCTTAATATAAAAAGAATACCAGAGCTATATGTTTTCTACTCTGGTATTCCTCTTCCTATTTAGTTTACGAGATTCCAGTTATTGATGCTGTCCCCGCCGCCAGAAGATTTCTTTTTACTGCCGGATGATTTCCTGCTCGAACTACTGGAACTGCCTGAACGTCTATAAGACTTCCTGCCTGAGCTGCTGCTTCCTGAAGAAGAACTAGAGCTGCTTGGACGGTAAACTGGCTCTGGTTCTGGCTCTTTTCCAAGACTTATCACGATTTTTACTGTCGTATTCTTATCAACGGTTTTACCAGAAGCAATGGACTGGCTGATTATTTTCCCTTCTTCTACACTACTACTGTATGTACGAGAAGAATCAACTTTTAATTTTGCCTTTTTCAAAGCTTTTTGTGCTTCTTCTAACGTTTCGCCCTCTACTTTTGGAACTTTAACCTGCTCAACACCTTTGCTGATTACTACAGAGATTGTATTGCCCTCTTCTATCTTCTCTCCAGCCTTTTTATCTTGAGAAATAACCTTTCCTTTTGCAACTTTATCTGACCATTTTCTATCTGAAACTTTCATAATAAGCTTCGCATTAGTAATCGTTTCTTTAGCCTTCGCTTTTTTCTTACCAGCTACATCAGGAATGGTAACCAGTGCTCCCTTGCTGACAGTTACCCGAATGGTATCTCCCTTTTTTAAAATAGTTCCTGCCTTAATATCCTGTGAAATAATATTTCCTTTTTTTACAGTATCAGAATAAGCCTGATCAAGTTCTACTAAAACAAGAGAGTCATCATCTCCGGCCGCTTCTGCTTTTGCACTGTCAAAACTTTTATTTACGAGATTTGGAACTTCTCTTTCAAGAGATTTCTGGTAAAAATGATAGCCAGCGCCTGCAATAAGGAAGCACAAAATTACTGCAATAAGGAGACCTTTTTTTGAACGCTTTTTTTGCGTCTGTTTTGAGGAATCCTGAGAATTCTTTTGGGAATCTGTCTCTCCCTCAGGCTCCTTTTGCATCTTAACTTTTGTATTTTCCTTTGTCTCTTCTTCAAAAGACTGTTCTGCTTCCACTGTGTTATGCTCTTTTAGGCTTTCCGGCTGGGTATCTCCCTTAAAAATCTCTGAATTTTTCTGTAGACGCTCTTTCTCTAAATTTTCTACCGAATCTTTTTCTTTTTTTAAAGCTTCTGACTCCTCTTCAAAGATTTCCTGACTTTCCTTAGAAGTTTCCTGACTTTCTGCCGAACTCTTTTCTAAAGTTTCCGCTGGCTCCACTTCCGTTTCTTTCTGGCTTTCTTCTAAGGATTCTTCCTCTTCCATATAGTCTTTATAGAGATCCTCGCAGAGATCCTTTAAGTTCTGATAACGGTCTTTGGGTGCGATGCTCATTCCCTTTAACAGTGTTTTTTCTATCTGTGGGGAAATGTCCACACCAAGTTCTGATGGCTTTTTAAGCTCATCTTCCATCACTCTTTGAATCGAATCTTCCGGCGTCTTTCCGGTGATACATTTGTAAATAGTCGCACACAGCGCATAAATATCTGTCCACGGTCCCTGTACTCCCCGGCTCTGATACTGTTCTGCCGGTGCATATCCCGGTTTTAACACGATGGAAAGACTTTTTTCACCAAATTCTGTATAGTCTCTGGCAGCTCCAAAGTCCATCAGTTTTACACTGCCATCTTTTAAAACCATGATATTATCTGGGCTGATATCCCTGTGAATCAGCCCAGATTGATGGACATCGTCTAAAGATTCTAACAAAGGAGCAAGAAGTCCCATCAGTTCATCCACTGGAATCTGACGATTTCCCTTTAAATATTCTTTTAAAGTAATTCCGTCAAGATATTCCATCACAATGTATGCTGTATTATTCGCCTCAAAAAAATCAGTTACATTGACGATTCCCTGATCGCCATTAAACTTGGCCATCACACGGGCTTCACCAATAAATCGTTTTTTTCCTGCTAAAAAGGCCTCATCCTGCTTCGCGTAAGTTACGGTAACATTATCGGTATATTCGTTGTTTCTCGTAACAATTCCCTGCGGGAAAAATTCTTTTATAGCAACTTCGTTACCAAATAAGTCATCCACACCATAATAAGTGATACCAAAACCGCCCTCACCCAAAACAGACGTTATAATATAGCGTCCATTTAACTTTGTTTCTTTTTTTAGATAATGAAGGTCTCTTTCATCCAATGTTTTCTTCCTTCGCCTTTCTAACTAGAGCATATTTCAAACACGCTCTAGTGTACTGCCTCATTGATTTTCAGCGAAATATCAATAATATAGTATTCCAGTCTCTATTTCTTTTCTTTGGCTGTTTCTGCATTCGCTCTTTCAATCTGGTCTTCCCAGCAGAAAGATTCGCCACAGCAAGGAATAAACATTAATTCTGTTTTACCGATTGCAAGAATGTCGTGACTTCCGATTGCTTCTACACCAAGGACAACCTTATCATTTAAGTAGAATAATTCTCTGGATGTTCCAGGCTGAACGAGGAACATTCTGCTTCTTGGGTCATAGATTACGATTGCATGACATTCGCGGGATACGCTCTTATCTCCTGTAAGTGCTACGTCCATCTTTCTGTCTCTTCCGATAAAGTTTTTACCGCTCTTTAACACAAAGCTGCTTCCAAAAGCATCTCCCTTAATACATACAAGCCATCCTACAACAGGATCAATCACCTTATCTTTTTCTGAAAGCGCCCCGTCATAGAAGCCGATAGTCTTTCCATCATCTGTGGAGGTTGTTGTTGCATTGGCAACCGTTTCAATTATATCTTTTAAGCTTTTTCCAGTGTCTTGTGGAATAATCGGATCAATAGTACCCTGCATCACTTTTTGAGGCTGTGTTCTTGGCGGCATAGAAGATAATGGCTCTGTTGGATCTTCTCCTGCGAAATTCTGAAAACCTGGATTTTTGGCAGGTGCAAACGGATTTGGATTAGAAATCTTCTGGAATGCTGCCTCTGTTTTTTCTTCTGTTGCATCAATTGGTTTTCCAAATCCTGTATTTACTTCATCTAATGGACTTGTCATTCCTACAGGCACTGTCACATCTCCTGCATTGCCAGAATATGGCTCTGTTGCTCCTGCTGTACCTCCAGTAAGTCCCACGGTTGCCTCTGCTGCTGCCCCAGCCCCATTATTTTTACAGTGTGGGCAGCTCTCAAACTTGTCCATATCATAAAAGTGTCCGTGATTACATCTTGTTAAATTCATATTGAATTCCTCCTTATACGTTTGGTCTGTATGATAACACCACAATGGATGTATTATCCTGTACTCTTCCGGCAGATATTTGTGCCTGCATTTGTAGTTCCTGAACAGCCGCTTCTAAGTCGTCTGCATTTTTACTAATAATTTCATAAATCTGTGCATCAGAAAGTGCCTTATATAATCCGTCGCTGCACAAAACAACAATATCACCATCCTCCAATGGCAGAGGATTTGGATTAGCATCCATAAGATTCACATTACCCATTCCAAGATAACTAATGAGTGCCGCTCCTCTTTTTACCTCTCTTGCATATTCTTCCTCATCAATGGTGCCTTCTTCTAACTGTTTATTAAGGAGCATCAGGTAATTATGTTCCTTAGTAACACAGACCATATCATCCCTGCGGATTACATAAATTTTACTGTCTCCTACAGAAATCCACTGTAAAAATCCATTTTTAATGGCAACGCCCACTAAGGTTGTTCCGGCAGAAAGAAGTTCGCCCCTCTCATCTGTAAGTCCGGCAACCATGTCATCAATCTCTATCATCTCATTGCAGAAAAAATGATAAAAATTATTCTCTGTTTTTCGAACCTGTTCAAAGTCCTCCACAAACATACATACTGCCTGCTGGCTCGCTATTTCTCCACCTTTTAGTCCTCCCATTCCATCACAAACGATACCAATGGAATTCCCGTCAGGTTCTATATCCATATAGCAGCTATCCTGCTGATTCTCCCTTGCTCCTATTACAGAACTGATCGCACCACAAACAAGGTTCTCATTCTCTGGCTGCTGCCATACATGTCCCCTCAGCAATGTCTCGCTTTCTGCGGGAGTAAGCTCAGCAGTTCTTTCCATTGAATTGTCCTCTATATTCTTCATTTACTACTCCTAACTGAAACACACAGGAATTCCCCGCTAACCGAAGATAACTTCCTGGTTTTACCGGGTATATCACTTCTGGCTCACATAATTTGTTATTAATATATGTATGATTTACGGAGTGATTGTCCATCAAAAAGAATAATCCACTATCCGTATCATAAAAAACTTCCAGATGCTTTCTTCCTATTACTCCCATATTTATAACAATATTGCTTTCCTTTGATCTGCCTACCGTCACCATTGTATTCAATGGTATATAATAGCGGTATCCATAAATCGGATCAGTCTTTCCCTCAAGATAAGGATAAATCCGCGTAATCTTTTTTGGTGATTCTATCTTTTTGTTGCCTCTTTTCTTTCCATCCCCTTCGTCTAATACCGTCCGCTCTTCTGAATGTACAAAAGAAGAGTCAGATTTTTGTCCAGTAATAGAACTGTGAAAAGACTTCAGGCGACTCGCAAACTCCTCCATTGTCTGAATACGCTTTTTAACACTGGTTCTTAACGCATCTTTTAAAACAAGAGTCAGCCCTGCATACTGTTCGCCCAGAAAATCATAGTCTTCTAGTGGGACAAAGTCTTCATTCACTAACCGATCTGGTGCAGCCGGAATTTTCTTACCAGTTAATACATAATAAAAGGTAGATGCCAATGCGTAAACATCCGTAAATGCTCCCTGTTTTGAAGTCGTACTGTACTGCTCCGGTGGCGCATATCCTGGCTTTAATACAACCGACAATGTCTGGCTTTTTTGATTATTGATATATTTGGCTGTACCAAAATCAATAATTTTTACTTCAAGATCCGCTGTGACCATAATATTTTCCGGGCTGATATCTCTATGAAAAATATTTCCTTCCTCATGAATCTTTCCAAGACTTTCCGCTGCCTGCAAAATAATTCCATAAGCTATCGAATATTCTATTCTGCCGCCATAGGCTTTTTTAATGCCATTTAAAGTGGAGCCTGACAAAAACTCCATCACAAAATAAGCGGTTCCATTCATCTCAAAGCAGTCCCAGATTTTTACTACATCCGGGATATCCTGAAGCTTGCTTAATGTTGCAGCCTCTCCTAAAAACTTCTCCCGGCCATGTTCAAAAATCTCCTGTCTGCTCACACTTGTTGCTGTAAGTGTAAGTGAATCGCTTAAGCGAGTGGCTGAAGTAGACGGTGCATACTCTTTAATCGCACAAATCTTACGTTCTTTTAAATCGTAACACTTATAGGTAATTCCGAATCCACCAGCACCAAGCATTCTCCCAACAACATATCGATTCTTTAAAACGACATTTACTGGGAGCGCCAGCGGATTCTTTCTATCAAACTGTTCATTTCCACAATACGGACAGGGTCTCATCGAACCAATTGCATTAAAACAGTTCGGACAATATTCTTTTTTTATTGTCACATTTTCTGACTTCATCGTTTCACCACCTTATTACAAAGGTAACACTTCCCGCCTCAATGGTACTTCCATTGGCTACAGGTACCGTTACTTCCGGGCCTGCCTCAACGGGCTTTCCATCCACAAATGTTCCATTTGTAGAATTTAAGTCACTCAAAAAGATACCGCCGTTTTGTACTAAAAGTGCAAAATGCTGTCCAGACATCTTAAGATCATCAAAATAAATGTCGCAAAAACTCGCTCTTCCGATAATAATGCTTCCATTAATCTGAACCGCCATCTCTTTTTCATCTGCGGCAATGCCACTTACAGAAAGTATAACATTTTTTGTCGTAGATTGGTCACTTTTTATATGCTTTTTTTGCTCCATTTTGTCGCCAAGAACCATCTTGTCCTGTACAACCATAATTCCTCTGTGTTTTCGTATATAAAGATAGATTCCAAGAAGTACCGCAAACACAATAATTGCCAGTATAATTGCCCAAAACTTTCCAAGACTTGTATAAAAAGCTTTAAAAGCACCCTCACCATCTAATTCTCCACTCCAGGAAGCATCTAAAGGATTCTCCTCATTTGTATTATCTACAATATTGTGTGTCTCTACGGTATACTTTCCCTTTACAAGCTTATCATTAAGAACCAGTTTCGCCTGATACTTTTCATTATCTGATGTATAGGTCGCCTCTGAAACAGTATAGGTGTGTTTTCCACCTCTCAAAATAGAATAATTATTCTTATTATCCGCTGATAACACATCTTCACTAAAGGTAACCACGATTGTCTTTGCATCTTTCCCTTTTTGTTTTACCGAAGTAATCGTTGGTTTTTTTGAATCGCTCTGTGCACGATTTAAATATAAATGTTCCTTTTTTACTGTCTCCTCTCCAGCTTCTAATTCCAAAACCTTTTCTTCATCATAGGTTTTATTTGAAGAAGAATGGATGAGTAATACATTATCTTTCAAACGCTCTTTATTTAAATCTGTAAGCTGGGTATCTTTCTTTCCCTCATTAAAGATCTGAAAACTTCCTCCTGTTTTTCGAAGGAACGCTCCCATATCATCCTGAAGGGTATCTTTTGCTGTTTTTAAACAAAATCCATATAAAGGAGTCCCTGTTTCCTGCAAGGATTTTAAAGATTCTTCCTGCGAAGTGATTCCACCGGCATCCTTAATTTCCTGCCAGTCTGTAAGGATAATTCCAATATTACGCATGGAATTCTCTGCCTTTACTTCCTTTTTTATCTCTTTATCTTTTTGTGCGTTTACCTGCTCGGTAATCGTATTGATTCCTTCGTATAAATGCGTTCCCTTTTCCTGTTTGATTTTAGATAGAACTTTGCTTAATTCCCCGTAACTGCTGTTGCCATCTGCCGCTTCCTTTACTTCTTTTCCAAAAGTAATCACGGATAAACGGTCTTTTTTCCGAATCTTCTTCTTAAGAGCCAGAATCGACTTCTTCATCGCATCAAACTGATCCGCACGAATGGACGTCGAAATGTCTAACAGTACATGATAATAAATGCCTCTGTCTGTATCGGAAAAAATATCCGAAGATTTCACAGTAAGGCTTACACCCGTATCACTTATCTTTGCTTTTACTTCATCTTTTCCACAGGCTTTTCCATCGGCTGTCTCCATATAAACACTGATATCTGGCAGATACACATCTGCCTGAGATATCGTCACTTCCTTTGACTTCGCCCACAATTGCTGTGGCAGCAAAGAAAAACATCCAACAAAAGCTAACAGAAAAAGAAGAACCTTTATTCCTCTTCGTTTTTCCATACTCTTTCTCCTTCACAAAAGCTGATAAATATAAACTTTGTCTCCCCGATTTCTACTGCATCTCCGCTACAAAGCTGTTGTGGCTGGCGAAGCATCTCTCCTTTATAGTAAGTAAGAGTTCCATTCCCTGGTACAAGGAAAGTAAGGTTAGACTTCTCATCATATACCACGGAACAATGTTCCTCTCTTGTCACTTTCTGATCTTTTCGGATAGTAACATCCATACCAGAATCTCTTCCAATACGGTTTCTTCCCCTGATCAGACGATAATCACGGCCCTTTTCCTCTCCATTTACACAGACAAGCCAGCCGACTACCGGCTCAATCCCGTTCTCAAAAACATGAACTGCAACCGTTTTATCATTATCAATCTCATAGGACTCTTTCGCAAGCGTAACCTGTTCACCTAAAGAATCCTTATGTTCCTTAATCTTTTCCTGCAATTCCCTCATTCTTTGTTCTTCTTTTGCAAGAATCTCATTCGATGGCTTTACTGTACGTCCACTTACCTTAGGAATACGGACAGATCTTCCACTTTTTATGTTACCTCTTATATTCATGGCAACGGTCTTTACATCATCAAGATCTGTTGAAATACCACCCTCCATTACAACATCTTTTTTAGGGCCGGCCCCTCTGCTGCAATTTGGACATTTCGCATATTTATCTGCATCATAAAAATGTCCATTTTCACATTTTACCAATCTGCTCATTTTTCCTCTCTGCCTCTTTTTTCCTTTATCTTAAACGCCTGCAAACACAACAATAGCTGAATAATTATCCATGTTTGTTCCACGTCCGTTTTTTACTACGATTTTCTCCATGCGCTCTAACCACTCATGGGGATTGGCGGATTTTTGAAGACAGGCTTCCATCTGTTCTTCCTCGATATTTTCCCAAAATCCATCCGAACAAAGCAAAAATGCCTGTCCCAGCTCTTCTGGCATCGGTTCGCTCACCTGATATTTTGGTTCATCCCATTCCATTCCCATTACCCGTACCAGACGGTTTCTGTCTGGATGGTGACGAATCTCTTTCTCATCAATTTCTCCTGCTGCTACTAACATCTGTGGTACACTGTGATCTAATGTTCTTCTTACGATTTTTCCATTTTTAAAATAATATAATCTGGAATCACCGACATGGCCCCACTGCACATAACCGTTTACAATTCGCAGCAATACCAGCGTTGTTTTTAAATCCTGTCTGGCATTCTCATCGGCCTGCTTTTTCATAAGGCGCTTCTGACTTTCCATAAAACAGCGCTCTAAACAGTCTTTTTGGTTATAATAATAACGGAACACTTCTTTTGAAGCTGTAGTAACAAGTGCAGAGGCATCTTCCCCCCGTCCATGTCCGCCAAGTCCATCTGCTAAAATGACCATTCCAATATCTTTTCCCACAGGGGCAAAGCCTACGCTGTCCTCATTAATCTCACGTTCTCCTACTTCTGATAATACTGCATAAGTAAACATAAAACTTCCTGCCTTTCTCGTTTTCCATCTATCTGTCTTTTGAGACATTTCTAAGACAAATGATACTTAAAACAGCTAATACAACAATAAATGCTACTAAAATCAGCCATGTATGGGATAAATGCGGCCAATTATGTAAAAACATATCGTCCGGTTTATAATGAATCTGCTGATATTTATGTTTTAATCCATTGAGATCTACTACATTTCCTAATGCCTCTACGGACCATCTGCTAACCGTAAAGTAAGAAATAATCTCGGAGGCTCCTTTTAACGGGAATAAAATTCCGGAGAAAAGAAGCTGGATAATTAACAGGAACGGACTGACTGCCATCGCTCTGTCTCCGTTTTTCATAATAGAAGATACGAGAAGTCCCAATGCAGAAGAAGAATAAATGGTAAGCCACATCGTAACAAATACTTCTGCAAAACAGGATGTCTTTACACCACTTGAAGGGAGATTTCCCATAAGCACGGTAAATAATCCTACAAAAATAAATGTCTGTGCGAGAGAAATCAAAAGCTGAATCGCATATTTCGAAAGAATATAGGTAGTCAGTCTAAGGTTTGACATATATTCTCGCTTTACAATCGCCCTCTCTTTACAAACTTCCTGTATGGTATTAAAAATACCAATCCAGATACCAGAACAGCTAAAGGTAAATAATATCTGCTGTGTTGGCTCATAAATATCAAAGACATCATCACTCGCAACGACTTTTATCAGAATTGCAATAAGAATTGGCTGTATCATTAAAAGTCCCAGTCGCGGCAAGTCATTCTTTACCAGTTCTCCATAACGCTTTGTCAGTGTAAAAAGCTGCTTTATTGCAGACTTTCGTTTTGGTTTTTCCACACTTTCTTCCTGCATCTGTGGAATTTCCGGAATTGGATTAAACCGGTCAAACTGTCCTGCCCAGCTTTCGGTATCTTCTTCTAAGAGATTATAAATCTCAATGAGACTCTCTGTTCCAAAGAACATTTTCGCTTCTTCCGGTGTTCCCATAAACGCAAGACGGCCTTTTTTACCCATAAAAATAATTTTATCACATAAATCCAGACTTTGTGTAGTATGGGTTACCATTACGATTGTTTTTCCCTGTGTTTTTGAAAGACGGTTCAAGACTCGCATCAGTTTTTGTTCCGTTCCCGGGTCAAGACCGGAAGTCGGCTCATCTAAGAAAAACATACCTGGGTCTGCCAGAAGTTCTACGGCGATACTCGCTCTCTTTTTCTGACCACCGCTCAAGTTTTTTATCATGGTATTCTGATGTTCCGTTAACTCAATCAGACGAAGTACTTCCTGAATACGATCCTCTATTTCCTGCATGGATGTATTATCCGGCATCTTCATTTTCGCAGTATAATAGAGCATCTTTTTTAATGTAAGATTCTCAAAAACAATATCTTCCTGCGGCACATATCCAATAATATTTTTTAAGACATTATAATGACGTTTTAAGGAAATACCGTTATAAAAAACATCTCCCTCATAAAACTTGTCATATCCGCCAAGTGTTTTTAATAACGTGGACTTTCCTGCACCGGAACCACCAACAATCGCAACAAATTCATTGCTTTCTATTGTGCAGTTTACATCGGAAAGAATCGTCTTCTTTCCACCATCTACCTTTTTCACAAGGTCACACATCGTAAGCTGGATACCTTCTGTTTCTGTCTTACAGATTAACGTCTCACAACTAAACACAATAAGCTGTAATCCAATCTGAATCGTATCCTTTTCATGAATTTCTTTTGTACCTCTTACCGCAACACCGTTAACGAATACACCGTTTGTACTGTTAAGATCTTCTACAAAAAATTGATGTCCCCTCTTATAAACTCTTGCGTGGTGGTGGGATACTGCCGGATGATTAAAAACAATATCACAGTCTTTATCTTTACCAATCACATATTCCTCATCAAAAAGCGGATATTTTTTCCATGAGTTTGCATTATCGGCACTGATCACAATAAATAAAATCGCTTCGTTTTCCGGGTCATTGATTTTTTTGCCCTTTCCGCCAAGAAGAAACATCATTCCCTCTTTTAACGGGCCTACATAACGATTTTCCTTCATGCGGACATAACTTCCGCTACGCATAATATAGGTACCATTTGTACTTCCTAAATCTGCAAAATAAATCGCGCCATTTTCTATTTTGATTTTTGCATGTACGTTGGAAACAATTTTAGAATCTAAAGCAATGCCGCATTTTGAAGCATCCCTTCCGACAAAAATTCTGTCTTTATGAAATTCCCCCAGAGGAATCTCTGACAATCCCTCTTTCTTACTGACTACTAACAGATTCAGATGGGTTCCGCTCCTCTTATACTGCCTTATGTCTATTGCTTGTGTGTATGTCTCTTCCATATTCCTCTCCTACTTGTTCCCTTTTTATAATACTTTAAACTCATCTTCCTTTGTGACACGGAATGTCGTTCCATGTGGCAGATGATAAACTTTCTCTCTTTCTAAAAGCTGTCCGCCATTTAAATAGGTTCCATTGGAAGAATAGTTTACAATACTGTATTTATCTTCTTTGGCATCATAGGCGATACTGCAGTGTTTCCGGCTTGCCTTTTTATTGGATAAGACAAGATTTGACTCACTACTTCTTCCAATATAAATTTTCTCACCATTAAAGATCTGGATTTGCGCCCCATTATATTCCCCGCGGATGCCAATAATCATGCCCGAAGGCACTTGGGATTTTTGTGTAACTTCTCCCGTCATTGTCGTTGTTCTCTTCTTTGGTGTATTGGATGGCTGTGGTCCTGCCCCGCCTGGAGTTTTTGTATAAATCGGATTCTTAAATGCATCTGAGTCAGACCATGTTGTAATCGGGCGTTTTGGTGTCTGTACAGATACCGAGGAACCTTGTCTTTTTTGTGCGTAAATGGCATCTTCTACAAACGGATCTGGTTTTTGCATCTGTCCTGGTGCGCCTTCTTTCGAAGAAAGAACCAAGTCTTCTACAACTAGTACGATAGCAATAATGACAAGTAACCAAAAGCCGATCTCTCCCTGGAACTTTATCATGGAAGAAACAGAATTGCTTACAGAGTCTCCAAAGAGACTAGATAAATTCCCCGACACATCTGCCAATGTGGACATGGCATCCTTAATTTTTGACTTAATAATAGCCTGGCATAATAAGAGGCCGCCTGCACTAAAAATTAAGGCAAGTCCCGGCATGATAGCAAGTGTCTTTGTAAACTGCCCGCTTTTCATTGCCAGACCATGCATCACTGCAGAAGCAATAAATAATATTAGCGGAATCACAAAAATCGCAAGTACCATCAAAATAATATATGTTTTTATCCCCGAAAAAAATCGCTTCCTAAATAGTTTGCCAGCTCTGAGTTAGCCAGATTATTTACATTTCCCATAACTTTTAGTAAATCCATTCCTGTCAGTTTTTCCATAACTTTTCCAAGTAATGGCACAGAAATACCAAACTTTAAATAAGGAATAAATAATGTAATCAGCGGCAACAGTGAACATACAATACACTGTATAAATAATCCCTCTTTTTTATTCTTCATTTTTCCTCCATCTCCTCTTTTGCTTTCTCATTGACTTTCCGTCAAATAACGCAGAATATTTTTTCACATCTGGTATCTGTAAAAATTTAGTTGTCTAAAACGCAGGTATCAAGATAGTTTTCAAACTGGACACGTCCATCATCTTTTTCCAGGGAAGAGGCAAGATTAATAGTCCATGTTTCTGAAAATCTTTTCAATGCTTCCTTATTTAACGGAAGCCTGTCTTCTCTTTCTTCCTTCATCAGATATTTACTTTGATTTAATGCCATATACATTACAAAATCCTCTGCTTCCATTCTTGCCTGTACATTTATCTTACTGGAAATACTGATATATTCTGAAAAATCAACTTTCATTTTTGTAGATTTATCTGGATACAAAATATCAAGATTCATGTATTTCTTACTCTCAATAATTTTATGATAATCCGCCCAGTCTGTAATATAGTAAGCAGCCTCTCCATTCTTAAACTTTCGAATCCCCTTTTTGCTATTTACACTATTTTTTGTATCAATATGTAAGCCGGAAGATAAATCTACTACCGAATCTTTTACCTGATAAAGTTCTGTCTGTGCTTTTTTCCCTTTAGCTGATAACGCAAACTCCGAACTATCATTTATTGCTTTTTTTACCGCTTTTCCAAGATTACGATTCTCAAGAATCAATGGGACATTAAAAGATAACGGCATTCTTTTTTCATCTTGTTTTTTCTTGTAATATTGATTTAGATAATAAAAATTCTCCTCAGAATCTTCTATAGCATCTACAACATATTTTTCCATGTTCTCTGTATCCGCTAATTCTTTTTGTGAGAAATCATCACTGACAAAGATTGCCGGACTCTCCTTCGTTCCTAACTTTTCAAGTACTGTTTCCTTATACTTTTCATCCGCTACAGGAACAATGGAGATTTCCTTATCATAATCAATACTATAGTCATTGACTACTTCTCCATAATAGTCTTTTTTACTTTCTGGCACATAGAATTCAATTTTTCCGCTATATCCCATTTTTACAAGACGAGTATGATTTGTAATGCCCCAGAAAGCGCCTGCACAAAGAAGCAATGTAAGAACGACTGCAACAGCCATTTTTAAAACGCTATTTCCTTTTTTCTTTTTCTTCTTTGGTTTTTTCTTTGCTGGTGTCTTATCAATCTGATGGCCTTTTAATGCCTTCATAAACTCTTCGGAACTCTGGAAGCGTTCATCTTCGTCCATTGCCATCGCCTTCATAATAATATCACTTAAGTACTCTGGCACTTCAGGATTTAATTCTTTTGGCGGTCTTAAATCATCGTGCATTGCCCTTGCTAAAGATTCCTGCGGCTTTTCTCCTGTCGCTGCCTGATACATACAGGCCCCCAGCGCATACAAATCTGTAAAAGGTCCCTGTCTGCTCTTGGTTCGGTACTGTTCCGCCGGTGCATAACCAGGTTTTACGATTGTTGAAAAGTTACTGCTTTCCTCCCCGCTTGAAAACCTGGCTGCTCCAAAATCAATGACCTTTACTCTGTGATTGGAACAAAGGAAAATGTTATCCGGGCTGATATCGCGGTGAATAATATGGTGGCTGTGAATCTCCTCTAAAGCGGCAAGCACATGAAGCGTAATGTCCACAACTTCCTCGCTAGGAATCCGTCCTCTCCGTTCCTTTAAATATTCCTTAAAAGAAACACCATCTAAGTATTCCATCACAATATAGGCGGTATTATTTTCTTCAAAATAATCATACAGGGCAACGATATCTGGCTGGGAAAACTCTGCCATATTCCGGGCTTCCACCAAAAAGCGGTCAACACCTTTACGGAAAACCTCCCGATTCTTTCCCGAATAGACAATAACATCGTTTTGCCCTGGCACACGGCTGACAACCCCATTTGGAAAATACTCTTTGATTGCAACAACCTGCTCCATCTGTGCATCCCATGCACGATAAATAATTCCAAATCCACCACTGTCTATCGCCGTTCCGACAATATACTTATGATTTAAGATTTCTCCCGGAGCCAAATGATAGGCCTCTGCTGGCGGACTGCCATCGACATATCCACAGTGCGGACAGACCTCATATTGCTCCTCATATTCTTTCATACAATTAAAACATCGTTTTTTCATTGCTTTCCTCCACGCCCCATTTGTGGAAATGGGGCGATGTTGTTTGGATTATTTGATTTTAACCGTTTTATTTTTTCCTTTTTTTAATGCTTTTGCAAGCACCTTTTTTCCTTTTTTAGCTGCTGCTGTCTTTAACACAATCTTACAATTTCTTACTTTATAAAAGGCATATACATCACATTTTGTTATTTTTCCTTTTATAGTCACTGTTACATTAGAACAACCAAAAAAGCAAATTTCTCCTATAGACTTTAAAGTAGTGGGTAATTCTACTTTCTTCAATTTTTTACAATTTGCGAAACAAGATTTATCCATTGCAGAAACACCTTCTGCAATTACTATATTTTTTAATTTTTTACATTCTGCAAAACAAGCGAATTCCATTGTTCCCTTTCCATTTACATAGGTAACTTTTTCAAGATTTGTACATCCCCAAAAAGCTGCTGTTCCAATACTTCCCTGAATCCGCGCAGTTTTTAATTTTGGCATACAAGCAAAGGCTCCGTTTCCAATCTTTGTAACTCCCTGTTCTACAACAACATTTACTACTTTTGAAGCATATTTCTGATATATTCTATTTTTAATTTTACTCTTTATATTTTTGCTTGTAAAACTACCTGTAAAACAGTTTTTCATCGCACCTTTTCCAAATATAGTCAGTGTATTATTGGAAAAACGATAATATACATTTGTCCCACAATTATTTTGTTTGATAAGGGTTTCCGCCTTTGTTAATGTACTTACTTCTTTTTTTATGGTATCTTTCTCTTTTTTTGAAAGAACATTATATGCTTTTCTCACAGCCTGTACTTCAGAGATTTTTTTCATCGTTAAATTAGATACTTTTACATCTAATTTTTTAATCTGTGTTGCTACTTTGGTGGCTTTATCTTCTTTTTTCACTTCACCATAGCTAACTTTACATACAGAACAGATGGCTTTTTTCTGATAAGTTGCCTGACCTCCACTGTGTTTAGCCACATCTGTTTTCGCTGTACATCCTTCTGTCTGACACTCTCTCCAATGTGATGTTCCATCATGTTTCCATTCACTTCCGTAATTATGTGCTCCGAATTCTCCGTACTCTTGGTTGCATACTTCACACTCGGCTTTCTGCTGGCAGGTTGCCTGCCCTCCACTGTGTTTAGCTACATCTGTTTTGGCTGTACATCCCTCTGTCTGGCATTCTCTCCAGTGTGATGTCTCATCATGTTTCCATTCTTTTCCGTAATTATGCACTCCGAACTCGCCATATTCTTGGCTACACACTTCACATTCGGCTTTCTGTTGACAGGTTGCCTGCCCTCCACTGTGTTTAGTTACATCTGTTTTGGCTGTACATCCTTCTGTCTGGCATTCTCTCCAGTGTGATGTCTCATCATGTTTCCACTCACTTCCGTAATTATGTGCTTCAAGTTCCCCGTATTCTTGACCACACACTTCACACTCTGCCTTCTTCTGACAGCTTGCCTGCCCTCCGCTGTGATCAGTCACATCTGTTTTTAATCCACATCCTTTTACCATACATTCTTTCCAATGTGTATTTTCATCGTGCTTCCATACGGTATTAAAAAGGTGTTCACCCTGTATAACAAATGTTACGTCTTGATATCCTTCTGCTGAAATAGAAATCTTATCATTTTCTGAAAGTGCGGTTTTTATTATAATAGTTCCGCCTTCTGTATTGATTATACATTTAGACATAGGAATTATTTGCCCATTTTTTTTAATTCCTGTAATATTGGACATCCATTCCGTTGCTTCTTCTAAATTATAAGTAAAGTTACATTCTTCTTTCGTATTATTTATTTTAAAACTTTCTATTATAGCTGGAACTTGTTTATTGCCTTCCGCTTTTATAAGCATTGATGGAACCATCAGTACTATCATAAAAAGTATGAGAATCCATATCTTTCCAATGTTTATTTTGATTTTTTCCACTATCATTACACTCCTTTTCATCCAATTAATATCCTGGACCTTTTGGTGGTTTTTTTGTAGTTCCAGGAGAATTCGATTTTTTTTCCAAATCATTTGAAGGACTACTTGACTTTCTTGAACCTCCGCTACTTCCTCCACCACTCGCTGGTTGTGTCGGCCGTGGTGCCTGCGTTGTCGGTGCTGGTCCGTCACTTACTGTAACAGCAACGCTATCTCCCTCATGGATTCCACCTTGCTGGCTCTCTTCAATCTCATTTTCTTTATCTTTATATCGACAAGTATGAGATGTGCTAATAATCTTTCCTGCTGGTACAGAAGAACTATAGCTATTTGTCTGTGTAACCGTTACTCCTGCTTTTTCTAATGCCTTTTTTGCTGATTCATAGTCTTCGCCTGAATAAGTATCTTTTGTAAGGTATTTACCATTTATTTTAATTCGTTTTGGTCCTCGGCTTAAACAAAGAAGAATTTTATCACCAGTCTGGATTTCATCATCATCCTGCATTTTAACCTCTTTTCCATTTGCATTTAATTTTTTAATCATGTAAGCATCGCCAAGATGTGCAACGTCCTTTGTTTTATAATCTGCCGTTTGTGATATTCCTACATAAAATCCCCCGTTCTCTGCCTTATCAAGTGCTTCCTGTATATTATTTTGAAGAAGTTCCTTTACAGAAATTCCTGCATCCTGGCCTTCTGTGATATCTGTTTTTCCCGCACTATATACAAGTGTTATTTTACTATACTTTAATATTTCCGAATTCATATTCAGTGAATATTTTTGATCATCTGAAGACCCCTTACAAATCCTCAAAAGATATCCCGGAATAATATTACTTTCAATTTCGCTACTATATATATTAAACACATTGTTTAATATATTTTTATCATCTTTAGAGAGCTCATAATTCAATATCTTTACATCTGGGCCAAGTACATCATCATTATCTAACGTTATGTTAGATGCCGTAACAGTGACGCTAATTGTAGAGCCTATTTCTGCCACTGTTCCAGGTTCCGGATCCTGCTTTGTTACAATATCTGTTTTCTCACCTTCCTGTACTTTCTCAGCATCTGTTCTTTTTAATTTAAATCCGGCATCTTGAGCCGCTTTTTTTGCCTTTTCATATGTTGTCTGATTTGATACATTTGGTACGGGAGCCGTTTTTTCTGTATTCGATGTAACATTTTCCTTCTGCGTCATATTCGCTGTATTTTTCCCTTTGAAATGTCCAAATGCAATAAATCCGCCTACAGCAATACATAACACAAGAACACATGGAAGAACGATACGTAGCATACCGCCGCTGCCAGAAGAAGATTCTGCTTTTTTCTCGTGTCTTGCCCTTTCCACCGGTCTTCTTTCCGGCGCTTTTTTCTTCTGCACAGCCGCTGGTTCTTCTACTTTTTGCACTGGCCGTATGGAGACAAAAGACTTCATCAATTTTTCTACAGAGTTTATTCGGTTTTTGCTGTGAAGAGCAAGTCCATTCATCAAAATGGCATCCTGATTGGCTGTTACTTTTACTCTTCTTGAAAGGGGTGACTTTACCGTATCTTTTGTTATGCGGGATGCGCCGTCCTCTATTTCTGTTCCAGTAATCATCTCATACATAATGGCACAAATACTGTATACGTCCACCGAACCATCTATCTTCTCATGAAGATTGCGAATTTCCGGTGCCTGATATCTGCTGTTTTCCCCTATGGTTTCCATCGGCGCATCTACAAAGCTTCGGCTGTATCTTCCGCTGTCCATAAGGATAACTTCCCCGGAATCTACTAAAAAAATATTTCCCGGATGAATGTTTAAATGGAGGATTCCCTTCTGATGGAGCCTGTCCGTAATATCCATTACCGGCATCATCAAAGCTAATGTTTCTGTTATAGAGAAGCGCTTTTTCTCTGCGATTGCCTCTTCTAATGTCTTTCCATTTAAATATGGCATTACCATGTATGCCGTTGCATTTTCTGTAAATACATCCTGTACTGGAATAAGAAATGGTACAGAAACAGAGTGAAGGTCTTTGGCTTCTTTTAAGAACTGGGTAAACCCTCTCTCATAAAAAGTCTTTTGTTCTCCACCCGCTCTGATTCCTATACGATTGCCCCCATCTACACGGCTGCAAAGCTGGGAAGGATAGTACTCTTTTACAATAACCTTTTCCTCCCGCTGCAGATCGTAGGCGATATATGTAATCGTATACAGTCCGATTTTAAGGGCAAATCCCACTTCATATCTTTGTGCAAGAACAGTTCCCGGTCTTATCTGTGACGGATCAGGCGCTGTTTCCGCCTTTAGGCCACAATAGGGACAGACCGTATACTGGGCTTTTTGCTCATTCATACACCCCATGCATCTCTTTCCACTCATTTTTCTACCTCCGCGCTGTTGTATTTCCACTTCTGTCTCTAGTTCACATATCCCCAACTATCTAAGGAATCCCCACTATTTTTTGACTTACTCTTTCTATGACTAGAAGAAGATTCCGATTGATAACCAAGTGATGGCTGTTTAGACTGGCTAGATTTTGAACCACTACTAGAACTTTTACCAGAGTTCTTCTTCGAGCTGCCTCCCGAACTTTTCGACGATCTTTCCGTTGTCTTTTTCGGTTCTTTCTTTGCTCCCTTACTTACAACAAGATCAATCGTACTTCCCTCATCCACTTTTTTTCCGGCTTTGACACTCTGTTCTAAAACAATGCCCTCGCCGTATTCATCATTGTATTCAAAAGTAACCGTGTATTTTAATTTCTGCTGTTCTAAAAGAACTTTTGCTTCTTCTAAGCCTTTTTTCACAACATCTGGCACTTTCATCTGCTCTGGTCCATCACTGATTGTCAATAAAATCTCTGTACCACCAGAAACTTTCTTTCCCTTTTCAACAGATTGTGCGCTAATCGTATTTTTCTTATAGGAAGTGCTGTATTCATGCTTACTGATTCCTATATAAATCTGCGATTTTTCTGCCTCTTTTAATGCAGCGTCAAATGTTTTTCCAATCAATTCCGGCATCGTATGGGATTCTTTTTTCTTTATATTCTTCCGGCCTGCCGAAAGAGACAGGGTAACCGTTGCTCCTTTTGCAATCTTATTGCCGGCTTTTTCGCTCTGCTCTACAACATACTCTGGAATAATATTACTTTCCTTACTTTCTGAAGTTACGGTCCGTATATTGTCTGCCTTTTCTATCTTGGCACATTTCTTTGAAGATATTCCAACATAATCCGGCATCTTTACTTTTTCATTTCCTGCGCTGACAATCACATAAATATTTTTATTATTTTCACCAACTTCTTTTCCTGCCACCGGATCCTGACTGAGAATCACACCTTCTTTTTTATCCGAATTCTCCCGGTTTGTAATGACAATCTGAAGTTCGGATTCTTTTGCCGCATTCTCCGCCTTTTCAAGATCAACGCCGACATAATTGCCAACAACATATTTTTCTTCCTGCTTTTGCTGCTGTATAACTGCTGTATCTTTCTTTGGCTGCTGCATTCGCAGAAATGCTCCAATACAGAGAACACATATTCCTGCAGCAATCACAGGGGGAATCCATTTTTTCTGTGGTTTCTTCACTGGCTGCCCGGTTTCATTATCAATCCGCGGCACTTCTTCCTCGGAAAAAAGCTGCTTTTCAAATGCGTCCATCGTCTGCGTTCTACTGCTTATTTTGGTATTTAATGCGTTAAGCAGAGCATTCTCCTGACTTTTTGTTATTGTGATTCCAAGTGCCGATGGCGCTTCTAACGTATCTTTTACCATACGGGTGATGGAGTCTTCCGGCACCTTGCCTGTAATCATTTTGTAGATGGTTGCCGCAAGACTGTATACGTCAGTCCATGGTCCCTGGTCTTTGTAAAGCTGGTACTGCTCTGGCGGTGCATACCCCTGCTTTACGATCACGCTGATACTTTTATTCTGTGCCAGAGCAGAATATCTTGCCGAACCAAAATCTAAAACTTTTAATTCGCCAGACTTTGTAATAAATATATTATCTGGCGTAATATCCCTGTGAATGAGATTATTTTTATGAATTTCCTGCAAAGAACGAATGACTGGGCGTATCATCTTTAACGCTTCCTCTACCGGCATTATCTTTTCTTTTAACATCTGTGCCAGAGTACATCCGTCCAAATACTCCATAACAAGGTAAGCAGTATTATTCTCCTCGAAAATGGCAAATACATTCACCGTTCCGATAATATCATGAAGCTTCATCAGTTTGGCCGCTTCTTCTTTAAAGGATTTTAAACCATTTCGAAACTGCTTTTTCCTGTCTCCTGTAAAAATCGTAATCTCCTCTGTTCCATTCATTCTTGAGGCACATTCTCTTGGAAAATACTCTTTAATGGCTACCTTTCTTTGAAGAACCTGGTCCCAGGCAATATAGGTTACTCCAAAACCGCCAAATCCAAGTACCTTACCTACTAAATACTTTTTATCAAGCACTGTTCCAGGCTCTAAATGGTACATTTCCTCCGGCATCGTTCCGTTAATATAACCACAGTATGGACAGATATCATCAAATGCTTCATAGATTTCCATACAACCCATACATTGCGTGATTCTTTTGTTCCCCTCTACTTCTTTTTGCATTGATTCCTCGCTTATTCTGCTGGTTTATTTACTTTTTCCCAGCTTAAATACGTTCTCCTCATTTCCAATAATAATGGTAGTTCCTGCATTAAGCCATGTCTGTTTTTTACGCTCTAACCTCGTTCCATCTGGCAGATATATTCCATTAGAAGAATAATCTACAACTCTGTACTGACCGCGTTTTGGATTATAATCGATAATGCAGTGATGTCTGCTTATTTTAACACTATTTAAAATAAGATCATTATTTTCCTGACTTCTTCCGATACGGATCTTCATGCCTTCTTCTAATGGTATTACCGCACCAGTGTATTCTCCACGAACACCTTCTAAATAACCTTTTTTCGGTTTTGATGCACTGGCTTTTACGGCAGAATGTATTGATGTGCCCTTTGCTGCTGTAACATTTGGCTTCTCTCTTCTTTGTGGTTCTGGCTGTATTGTTGGCTGCTGGAACTTTGGAGAAGCCGGTTTACGTCTCTGTGCGTCCTGCTGTCTCTTTTCCTGCTGTCTTTGTTCTTCTGCTTTTGCTGCTGCCTTTTTCTTTAATGCAATAATGACACATAAAATAACAAGAAGAATGGCTACGCCGATTCCGGCAAAAAGAATAATCTTCTTATTTGCTTCAAAGAAGCTCTTTTTTACTTCCTTTGCCGTCTGATAATAGTATACATCATTTTTATTGCCATTTTGTTTTACAACAGTAATGCCGCTATTGCAATAGCTTGCATTTAAAAGTTCGTCTTTGCTAAACTCGCCAAATTCTACAACGGTTTTCCCATCTTTATCTATCACACCATACTTGTCATCTTCGTTTTGTAAAAGGACAAAATCATTTCCAACAAACTTTACATCTTTCCATGTACCTTTTATAACATCTTCTTTTGTAAGGCTGTATAATTTAAAACGATCCTTCTTTTCATTTTCAAACTTAAGAAATGAAGTCTGTCCTTCTTTTTTGATATCCTGATTCTTCTCTTTTTCAAGTTCACTTTCTGTCATAGTTCCTGACTTTAAGCTGTCGGTATTTTCCTTATAGTCTGCAACCTCAATATCGTTTTTATTGATAGCCTTTCCTGATGTGTCTATGATCTTAATGTTATTATCCATATCTACCGCAAAGGCTTTTCCATCCCTAAACTCGCCAATGCTCTTATATTTTGATGTGCTTTGTCCATCTTCAATGTTATAAATAACTTTGAATCCATCATCCATCTGCATATCTGCTATGATATTTTTATCGGATACCGCTTTAATCAGTTTAAGACTTCCCTTTACTGTACTGTCTTTATCCTTTACCCATTCTTCCTCTGGAAGAATATCCTGTGTCTTTTCATCTTTTTCATACACTTCAATATTCTGGTCTGTCTCTAAATTACCTGTCAGCTGTGTTGTATACCTTTGTACTGCATAGTGGGTATCTCCGACCTTTACGGCAAGACTATTTTTCTTCTTATCTAAAAGACTGTTTTCCTCTAACTTTACTAAAGTATTATCCTTCTCATTACGAATGTCTTCTTTTCCCCAGAAAACAGTATCTGAAATAACAGAATAACTTCCAGAACCTGTAAGCTGTTTCTTTTGTTGCTTTCCCTTTAAATCATAGAGATATGTTGTATTTCCGTTATATCCGGCTGCAATGGTATTTCCATTACTGTATTCGGATACTTTTTCAAAATTTAAAGGAACTAATGTATTCTCATCATAATCTACAATTCCCCAGTTTTTGTTTTGCTTTACCTTTATGTACTGATACTGCATGGTATCTTTCGGAAACTCCATCTCACTGTAGTCAAAACCAACCGCTTTTTCCCCTTCACGATCAAGCAGACCGTACTCTCCTTGTTGATTTTTCGCGATAAAATATCCGTTTGCTCCGGCAACCACCTGATATTCTGTCTCAAAATCATACTTTTTCTCTGCCTGTACATTGAGCTGGCTTGTACACATCACTGCTGTAAGAAGAAATACTCCCACTTTCTTACATAAACTAAATCTTTTTCTCATATTTTTCCCTCGTATCTGTTACTTTGTTTCTATTTTAAAATAATTAAAAATTATTTCAAATATTTTTATTCATATTTTTTTATCAAGTCGATATTTTTCTTTTCTATCTGGCTAAGCTCATTCTTTTCATCAAAATCAGATGGCTCAATTGTTCCTGAATACCAGCTTTTTTTATCAAAATAGATTTGGAGATCTGCACTGTCAAACTTTCTGTGATGACGGGCATAAATCTCATTCCTTGCTATTCTTAACTTACTTTTAGATAGTCCGCTAAGATCAGAATCTGTAAGTTCCCTGATACTGCTATCTGAAATAATATACCCATCATCTGTACTGGATGTTCCTGAGGATGTACTTGCTGTCAGTGTTCCATCTTCTGCTTTCTTTAAGAGCTCTACATTGGCCTTCTCATACTCATTAAAAACATCCTCATCAAAATCGGATGGTGCGACGGTTCCATGATACCACTGCTGCGAATCAAAATATGCCTGGATTTTCTGATTATCAAACTTTCTATTATGGCGGGCATAAATCTCATTCTTCGCAAGCTTTGTATCCCATGCACTTAATCTAAGCACTTCTTCTTTTGTAAGTTTCCTGGAATTACTATCTGAGAAAATAAACGTATTATCCGTTGCGGCTGTTGTCGTGTTCTGACTTTGTGTTGCAGCTGTTGTTGCTGCAGTTGCCTGTGTTGTTGCGGCTGTTGTAGCCTGTGTCTCCTCTGTCGCTGCCTGCGTTGTTGCTTCTGCTACTGCCTGGGTGGAACTTTTCGTGCTGTTATTGTCCTTTTGAGAGCTACTCTTTTTTCCACTAACCACAAATAAAATAACAACAAACACAATGGCTGCTACTGCGATAAGAAGGGCAATAATTACTTCTTTTGTCAGTCCCCCACGATTTTTTTTCCCCGGACCTCCTGGATATCCTCCACCCATGTTAGGATTCCACTGACTGTTTAGATTCATATTGTTCCAGTTTTGCTGGGAATTATCTGGATTCCAGCCTGGCTGCTGACTATTTCCAGGATTCCAACCCGACTGCGAGTTATTAGGGTTCCAGCCATTTTGTGAAGAATTCCCGGAATTCCTGCCTGACTGCTGGTTATTTCCTGTGTTCCACCCACCATTTTGGCTGTTATTACTTTCTCTGTATCCCATACTTTCTCTCCTTTTTAATTTTCTTTTTATTCGCTAAAATTGTTACTATAAAAATACCATTTTATAGTAATTTTTGCAATAGTCTGAAAAAAACCAAACAATTTTTATTAATAAAATTGAAAAGATTTTCGTACATTGCAAAAAGGGCTTAAATGCGTGCTTTTCATACTTCTATTTTTACATACAATGCCATACCGTTTCATAACTTGACCCTTTTTGCCTCTTAAAATAAAAAAACTCTACCAACGACTACTATTATTTGTGAGGAAATATGCTACTATATAACCTTTCCTTACTCTAATATATCGTATGGTAGAGTTTTCTTTTTTATTTAGTTAGACTTCCTATCCCCCAAACGGAATATACATCTATGAGGGTAGAAAATTTTAATCATATTGCCTTGTTGAATTACATTTAAAAAGGCAATCCTACCAATATGATGAATAATTAGATAAGTCCATAAAGACTATCCCTTACTCCGCCTCCCAAAATTGCAAGAATAATTGCATATGTAATAATGTATAAAATCACAAACACAAAATAAGAATACATTTTCTTATCGGGTGACAAATGCACAACTTCTCCATAACTGAAAATACCAATTAAAAATGTGTGGAGAATACTTATCCAAAAAACAAACAGACATAACACGTTGCTTCCCTCTGTTCCAATCATAAGTAGGAAACTCTCTACAAGAAGATATGCTGTGCTCCATATAGCCTGTACTCCATAGAATGACAAAAGCTGTGCATATGTTATCTCCGCTCTGAAAAATACTCTTGCAGAAAGAAGCATTAAAGCTGCAAGTCCAAAATAGCTAAATGCTGCCACAAGTTCTACACCAATGATGATTTTTCCCCACGGCACATATTCACCAAAACCAAATAGCTTATCTTTTGCAATCGCCATAACGATAACCGCTAATACAAGTAAAACAGCCATATTAATTAATATCATTGTCGTTCCGAGTATTGCGCTATTCATCTTGCCAAATTCTATCGCAGTATGTACTGGACGAATAAATATATCCCTGATTCTTGGAACGACAAACTGAAAAGAAGAAGCAAAATCGTTCCCAAGATTCTGTCCATTGGAACTTCTATTATAGTGGTTGTCCATATTGTCAGCTATGTAATCCGGTGAAACCGTTCCACGTTCTTCTTCTATAATACGAATCTGAAATACTGCTGTTCTTCCACCGGAACCTACACCAATAAATGCACCATCTCTGACTGGACACTGTCCTCCCTGACCTTGCTTACCGATAAGCTGACCATTCACATAAGTTCCATGTGTACTTCCTGCATCAGAAACATAAACATTCGGCGGCACGACATCTATCACACACTGATGCCTCGAAATACTGTTATCTTCGGGTGCAGTTGTAACCATACTGCCCTTTTCTCTTCCTAATGTAATCTGCCCGCTTCCATTAAATCGCCATTCCCTACCGGTCATGATTCCGTCCGTACATTTGATAATAATCTTCATATTTTCCTCCCTGTATCGATAAATTATACACCTAATTCCTCAAGAAATGCCTCGCATCCCTGAACAATATCATCATAAGTCACATCAAAATTACCAGTATACCACGGGTCTGCAATATCCCTCTTAACCCCTGCATATTCTAATAGCAGATGCACCTTGTGCTTTGGATCATGACCAATGATCCTCTTTACATTATTGATATTCCACTGATCCATACACAACAGATAATCATAGGTAGTATAATCTTCTTTGGTAAGCTGTACCGCCGCACGCTTTTTATGAGGTATCCCCATCTCATCAAGCTTCGCTCTTGCACCCGGATGTAGAGAATTACCAATTTCCTCCCTGCTCGTTGCACAGGAAGCAATAAGGAACGAATTCTCCATTCCCTTTTTTTTCACCATATCCTTTAAAATAAATTCCGCCATTGGTGATCTGCAGATATTGCCGTGGCATATCATCAAGACTTTAATCATATGCTCCACCCCTCTTTCTTTTTAAATCTATTTTACCATAAATTCTGGGGTTTTTGTAATTTTTTCAAAGATTCTATTTCTGATGGAGATTAATTTATTCAATTAGATATGAAAATGTATTTCTTCTGTTTCCATTATATTTTTTAAGACTCATATTTCGGAGCTATCTGTGTTGTCCATTCAAATATCTTATTTAACACCTTATCCACAAGAACCGTATAAATAGAAGCAAATACATTGGCTCCAATACGAAGCACAACAGCTCCTGTCATTCCAAATAACCCAGAAGCAATGGACAACGCACCAAAGGTATTAAACACGGTCTGCCACGCGTAACCTGCAGAATATCCCACTCCAATTCCACCAATAATTCCGATATATGGGTACATTGATTTTGGAAGAACAATATAAAGTACCACAAAAATGAGGGAACCTAAGATATTATAAGGCCCTCTTAATTTAGCCCTTGCAACTAAATCACTGGAAAATGGCAGACATACAGACATACAGGCAATTCCTGCCCACATCGCTCTTGGTAATCCTAATAAAGACATAATGAGTAATGCGGTAGAAACCATTACTGTCAGTCGAATATACCACCAGTTTCTTGCAGAATGAAGATTAAATTCTCTGAACAAATCAAGAAATGTCCGGCGATATGGCCGATTCCTCTGATTCTTATAAAATACTGCCATGCAGATAGCCATTCCAATGAGTAAACTTATTACTCGCATACTATACTCTTCTCCAGTAACATCATATCCCTGTAATAATAAATATCCTAATACAAATGTTGAATGATTAGACATGATCACATTATGGCAGCCTAAAATCATCAGTAACATAATACAAACAAGATTTACAAAAAATGCAGGTATCGGGGCTAAAGTGTTTGTAAATCTCGGCCCTATGATAAGAATCCCGAAAATTCCTGCAATACACAAAAGACCATGTGTTGTTTTAATTCCGAAATCCGCCTGTCTTAATACAAGCAATGCTAAGAGAACAACAACTCCTGCAACACTGTTTCCAGAACCAAATACTGCGCTAAACAGCGTTACTAAAGCAAAGCAGAAAGCCACAACAAGGTATACCTTAACATTATAAATTAGGATGTGCCTTCTCTTTTCCTTCGGGTCTGTTGTCTTTTTGATCAATTCTTTTGAACCAGTTGAGCTAAGTTGCAGCTCTTGATAAAATGTCATAAATTTCCCACCTTTTCTCTTTTCATAAAATGAATTTATCGTCAAAGTGAAATACAATATACCTCAAGCTACTCTAATTTGTCAAGCATATTAAATCAAAGAATTTTGGCATAACCATCATAAATTCTCATATCTTTGTCTGAATTGGGTTATAAATATAGCTAAATTGAACTAAATAATTTTACATAATTATACAATTCTATTCGTAGGTGGTAGGTAGTCCGTACCTGGATTTTACCTCCAACCAGTGCCATAATAGTCTTATGATTATTAAACGTCTTAAAAGTTCAGTACTCAACTTTTAGGACTGGTTAGGAGGCATTTCCTATGAGTTCTATTACTACAGCAGTTGCTGCTGACTATCGTTTACAGCAATGGGCCCAGTTGGTCAAAAAATGCCAGAACCGTCCTTCCGATATGACGATAGAACAATGGTGCGATGCCAATGGCATCTCCAAATCGAATTACTATTATAAAATAGTACCTTTTTAGTACTTCTTAAAAAAGAAAAAAGCCCTAGAGCCACTGTTTAAGCGACTTTAGGGCTTTTGAAATATGTTCAAAAATTAGTTGTTGATTAACTGGTCTTCATCACTCCAGCTGTACAGCTTACGGATATCTGCACCAACTTTTTCTGATGGATGCTCAGAAGCAAGTTTTCTCATAGCTTTGAAGTGTACCTGAGATCCAGCATCAGACATATCAAGTAAGAAGTCTTTTGCGAATGTACCATCCTGAATATCAGAAAGAATCTGTTTCATTGCTTTCTTTGTCTCAGCTGTTACGATCTTAGGACCTGTGATGTAGTCACCGTATTCAGCTGTATTAGAGATAGAATATCTCATTCCAGCGAAACCTGACTGGTAGATTAAATCTACGATTAACTTCATCTCATGGATACATTCGAAGTATGCGTTACGTGGGTCATAACCAGCTTCGCAAAGTGTTTCGAAACCAGCCTGCATAAGAGCACAAACACCACCACAAAGTACTGCCTGCTCACCGAATAAGTCAGTTTCTGTCTCTGTTCTGAATGTTGTTTCAAGAAGACCTGCTCTCGCTCCACCGATACCAGCACCATAAGCTAATGCAAGTTCCTGAGCTTTTCCTGTGTAATCCTGCTCTACAGCAATAAGACAAGGGGTTCCTTTTCCTGCTAAGTACTCAGAACGTACTGTATGACCTGGAGCCTTAGGAGCGATCATTGTTACATCAACGTTTGCTGGAGGTACGATACATCCGAAGTGAATGTTGAAACCATGAGCGAACATTAACATATTACCTTCTTCAAGGTTTGGCTCGATGCTTTCTTTGTAAAGCTTAGCCTGTTTCTCATCGTTGATTAAGATCATGATGATGTCAGCCTGTTTTGCAGCCTCTGCTGCTGTATAAACTTTTAATCCCTGCTTTTCAGCTTTAGCCCAGGATTTACTTCCCTCATAAAGGCCAACGATAACATCACAGCCAGATTCTTTTAAGTTTAATGCATGAGCATGGCCCTGGCTACCGTATCCGATAATCGCAATTTTTTTTCCATCCAATAAAGATAAATCACAATCTTCCTGATAAAAAATTTTTGCTGCCATTTTTGTTTCCTCCTGTAAAAATTATAAAAATAAATGTATTCAATTATCAAAATTGATTCTATCTCCTCTGATAAGAATTTCAATCGTTATAATACTCCTCTTTATAGGAGAAATCAAGGGATATTTGATTATTTTTTTAAAAATTCTCTTAAAAAATGAATCGGCTTACCGGTTTTCCTGCATTTATTTTAAAAAAAATGCCTTTTTCCCGTAAAAAAAGAAAGGATAAATGCATATCCTTTCTTTAATAGTAAAAAATTATAGTTATTGCTCTTATTTCAAACTACAGTATCTTATTATATTAAAATCAATTCAGTGTACTTACGCCTCTTCCAAGCCCGGTAATTCCTGTACGAACCATTTCAAGGACTTCAAAGTCTGCCATAAGATTTAAAAAGGCATCTAGCTTGTTCTGATTACCAGTAAGCTCGATCATAAGGGAGTTAGCAGCTACGTCAACAACCTTTGCGCGGAAAATATCTGCAATCGCGATAATCTCCTGTTTTTCTTTCTTATCTGCCATCACTTTCACAAGGACAAGCTCACGACATACAGAATGGCTGTTCTCAAGTTCTACGATTTTACGAACTTCAACCAGCTTGGCAATCTGATTACGAATCTGCTCAAGAATCTGGTTATCCCCACTTACTGCTACTGTAATACGGGTATACTTCGGATCGTTCGTGATTCCCGCCGTAATGCTGTCGATATTATATCCACGACGGCTGAACAGAGCAGCAACTCTTGCTAACACTCCCGGGTTATTATCTACTAAAAGAGATAAAACAATCTGTCTCATAATACTTTCCTCCACTAACATAAATTAATATGTAGAGATACCCTCCGTCTTCTCCGGATAGTATCCTTTTATAAATTTATCGTTACCAACTCCATAAGAATCATTGATTCCCGGATCTTCTCCAATACCAAAAACAAAGTACTGTAACGCCTTTTTATTTGCTTCGTAGTCTACCTGCATTACCCAGGCTCCATTGCCACTAAGACGTCCTTCTGTATAAGAGCCTTCATATGGAATACGGAACTGTTCTACTTCGGTCGCTCCCATTGTGATCACTGAAGTTAAAAGACTTCTTATCTGCTTTTCCGTAAGGTCTGTTGTAACATATTTTAATGCTTTCATGCAGATATTTGTAATTGTCATAACATCTTCGCTCTTTAATTCATTAAATACAGAAATAAGAATCTTACGCTGACGATCTGTTCGTCCAAACTCTCCAGTAATATCCTGACGGATTCGGCAGTATGCTAATGCCTGATATGGTGTAAGCATATTCTCCCCTGCCTTTACATTCTTTTCTCCATGTTTTGAATTTACATAAGCAGTCTTCAAGAAATAAGCTTCTGCCTCAGTGAGATCCATTGGAACACCGCCGATCAAGTCAACTACCTCACGGAAGGCTTCCATGTCTACTTCCACATAGCCATCAAGCTTAATGCCAAATGTTTCTGCAATAGTCTCATACTCAAGCTGTACACCACCGTAAGAATAAGCTGCATTAAACTTATGGTATCCATATCCTGGAATATCAATATACATATCTCTCATAAGAGACGTAAGCTTTAACTTACCATTCTTCAAATCTATCGTCGCGATCATAGTCGAATCCGAACGTCCGGCTTCTGTCTCATCGGAACGCTTATCACAGCCAATCAGTAAAATATTGACCACATCCTGATCATACTCAAGATCTGCATCTACGACATCCGCGTTCTTCAATGCTGTCTTTGTATCTGTCGTAATCGTATTCGTTGCTGCTTTATAATAGGCTGCCACCGCTCCTCCAGCTGCTGAAGCAACAAAAGCTACTGTAAGAAGAAAGCACATAAGCACCTGCGCAATTCTCCGGCCTGCTCTTCCACGTTTGCGGACCTTTTTCGCTTTTTTGGCTTCTTTTTTGTCTATATTTTTGTTTTTATCTGTCTCTTTCAAACTTTAAAACCTCCTGTACAAAAAAACTCTTTTTATACATTATACTAATTTTTCTTCTATTGCAAGTCAAAATTTCTTAAAGTTTATTTAAACTATTTCGAATTCTTTTGCAAAATGATGTCTGTAATACCTTCTTTTTGCAAATATGATATCTTGCTATGCTAAAGCGTGTTTGAAAAATCATTCCTGCAATCTGCATTCCCCAATTTTTATTTCCAATACCACGGGTTAAGAGAAATCTTAAGAATCCACTTTTTCGGAAGTTTTTTATAGTTTTTTCCAAGACGATATCCAATATACTTTGCACCATTTTGTGTAATGATCTTTGGAATATAATAAAATTGTCCCTTTTTAATAAAGTGTCTTAACGTCATCTTAACCAGACGGATTCCTTCAGATTCAGACTTCACCTGAGTAAAAAGCCCGCCGGCATCTACCTGGGATACCGCAAGATCAAAATTTCTCTTTAACTGATCCTTTGCGGTATAATTATGCCAGTGCCATACTTTTGCATCTGCCGCATAGGCAATCTTCTTTCCTGCTTCAATAAGATGAGAAGCAAAAATCATATCCTCATTAAATATCGTATGCAGAGGGAATCCTCCAAGCGCATTATATTCTGACTTGCGGTATGCCGCACAGACATTAGAACAGAAAAATGTCTTAATTCCAAGCTTCGGCAAATCTTCTTTACTTTTAATCCTGCTTTCTTTTGGATAATTAAAAATTCTTGTGTACGCCTCAACTGGATTATCCTTTTTATCTGCCATTTGTCTGCCATATGCCGCACAGACTTCTTCATCTTCAAATGGCTTAATTAAATTCTCAATCAAATGTTCATCCGCAGGAATGGCATCCTGTGTCAAAAGAATCATAATCTCACCATCACACATTGCTGCTGCCTGGTTTCTGGTACCACCGTGATCAAATTCCGGCTTGGTGATATGGATAATCTCCCCCTGTTTTAACGTAGAAAACACCTTGCTATGAAAAAATTCTTCTTCCGTATTAATTAAGAGAATCCTCTGTGGCTGTACTGTCTGTCTTTTTAGCATACGAAGACATTTTTCTAACTTTTCGTCTGGATGATATGTCGGAATAATGACATCAATTTTCCGTGTCTCGCTCATTCTTATCTCCCTTTTTAATTTTATATACTCGTAGAATCTTTTTGTACTGATTTTACATGAAAACCGGGTGCAGCCGACAAAAAAACGGCCGCAAAAATAAGTATAAGAAAAGACTCCGAGTAACTATTTTATAGACATTTTACTCTGCTAAGAGCTTTTTGGCAAGACGTACTGCATCGGCTGCATCTGTAGAATATCCATCTGCTCCGATTTCATCAGCAAAACTCTGTGTCGTTACCGCTCCGCCAATCATTACTTTCACGTCAAGATGCTCTTTTTCTTTTAAGGCAATCGTATCTTTCATACGCATCATTGTTGTTGTCATCAATGCAGATAACACGATAATTGACGCATTATGTTCTTTTGCTGCTGCAATAATTTCATCGGCAGGAACATCTTTTCCAAGATCAATTACATCATACCCATAGTTGCGAAGCATCAGGGCAACAAGATTCTTTCCGATATCGTGAATATCACCCTCTACTGTAGCAATAATGATTGTCGGCATTTTTTCCTGTATGCCGCCTTCTTTTAATAGCGGCTCTAAATATTCTACCGCCTGTTCCATTGTATTCGCACTGGAAATAAGCTGCGGCAGGAAATATTTCTGTTTGTCAAATAACACTCCTACTTCATTGATCGCAGGAATCAGCAAACCATCAAGAATCTCTCCTGGCTTTGTTCCTTTAGAAAGCTCTTTTTTTACAACATCAACGATTCCATCTTTATTTCCCTTTAAAACCGCCTCAAATACTGGATTTTTCTTAATATTCCCATCTGCCTCCCCGACAGCTGCATTCTTTTCATTCGGCTGTTTTTCTCCATTTCCGGCTGTCTTTGCTGCTTTTGCAATTGCAGCTTCTTTTAAAGGTTCCATCCGCTGAATCTGTTCAATATAGGCAATATCAGAACCTTCTTTATTGCGAAGCAAATCAGAAGCAAAGGAAATTCCCATTAAAAGCTGATTGGATGGATTCGCAATTGCCATCGTAAGTCCACTTGCAATCGCCATTGAAGCAAAAGCTCCGTTCACATATGGTCTTTCTGGTAATCCAAAGGAAATATTAGAAAGGCCCATTGTAGTACAAAGTTTTAAATCTTCTTTACAATAACGGATGGTTTCTAACGTTTCTAATGCCGCATTTTTATTTGCTCCAACTGTCGTTACTAATCCGTCTACAATAATCTGATTCTTAGAAACGCCAAGTTTCTTTGCCTTTTCTAAAATTGTATTAATAATTTCTTTCTTTTCTGCAAGACTCTTTGGCAGCCCCTCATCGGAGAGTGGAAGAAGAATAAACATTGCTCCATACTTTTTCGCCAAAGGAAGAAGTTTTTCAATTTTCTCTGTTTCAAGAGAAATAGAGTTAATAAGAGCACGTCCCGGATAAGCGCGAAGTGCCGCCTCCATAACTTCCACATAACTTGTATCAATACAAAGAGGAAGGCTTGATACCATTGTTACTTTAGAGATAGCCTTTAACATCATCTCCTTTTCATCAATACCGTTTGTTCCCATATTAATATCAAGGATATGTGCCCCCATTTCTTCCTGCTGTTCTGCCATTTCTTCTACAAGGTCAAGTTTTCCGGCACGAAGTTCTTCCTGCAGTTTTTTCTTTCCGGTTGGATTGATTCTCTCACCAATAACAAGGAACTTTCCGTCAAGAGCGATTTCCTGACTCTTTCTCTCTGAAGCAAGCATAATTGGATGTATGTTGCATGGAGCTTTTGTTATGAGGCCCGAAACTTTTTCAGCAAGCATTCGAATATGTTCTGGGGTAGAGCCACAGCATCCGCCGATGAGTCCTGCACCTGCTTCAATAAAAGCCGGCCCCCAGGAAGCAAACTCTTCTGGTGTCATCGGATATACCGTTACGCCATCCTCTAACACAGGGAGTCCTGCATTCGGCTTTGCAAGAATAGGAACTTCGGCATACTCTTTCATTTTTTTAATGACAGGAATCATTTCTCCCGGACCGGTAGAGCAATTCACACCGATAATATCTGCACCAATGCTCTGTAACACAACAACTGCTGTGACTGGGTCTGTTCCATATAAAGTTCTTCCATCTTCCTGGAAAGTAAGAGAAGCGATAACAGGAAGATTGCACACTTCCTTAATGGCAATAACAGCTGCTCTTGTCTCAGCGAGACTCATCATCGTCTCTACAACAAACAGATCAACACCAGCCTCTAACAAATACTTTGCCTGTTCTTTATAAATATTAATTAAAGCCTCAAGCTTCATCGGACCTACCGGCTCTAAAGCCACACCAGTCATTGTCATGTCTCCGGCTACAAGAGCCTTATCTCCTGCTGCTCTTTTACTAAGGCCAACTAAGCGTTTATTAATTTCCTTTGCGCGGTCTGCCAGTCCATATTCTTCTAGCTTAACACGGTTTCCAGAAAAGGTAGGCGCATATAAAATATTGGTTCCTGCCTCCACAAAAGACTTTTGCAAATCAATTAACTTATCTTCATTTTCAAGAATCCATTCTTCCGGGCATACTCCTGGTTTCATTCCAACTTTCTGGAGATTTGAACCGGTCGCTCCATCTAAAATAACCGGTTTTTGTTGTATCATGGTATAAAGTTCTTCTGTCTTCATTTTTTGTTTTCCCTTTACTTATATTTATATTTTCTTTATGCTTATTTAACTTATTCTTTATTTCAAATTTTTCTCAACTGGTTTTGTCTTGATCCATTTTTTCAAATTTTTTATGATGCTGATTGATTTTTCTTTTTGTTACCTCAAAAGCACCGATTATACATATTCTAATATTGACTTAACCAGAGAAACTCTGTTAAATGGTGTCATAAAATAAAATCCTGCCCCGATACCTTTCCCCATCTCAATAATCTGTTTTGAAATCTCAATTGCCGCTTCCTCAAATTCTTCTCTTGAGGCACCTTCTTTATATTTTGCGACCACTTCATCCGGCACATGAATTCCCGGCATCTCATTTTTGATAAAAAGTGCATTCCTTCTGCTGACAAGCGGCATGATTCCAATTAAAATCTTTGCTCCTGTCCTTTCTTTTAAAAATGTAAGACGCTCAATTCCCTCTTTATCATAAACCGGCTGTGTAAGGAAATATCTGCAGCCTGCCTCCATTTTCTTAAGCATTCTTCCGGCAATATTTTCAGGACTCGCCCCGTTCTGATTCAGCGCACCGCCATAAAAAATCGTATCGTCCTTAAATACTTCCTGATTCATGCTCTGTGCAAACTTCATAAGACGGATGGAATTAAAGTCAAATACACTCTTTGTAAACTCCCTGTCTTCTCGTGCTACCGGGTCTCCTGTCACAAACAGATAATTGCGAATACCGCTTGCGTAACTTCCAAGTAATCCACTACGGATTGCAATCCTGTTTTTATCACGACAGGAAAGATGCGGCATCACATCCATTCCTGTTGTCATTTTTATTTTTGCTGCCATCAGAGAAGCATCCGCTCTTGAACGGGCGAGCGGAGAATCTGCAATCGTAATGATATCTGCCTTTGTGGAAAGCAGCGCCTTCGCACCATTAAGCAGCTTTGTATCTTCTGTATCAAATGGCGGGTCAAGTTCCACAGCACAAACAAGTTCTCCCATTTCTAATTTCTGACGAAATGTATTTGTTACCTGCTTTTCCTTTATAGCCTCTTTCTGTTCTCCTGCCTGTGTGATGTGTACAGCCGCTTCTTTTCTTTTTTGTACTCGCTTTGTCACATCCCCCCACACTATTTTTGTTGGAATCTTAACAGCACCTTCTGTTTTCTTCGCCTGAAATACCGTTTTATAAATTTCTCCAATATATTCTGGAGTTGTGCCACAGCAGCCACCAAGAACCTGCACACCCAATTCAGAAATTTCTCCAAGTTTCTCTCCAAAATAAGGCACGCTGTCCGAATATACTGCATGGCCTCTAACAATCTGTGGATAGCCACAGTTTGGCAAAGATGTGAGAACCATATCCTCCGGCACACCAAACTCTTCAATGTAACTCTTTAAAAATTTCTTCATATGAGCTGCACCAACACCACAGTTTAAACCAGCTCCATCAAGGAGTCCACTCTGGGTAGCCTCCTGCAAAATCGTTTTATAATGAAAACCAGTACGGCTATATCCCGTTGGTGTCAATGAAAACTGACCGATAATAAAGGCTTCCGGACAACTCTTTCTGATATATTCTGCCATTTTTAAGACATACTGCGTATCTGGAAATGTTTCTAATACAAAAATATCAGCACCAGCCTCTAAAAAGCTGTCACATATTTCATAATACTGTTGTAAAATGTCTGCCTCTTCACTGTCTCTTTCTTCTAAAATAGGGCCGATATCTGCCGCTGCAAATATCGGATATTCCTCTTGATATACTTCTTGCGCAGTTTCTTTTGCCAATTGGTAACCCGCAATGATTAATTGTTTCAATGTTATATTTTCAAACGCTTCTGCCTTTGCCTGTGTCAAAGACAAGAAAGTTCCCTCATTCGCCAAAAAAGTATTACTTCTTAAAAGCTGCGCCCCATTTTTCACATAACTTCTATGTATTTCTCTCACCAACGCAGGATTCGTAATATTAGCTTCCTCAGAGCAGATGTAATTTTCTTTTTCTATAGAATCAAAATACGTTCCCATCGCTCCGTCTGTTAATAGTTTATGATTTTCTAAATATTCCCGTATATTCATCCTCATTCATCCTGTTCATAAAACGTTTTGTTGAATCTATAATAATTCCATATAATACATCAGAAAACTCATTATACTATCGTTATCCTATGGAATTACTATACATTGCCATAGTTACAAAAAATCCTGTAACTTCTGTCGGGGTAAAATTACTTGTCGCAGCAGCTACAGGATCTATGTCATTAAATTTCTGTTACTTTACCTTCATACTCAAGTAGCAATCTGCCTTTCATTCCACAGGCAATTGCAAGCTTTCTCATACAGCGCATCATAGAGCGGTTATCATCTACCCCGTAACGGTCAATAATATCTACATATTTATCAATCGCATCCATCGCACTCTTATCAGAAAGATAGAACGTCTCGATAATCTCTTCTATATTACTTCTCTTTGATGTCGTAAAATATAACAGTGTAATCTGAAGTCCGGTAAAGACATTATATAACTCTCTGTTATAGTCTGCCATTCCAGATTTCAAAAATGCGTACAAATCACTCAAACGCATCGTATCAATATCATCAATATGCATATCATAGCTTTTTAACTTATTCTCTACATCAATATCCATGATAATAGAGCTAATCATCATCGCCACCTGAAATCCATCAATATCATTTCTATTCTTCGCAGTTAATACCGGTGCGTTATTACTCATCTGCTGACAATAAATAATATCACGAATCAGCGCATTTTCAAAGAGGTTATCTGCTAAAGTATTATCTACTTTTACAATAAATTCTTTCTTTCCGGTATCCATTGCAACCGGACGGCTGCAGTCTTCCTCATTCTCCGGATCTAACTTTACGATTTTAATCGGATAAATCAGTCCTCCTGTAATATCTTTATAAATGGCTTCTGTCTTTTCAGAAAGCACTTTCCCTAAAATTTCCATTAGTGTTCTTCCTTCCTTCGTATCCTGTAATAAACTTCTCATATTTTAACAAAATACTTTCTCTGATGCAAGGAAGATTTTTGTTCTCCCCCTTCCTTCCTCTGCTATTTTTTACTAATATCTATCCTCTTTTCTCCCATAATACGCTTCGGCCCGTCCAGATATCTCATTATAAAATGCTGCCTCAGCCGCATAACGATATGGATTAATAAAAATAAGTCCTATTCCAAGCGTTAATATTCCAATAATATACCATCCAATAAAGCTGAATCTTAAACAAAATAGTTCCCATTTATGCTTTTTCATAATCTGTTTCGATGCTTTAAATGCCTCGTGCACTGTAAAGTCTGGTCTTTCCTCAAGAATATATGGCACCATCGCATAGGAATATTTTGTGATAATTCCTGGCGCAATCAGCAAAACATATCCCAGTGACAGAGCAAAAAACAATGTAATCTTCGCACAAAGCACTCTCCACCAATCAGACATTCTGCTCCCCAGACGATAGATTCCGTTCTTTCTTCTGTCTAAGAGAGCCAGATTAAAATCAATATAACCAAGACGTATTACTCCTCCAATAAAAAAGTAAATCAATGCTATGATTGTCGTACCAAGAAATAAAATTGGATAAAATCCCGGAAGGAATTCAAGAAAATAAACAAGGATAACCGCCACTAAAACATATCCTGCAATAAACAAAAAAGAGGACGAAAAAACGCCAAGCCATCCTGCTGCAAATCCTGCTGCAATCGCCTTCATCCAATTTCCTTTCAGCGCATCCCGCGCAATCTCTTTATACATACCTGAACCTAGTTTCATAAATAAAATCCTTTCATTTGCATCATACGAAAAAACTCTATATTTGAGCATGGTAAAAGCAGACTTCATATAGTACAGAAAAAAGCCATCCATTCACAGGACAGCTCTTTTTTCCGTATACACTTGTGCAATTAGATATTCCACATCTCTTTAATTCTTACTAGTTCATTCAGGGTCATATTCATGAATGCCTCGTTCTTTGGATTATTGCTAAAAGCGTTCGTCTCTTTGCGGTATGTGATTTCTTCTGCGACATCTTCTACCGTAATTCCCTTTTCTTTTAAAATCTGTGCTGCTTCATAACCTCTCATAGTAAGCCTCCCGTTTTATTTAAATAAAATTCTGTATTCATTATAAAACAATCTTTGCAAATAATCCACCCTTTTTATATATTGTGAAATCTATTTTGATCTTTCGCATCTTCACCTGCACCAAAGCCAAGTTCATCATATTTAGACTTTACTTCTTCCCATGGAAGTGTATCTCTCTCTTCTTTTAAATAGGAGAGAATATCTGCAATCCCCTCACCTGTATAGGCACTTGTATAAAAAATCTTCTTACAACCAGCTAGTTCAAGCCACGCCGCTGCCTGTGCTGGCTGCGCCGCCCAGTGATCAATCTTTGTCACAACACCCACGACTTCTCTGTTACAGACTGGTGTAAGATTGGGTGAATATAAGGAAAAGGGTTCTGTTGCATCCATCAAAAGTCCGATAACATCTGCCTCCGCTGTAAAAACAGCCAATGCTGAGATCAGATTCTTTGACTGGAGATATTCTCCTGGAGTATCAATGATAACATCATAGTGATTGACATACTGTGTTTTATGGTAAGTAATTGTATTCCCCTTCATCGCCTGGGTCAAAGTAGTCTTGCCTGCCTCGCTTCGTCCGATAAACATAATTTTTCTCATAATATCTTCCTCTCATCCGCCTGTAATCAAACGATTATACTATACCATAAGGGAAGGGGGAATGTAAACTGCTGAGTGATTTTGGTCCTCTCCGGGGGATGTTTGAAACACGCTCTAGTTTGTTTAAGAGTTATTTTATTTTGATTGATTTTATTTTTGAGTATGCACTATAGTAGGTGTGTCCTTTGACTGTTTTTGAACAGCGGACTTTGAAGTAGTATTTTTTCTTTGATTTTAGTTTTTTTACAGTAGCTTTTCCTTTGGATGAGTTTATTGTTGCGGCTTTTTTATAGCCTTTGTTTTTCTTTGTAGAATAATATACTTGGTATTTTACGCCGTTTCCTTTTAAGTTCCATATAATCTGTGCCTTTTTCTTTGCAGAAGATTTCACTTTTATTGTAGGGATGCGTAGTTTTACAGGTGCTGGTCTGGTATTATTTTTTGCTGCAGTTGTCGTAGGTTTGGTGGCTGATGTGGCTGGTTTTTCCGTGGATGTTCCTGGATTGTTATCGCTTGATGAGATAGTTTTCATGGCAAAATCGATATCTACTGCTCCATTTACCCCATCGATTGTTCCTGTATCGGCTGCCTGCCATATCTGATACGTTCCTTTGTATGTACATGATGGTGAATTATATTGTGCTACCCACTTATTCCACTGACTAAACTGGCTGTCCGTAAGAAATGTCTCAAAATTACTCTTATTAGAATAGATACCTGTCTGGTATCCTTCTGCTTTCACTTTATTTACAAAGGTTGCTGCTATTTTCCCTAACTGTTCTGCTGTCAATTTATTCAAAACCGTTTTTTCTTCGATATCATAATACACTGGATACGTTAATGTATGTCCTTTTATCAATCGAAGTACATGCTCTGCCTCACTCTGCGCCTTTTCTACTGTATCCGCATAGGAGTATAAATACACACCATATGGAATATTATTCTCCTCACAGCCTTTTACATTATTAAGCCACTGTGCATCATCCTGTTTTGTCTGATTCATCCCAAATCCACAGCGAATAATGGCAAATTCCACACCATCCTCTTTTGCCTTTTTCCAGTCAACCCTTCCCTGATGGTGGCTAACATCAATTCCCTTTGCAACAGCTCCTTCAATTACGCTTCCATCGCCGCTATAATACTTTCCATCTATCTTCTTCCAGGCATTCGGAGAAAGCGTAGAAAATGGTACTGCCTTTGCGATTGGCTGTCCATTCTCATAACGGAAACTATTTGCCTTATCTCCTGTCTCTTTTGCATAAATTGGCATGCCAGAAGTGGCTACTATAATAAGTATAAGCAAAAATGCCACTATTTTACTGGATATTTTGTTTTTCATTGCATTCTTTCCTTTCATTAATAAGTACCTTGCATTCTTTTCGATTATACTACAACATCTTATTATGGTAGACATTGTTTTTTACTCTTCCATCCAAATATTTTAAACTGTGTTTTATTGCTCTTATTCCATATCTTTTTTCACTGTTGTAGTTCTACTTCCTCCTCCGTCCCATCTGAACATACCGTTCCTGCATAAGAGTATGTATCCGAAAATACAAGGTTTAAATAATAAAAAGCACAATCACTTTGGATGGGCGGTGTATCCATCATCTCAGGTACTCCTTATGGAGTGTGTCGGGAACCATTTCCGACCTCAAAATAATCATGCTCAGTATTACTATATTCTGTTATATTAACAATATACTATATATTTTTTACATTGTCAACGGACATTTCTTTTAGTCTTCCGCTGTATAAACGTCTGTTAAGCTTGGATTCCTGCACCTCATACATTGTTGAAATATATAGATATTGCCCCTCTTTTTCTAACTTCACGCCAAGCAAAACATTCTTTGAATACTTTTTTACAAACTCTATGGACTTGTCCTTTTCATTAGGATTTACTCCCACGTAGTCTGGATTTTCCAAAATATCAGGAATATCATCTATATATTTTAGGCAATTGAAATGTTTACGTTTAACCATATGTGCTGGCAATCCTGTAGAACGATATATATCTAACTCTGCAATATCAATGTCTAATATTTTATTATATTTAAGATCATATTTACCTACCTTTATCAATTCTCCGCTCATATATCTCACCCTATTATATGTTTTCTAACACTATAATATCATGACATTTAAAAGCATTCCAGTAGTTTAATCAAATTCTGATTGCCGCAGGCAAAATAGACGCTCCCAAAGAGAGAGCATACCCTATATTTGTGACTTTAGTCGCTGCAGGTTGAATGTTCGCTTAACCGCTTGCATCCAACCTTTGCTCCGAGGCCACAA
>ERZ773188.288-NODE-288-length-63267-cov-9.581820_pt1 | contig 63267 bp, 97 predicted proteins | sample MGYA00581011_ERZ773188 | MGnify/ENA primary metagenome ERZ773188 (study PRJEB29015, sample SAMEA2737798) | human gut metagenome | biome: human gut; feature: human-associated habitat; material: faeces | place: China | collected 2012 ...
ATACTGGGTTTTTGAGGTTTTTAAGAGTCATATTGACAAATTTCTGAACTTTTTAATGATTGTACTGACTTTCCCAGTATTTTCAGTAGTCTCAACAATCATTATGAACTACTACACCATTTTTACACCATTTCTATATTTCCATTTTTTTCATCTCGTTAAACAAGGTATCATCAGTAACATGACAATAAAGATCCATCGTCATTTGTAATGTACTATGTCCCAATAACTTTTGAAGAGTTTTAGGATTAACTCCGTTTTCTATAGCTCTTGTTGCAAAAGTATGCCGAAAAGCATGAGGACGAAATTTTTGAATATGAATGCCATCTTTGGACATGTTGGTTAATATAGTGTTTATTGAGGTAATAATGGACATTTCTTGCAACGGACGATTTCGCATTGTTGAAAATACTAAATCAGAAAATTCAGTGTTTTTACATGACGACTGAATAAGTTTTTGACGTGTTAGAGCTTCTGCGCACTTATTTGTCATAGGGATCAGTCGTTTTCCGGAGACTGTTTTTGGACTATGCGTTTCGAAATAATATCCATTTTTACCTTGTACATAGCACATTGTTCGGTTTATAGAAATAGCTCGCTTTTTGAAATCAACATCGCTCCAAAACAAACCACCAAGTTCTCCTATTCTCATTCCAGTCTCAAGAGCAACAATAAACAAATTATAGTATCGACAGTTCTTCGCATACTCGATGAATAACTCCGTCTCTTTGATGGTAAGTACTCGACGTTCCTTCTTAGGTTCGTTGCATATTCTAGTGACTAAATGTTTCGCGGGATTTTTAACTAACAAGTCATTTTCCATCGCTTTACTTAGCATATTCGATAGTACCATTTTAACGTCTCGTCTATGCTGATCGCTTTTGAGATCATTTAATGCTTTTTGCAGTAGCACAGGAGTCAAAGATTGTAGTTTCCGCCAACCAAGTTCATTTTTTACACTGTCATAAATCCGACCATACTGGATGACGCTCGTATTTCTGCAATTCCCTTTACATGTCGTTATCCAAACCTTATACCATTCGTCCAATGTCATATTATTTTTTACTACATTTACAGCATTATCGTCAGCGGTCTGAGCTTTTCTCATTTGTGCTCTGAGATTGTTTAGGTTTTTATCGTATATAGTTTCCCTTTTTCCAAAGCGATTTGTAAATCTAGCTTGATATAACCCGTCTTGTCTTTGAGTGATGCCAATACCCAGTTCTTTTCCTTTTAGTGATTTTCCCATATGTACTCCTTTCCGTAATGGGGAAAATCCAAATTGAACTTACCCCAAATATACCATTTTAAAAGATATTGCGCAATAACCAAGCATCAACTTTATCCCTGTGAGCATATAATCGGTTTCCTATTCGAACAGTAAAACCATTATCAGGATTATGCAACAACTCTCTCGCTTTGGTTTCTCCTATACTCAAATATGTACACAAGTCTTTCACAGTAAGTAACTTCTTTTCTTCTTTATTTTCCATTTTGACTACCTCCATTCTAGTTTTGATAGTACCAACGGAGACCGTCGCCTGCGTACGGAAAATTAAAAGAAAAAGTGAGAGTCATTGCTGACCCTCATCTTTCTCTTCACACACACTGAAACAGAAACCAAATACCAAGAACGCAACCATAAAGAACATTACACCAGCATAGGCTGACCCAAGCATCACCAACACGAACGTAACTATATACGTCATTATGACAGCTTCCAACCACGCTAATTCTTTTATAATTTTTTCATTCTTTTTATTCATAATCTAATCCTCCTTCAATAGGTATGTTTTTCTCATAAAGGAGCATGTGCTTTTCGCGAAAAGAAAGAGGCCATGTAAAATATACGGAGCCTCTTTCTTCATTACATATCAATTATTAATCAGAAAATCTTGCAGAACATCTCTTGTCTCTTTCATTTTCTCAATTCCGTTACCGGTTATCGCATGATTAATGAGATCTAGCATACATCTGAGAATCAACTGGTTTGATTCCTCAATCTTATGTATACGCTTATTATCGTTATCCAGGAGTCGTTCGTGTTTTTCCACCTTATCTCTCAAATCATCAGATGGCTTACGAAGTTCTTTAATAATCTTGTAAATCCCCCAAACAGCAGCGACAAATCCGCAGAGGTAGATGATCTGCTCTGATGTGATTAGAAAACCTGCTTCCGGCATTATTTATCCCCCTCAATTGTATCTGTGCTTTTCTTACCTTCAACAAATGCCTTGAACGCCTGATGCGCACCTGTAGACGCTAATCCCATAAAAGCTCCCCACACAACCGTTTCCACAGACGGTCCTGATACTACTGCGTTAAGAATGCCTCCGAATACAGCAAGAATGGCTGGAATATCATCATTTGGCACTTTTTTGAAAATGGTTGTGTTCTTGATTATATAGCCCACGATTAATGAAGCCACAAAGATCACCACTACAAAATGATCGGTTAATAATGAAGTTAAAGTTGAAATATCCATGTTTTAGTCCTCCTTTACTGTTGCCACTTTAGAAATTATTTCATCCTGGATACTGTAAGCAAGTTCCTCAAATTCGTCTCTGTCTTTGCGACACTGGGCTCGATTCGCCTTGCGCATCTCATGGTTTACAGTAGACTGGTTGATATACATGCTCTCTGGATTTGTTTCACTTACAGACGCATTGTATGTTTCTACTGTTATTCCATTTATTATAGACTGACCTGATAAACTAATACTTCTTGATGTTGTTAATGCCATAATGTTAATCCTCCTATTTTAAGTTAAGTTTTCTTTTGAGTTTTTCGTTTTCCTTTTCTAATTCACTTACTCTTTGATTGAGTTCTTGCATTGACTTCACAACATACGCGAGCATCTGCAAGTTGTTGACAGATTTATAATATGGGTGTCCATCAACTTCTCCGCCACCATCGACAAGGTTAGGATCAAGCTGTTCGAGTTCGTCTGCTATAAAGCCAATCTTGTATTTCTTATGAGAATCTTTTCGCTCGAAAGAACGAATTTTCATTGATTCTATAACTTTGGTGGCATTTTCTACTTCAGTGTCTCTTATGTTACCTTTTAGTCGAATATCGGAAAGAGCTGTGCTACATACCCTTCCGAGACTAAACCATTTCCACGATCCATCAAGTCTGGTTTGAATCCATATTGATCCAGCGTACGAATCTCCGTGGTAAATAAAAGCTCTATTTCCAGCCACTTGAGCGCCAAGATAAATCCCTACAGCAGTCTTCGAACCTGAACCTCCCACATTGAACCCAACGTAAATGTTTCCGAAATTTCCGTCAATTGCCAGTGGGATTATTCTATTGTTGGCGTCATAAAAGCCAAAGAAGTTTTCATCGCCTGTACCCGTTGCCGCACCAAAGCGCCAATCTACTGATCCTCTATTGGACTGATATTCGTAGGTTGTACTTATTATGTTATTACCCTGAATATAACCGCCAATGAACATGTTACCATTGGTTGTTATACCTTTTCCGTTATATGCCCGAATCCAATCGGCATCCGTCATATACCAGCCACCACCATAATCCTCGCTATACCATCCTGTAGTACCGCGCGATCTAAACCAATTAGATGCATATATGGTATTAGTATTCATGTCTACAGTCGCAGTTATTGTTTTTCCCTGAACTTTGCCAGGAATTGTAATGTCGCCACTGTATAGATTCAGACTACCATACATAGTGATTGTTTTATCAAAGAACTCGAGTCCAGCCCCACTTTGTGCACCGGCAGCATTGAGTAATTTTCCAACTCGTACAGAAGTTCCATCGTAATAAAGAACCCTTTCGACATCAGCAGTGTTTTTACATGACAACGAGATTTCTTTTGTAGCGATGATTCTTTTAGCAACAACGTCTGCACTCGTTAATGTCAAACCGCTAATAGTTCCTGTTGCCGTAATGTTTTGCGCAAATAAATCGGCAACATCAATCTTGGCGGCTGTAACAGACAATGCAGCTATTTTCTCTGAGGTTACAGCAGCGGCTCCTATTTTGTCAGCAGTAACTGAATCAGCTGCAAGCTGAGTTGCTGTAACAGTTCCGGCATATAATCGTCCTCCGTTGATATAGGTACGATCATTGTTGTAACACCAATTGGCTATTCCCATATCAGCAGAACTTGCAAGGGAATAGGCATCGTTCCAATTACCCCATGTCGTATTATTAATGCCGACTCGCCACAACTCACGATTCGCTATCTTTGCCGTCTGTTTTGGATATCCTCCAGAACTATCTTTCCATGGAACATATGTTGTTAATAAACAATAACTTTCACCAGATAGACCAAGTGAACTAACCAATTTTAGCTCATTCACCGTTGTCATCGGATAATTCTGTATATACCAGATTGGAGATTGGTTGGTGTTTCTGGTATCTTTAACATCAAGACCATCTCCTTTTTCACCCTTTTCACCTTTAACACCCTGAGGACCTTGTGGACCGGTTGCTCCATTTTCACCCTTAACACCCTGAGGACCTTGTGGACCTTGCGGACCGGTTGCTCCTCCTGCTCCATCAACGCCCATTCTGGTAGCAACATATCCAACTGAAGTACTCGCATCTGAATATAAAGTGGTCTCTTTTGTCCACAGATACTGTCCTTGCGGAACATTAGGCATCGAAATAGACCATCCTCCTGTAGGGACATCTGTCATATTTGTACCGATTTGATATGTATACGTTTTACCAACTATGGATTTAACATTGTTGACTTTTGTATCTATTTCGCTGATTGCACTTTCGATAGTTTTTTTGCTCTTTCCGAACAAAATGTCTTCAGCACTAATTCTAAGATGAAATTCTCCATTGTCTCCCTTATAGAACTGAATATAATGATTTGTATCGCCTATACCAACTTGTCCGTCGGAACCGAGATAGAATCCTTTTGTCGTATTAAGAGCTGATGTTTTTACCCCAGAATATATAGCACCATTTCCTATATGATTTCCAGCAATATCTGCTCCAAAAGCTACCAAATCAGTCACAGCCACCTTGTCTGCTGTAATACTCTTAGCCTGAATCAAAGTACCATTAAGACTGTTGTAGTCCGTCTGTTCAGAAGTAATGGTAGAACCATTCGTGTTAAGTTTGTAATAAAGTCCATCTTCTCCTTTAATAACTAATTTATCAGCTTTAATAGTATTGCCTTCGATTAAATCTCCTCGAATAGTTACGCCAACCAATTCACCAGTGATGGTTTGATCACCGACCACCACATTCTTAATGAGACCCGACTCAGAATAGAATTTCTCCATAGCTGCTATACCAATGTTGGAGAAATCAATGTTCGCATACTTGATATCAGCGTCTTTTGCGTTTAGTTTTTCTGCCCGCAAGGATTTAATATCGGCATCATTAGCACTCAAATGCTTGTTAATGGCAACGTTATCAGCATTCAGATTCTTAATGTTACCTTCAGCAGCGTCCAATCGTCCCTTAACAGACACGTTATCTGTTTCCAAATTGCCAACCTTAGCATCTGTAGCTTGTAACTTTTCAACAGTCGCATACTTCAGCTCTGCGTCCTTAGCGGTTAACTTCTCGGCATCCAGCTTCTTAATGCTTGCCTCATTGGCATCCAGTCGACCGGTAATCTTTGCGTTATTTGTTTTCAACTCTCCAATATCAGCTTCACTTGCAGATACACGCCCTTTGATCACAGCATTATCGGCAACTAATTCTTCGATTCGAGCTCGTTCTACTTCTAAATCTTTGATGGTGGCTTTATCAGCAACCACCCGCTGTACTTCTAAAACCTGTTCCCTTACATCTTCGACGTCCCCAGTTCGTGCTGATGGCGAAGAAAGGTTGCCATTGATGGTGGCAGTATGATTCTTCACAAGAACGGTAACACGCTCTCCCTCATTAGCACTTACTGTGGTATCGCAAGGGGTAAGCAAGTCTGAGCCATCCATTTTGACGTATCTCTGTCCTCCATAAATGACTACAGTTCCATAAACCGTACTTTCAGTTTTTTCTTTATTTTTACCGTTTACTGTCTTCGCAAACTGGGATACGACATCATTAGATAAACTCAATGATTATCACCCCCACAATTTCGATGTGTATACAGCCGTTTCTGTGACCTTGCAGCCAGTCTCACAAGTGATTGACTGTTTGATTACTTTAGCTTTTACATTATTTATCCCGGCAGCTTTATAATTTAACAGCACACAGTCCCCAAGCCGGATCGGGTAATAACCATGTGAAAAAGTGATTTTGTATTCTACAGTGGAAAGTTTTTGAAGTAGCTTATTCGCGTACTCTTTGATTTGATAGTTAGTTGGCTCTCCAGAGAATTCCGGGTTAGAATCACGATATATAATCTCTCTGCCACGACTTACGGTTGATGTCGGACTATTCGGATCGTCGTTTACGACTCTTACGTAAAAATTCGAATTATTCTTTGAATATACAACCTCCACTACATTTGGAATACCGTACAGGTCATACTCCTCACTGATGTCTGAGTAGAGAATAGAACTGTTACCATCGCTGAACTCAGCTACATGACGTAATGTGGCCGTATCCTGAACTGGTAAGAACAGAACACGGCCTAATTCATCAAGTCCTAATTCAAATTTTGCATTTGCTATTAAATCTGACACAAAAGAGATCCATTTATCGTCAGTATTTGCCACGAAATCGTTATACAACTTTTCGTTGCTTTTTGCCTGAACAACTGGGGCTCTTACATGTTCTCTTATGATCTTGTATGCTTCCTCCATAATATTAGAGCCTTTCGGAAGAAAATAACCAACAGGCGGAGGATTCTCTTTCAATTCAAGTAGTGGAGTATACGATTCCATGCTAACTGTATAAACCATACCGTCGAAGCTTGAAGATGGGGTCTGAATCAAAAATGTCCCAAGTGGGTATTTTTCTCTAACTCCATTTTGAATTGTAATGAGGTAAGCTCGGATGTAACATTCGCCGAGTCTCTCATTGATGTTAAAAGACGCAGACCCTTTTGTTTCGGCATCTGAATCTCTTTCTATGGTTGAAGATTTTACAGTGTCGATTTGATCGGCGTCTTTCCATGTACCCGGGTCAACAGTATAGTATTCGAAGGACTGCTGCATGGATTTCGTCCAATCCGGCATGTTACATTCCTCCTTCTACTCTTGTAATATCAAACGTGACTGGTATAGTTAATGCACAATGAGTTCGGCTGAACGATACTTTGACATTAGCCCAATATCCGCTTCCGGACGGCTCTCTCACGTAGACGTCACCAGTCCAAATCATGAGTCTTCTCAAAGCATATAATGTTTCGTTATCATCAGCTGGAATCTCAACTCTCCATGTCGATGATTCCCCAAGTTGCGTTCCATAATAACTCACTTGACGCTTTCTTCCTGCATACTTAACCAAAGTTACATCCGGATCTGCTTTATCTGATACATCAATGTTGTAAGGAATTCTTATTAACGATCCGGACCACGGAGGCGTGTCAACAACATCGGCTTCGTTTGCATCCGACACATCAAACGCTGACCATGCTTCACTCCATTGTATAATAACACCGGGTTCATTGATTGGATAACCAGGTACATCGTAATACGAAACAGCACCAGTTGCAGTCTCTGTGGCTATAATCCTGTATCTTGCGTAGTCCAATGCAGGATGCGGGTCTATAACGTAGTGAGACGCGCTATTAGGAAGACCACTTGCTATCTCAATAAATTCGCCATTGTATTCTCTTCTGTATACGGACAGTAATATGCCGTTTATGAGATCTCCGTCCATATCTTCACAATAGGGTCTTATCTGACAAGTATATCTCTCAGAATCATATCCAATCTCCGCATTAGGTTCAGATATTGTCTCTTCCCAATCAACAGTAAAAGTTTTCGATGCGCTACAGCTAAGTCCGGAATTCATGGATACTGTGACTGTTGCCGTATAAGTCATGCCATTTTCAAAATCAACATTACCAGCCGAGAATTCAACTATTAATATCGAACTGGAATTGAAATATTTGGAGTATATAGACTCACCGGCAGATATCCGAATCACATTCCCGACCTGATCGACAGTCTCATAACCATCGTCAGCTGTAATTTCTACATGATAACTAATAGGCTTTTGAGAAGCCGGTCCAGGAGAAGCTTTAAGATAGAACGGAAACGAGGATAATGAAGATATTATTGCTCCATTTTGATTGGTTACAATTAAAGCAACCGTTGGGCGTGCGTATACGTTCACTTCACGTAATACAGACCATTCACTGTACGCACCGGTGATGCCAGAAGTCCTTACTCGCCACTTAATAGTTGTACCTTCCGTATATTGCCCTGTATTTACCGAATAAGAACGAGCTTTATCCTGATCGTCTTCTGACGTGTTGTTATAAAATGTTTTTGTTTCGGTAGAACCATTCACCGTCAATTCAAGTTCTGCCATTTTCTCGTAAGAACCGTCCTGAGAATTATGAACCCAATAAAGATTCAATGATTCACCAACCATAGCAGTCGTAGTGGACGACCACGTAGTAGGTGCGGATGGTTCCTTGCCGAGAACAACCGAAGTGTGCATACTCCATCCGGAATTACCAGCACTATTAGTAGCTCTTACTCGGAAATAATATTCCTTACCAGACTCCAAACCAGTGAAAGTAGCATACGTCGCAGTGGACTCGATTGTCTTGCTGCTTACTTGATCTGGATTTGAATCGAAATATGCATCGTTGGTAGTAAACTCGATTTCGTATCCAGTGCAGTTGACAACTTCTACCCAAGTCAGTTCGACAGACGTGGAAGACACTGCTCTGGAAATTATGAAGTGATCCGGAGTGGACGGTGCTGTAACTACTTCACTTGAATAGTCAGAATAATCTCCAAGCTGATCTTTCTTGTTATATCCTGCGCAACATGCTTTGTATGTATGTCCAGGTTCAACAATATATGAAATACTTGCTCCACGATCTTTTATCTCGACGCTTCCGATTTCATTCATGTAATCCCAGTCGTCTCTTTTTATCGCGAACTTGACTCCGACGGCAGACCAATCGTTGTCTAGGTTCGACAAGCTTATATCCAGCTGATTTTTAGTATACTCATTCAGCTTAGCATCTGGAGTAGGCGCTTTATCAGGAACTTTTTCATCAGCCTTTTGAAAAACATATGACTTACTATATGCCTGTTTTCCTGTCCAATACGCCTGTTCTTTGTCATTTACTTTATGGGTTTCGGAAATTGGTGTGACACAAATCTGTACTTTCGTTGCATTTTCCGGAGCTGTCCATACACTTTGTTTCTGTGTTTCAGTCGTATCAGAAGCCCAAAACCATTTCCCCTGACCTGTTCCATATTTCCATATAACCCTATAGCCAGAAGTATGACTCTTATTCCATGTCCAGGTGGCGAACATAGTGCGTTCTGTACCATTCTGAATCTGGATTTTACTTAAAGTCACCATTGAGGTATTCTTTTTGGCATCAGCCACTATTATCGCCTCCCTTCTACTACCACAGCTCGTGTTAATGTCTGAATTGCGTTGCTTACACTACTTGATTCGTCATAAGTAACGCCGTCAATACTATTGTATGTGTTACCCATATTTGAAAGTTTCTTTCCGAGTCTGTTGATTGCAGCCACAACGTCAGAATTTCCATTTTGACCTCTGTTGGACATCATTACATCAACAGCTCTAAGATTAGCGTTCGTTCCAATAGATAAATCAGAGAACATGCTGCTCATACTGCTAGATGCAGCTTTCACATTCGTTAAGTCCACAACTGGGCTAATCACTGGCTCAGCATCCATGCTCATCTCAAAGAGATCTGAAGCTTTGGAAATTACAGATGATAAAGAACTGGTAACATTCTCGCCAAGAGATTCGCCAGCTTCATATACTTTACGCCCCATAGAATCAACGCCGATAATGAGACCTTCGCCTACCCAGACACCTGACTGTTCTGCCAGTTTAGATGGTGAATGGGATTGCTGTCCAGCACGTTCGCCTAGGATTGCTGCTTGTCCCAAACGGTAACCAGCATTGTATACTGCCTGATACTGCGAATTAAGACCATTAATGAGTCCTATTCCGACATAAGAGCCAGACTCATGGAAACTACCGTAGAACCCTCGTATAGAATTTGCCGCATTGCTTACGGCTGAGTTTGCTGCTGATTCGGCATAGCTACTATTTTCTCTGATGCCAGCTGCAAGCTTCAGTATAAGAGCTGTACCAGCTGCTAAAAACACAGAAGCTTTGTGCATAATTTCAGAGTTCATCTTGTCAATCACACCAGATGCCGCTGAAGTGGCTTCACTACTCTTACTGCTTATACCCTTGGAAAGAGACTCGACAATACTATTTCCAGCACTTGTTATGTCTCCAGAAGCAGAGCTGAACGCTTTAGCAACGTTGCTTGTATCTGTCTGACCAAGAGTCGAAACAGCTTTCTTAAAGCTGCTCACTCCACTTGTATCGAGTTCAGAGAGACCTTTAATGAAAGTTGCAAGTCTTGAGGCTACTGTCAATGATCCAGCAATCTGTGTGAAATCCATGGATGCCACTTTTCCTGCATAATCAGATAACGACTGTCCAAGGTCTTCAACTTTGAAGTTCTCAATTCCATCGGATGAGAAGTTGCTGAGACTTAATACAAACGACTTAATCTTGTATGCTGAGTTAATTGAGGATGTTACCGCTGCGGTATCTACGCTGTTAAGATAGTCATAATATGCTGCGATTCCTTCGGCAACATATCCGATTGTTGTCGGGAAATTATCTAATGTAGCCATTTCACCATCTGTCATGTCTTGTGTGAATGCTTTCAGACTATTCGCGAATGTGATAACGGCATTAGTCCTAGATAAATCGCCTTTACTTGCCGCTTCGTTAAGGCTACCGATAGCATCACCGAATCTTCCAATTCTATCTGCGAATTCGCCAAGATCCACTTTACCATCAAACCACCCCTCTTCAGGAATAGCTTCTTGTAGCTCTATAAGCAAATCACCAATATCTTTTGCTTTCGTTATGGCATCCTTATTTACGGCATTTTCACCACTCACTGTATTAGAAGCTGATTTAATACTTTCCACGTATTTCTTAACTTCTTCACCAAATCCATCTAAAGTAGCACCTTTGAGCGAATCTAGCAAGGTCGTGGCATTTCCAATAGATTTTTGAAGGCCAGCAAAAGTGTCTCCGATACCAGCAACTACACCAAGATTCGTTACCCCAGTGTCAGATAACTCTGCAACCGCCGTAGCAGCCGTGTTAAGGTTAGTGGCATAGGTAGAAATCTCTCCGCCGAAATTGCCAATATCCTTATGACCATTCAACCATGTAACAATACCGCCTGTTGGATCAAGTGTGGATTGTAGTTCAGAAAACGCCGTTCCTATATCAGCTATTTTTCCTAAATTGGTAAGACCGTCTGCCGAAATTTGTGACACGAAAGAAGCGGCTTGATTAAGATTGATTGCATACGAGCCAATGTCCCATCCAAAATCTCCAAGGCTCTTCTCTGAAATCAAAGTCACCAAGCCGTCCGTCGGTTCGATTGTATTTTGTAACTTAGCAAACGCCGTTCCTATATCAGCAATCGTTCCGAGATTAGTAACACCAATATCGGAAATCTCAGCTACTGCCGATGCCGCCTGATTGAGATTTCGAGCATATGTTCCAATATCCCATCCAAAATCACCTATGTTGTAAGTAGCAATACCGGCTAATATTCCACCAGTCGGTCTGATCGTAGACTGCAGTTCACCAAATAACTGTCCAATGTCAGCAATGGTTTTGAGGTTATCCAGACCAGGATCGGATATGCCAGCAACAGCTGTTGCTGCAGTATTGATCTGATCTGCGAAATCGCCTATCTGAGCACCGAAATCACCAAGTCCATGACCCAAAAAGCTGGCGATAGCATTCTTTAAGCTTGTACTTCCGAGTGCCGCTAAAGCATTTATCAGTGAATTAACTTTATTAGCAGCATTATCGTCAATTCCAGAGAATGTGTTGATAAACTCTTTCAGATTGTCTGCCACTTCAGGAAGACCGTCTGTAGCCCCATTAAGAAATCCACCAATTATACTTCCAAAGAAGGTACCTAAAGCTTCACCAAGCTTGCTTAAAGTTGTAACCAACTTATCCAATTCAGATTCATCTACGAAATGACTAACTAATGCACCAATTCCTAAAATGACAGCTGATACAATACCAAGCACACCCATAAGTTTTAAAGCCCCAGAAGCAGCTGCTCCAGCCATCGGTCCAACTTTGCTAAGTATCACACAAGATGTAGAAAGTGCCAATAATAGAGCGGACAAAGAAACAACTGCATCAAGAGGAACATTCATCATTCCATTTTGACTTAATAGTGTAATCACAGCGCCTAGTGCCGTAACAACTAACGCCATACCAGCAGCCGCTCCTACTGCACCTGTTGACACGTCACCAGCTTTACTCATAACTAGCATGGATGCTGATAGGGACAGCATCAATGTCGACAAAGCAGCAACCGTTGGTAATGTGGTTTCAACTGGAAGTTGCGCCAACATGTACACTATTCCAGCAAGTGCTCCAACAACCACTGTCATAACAACCATACTCTTGATTGAGCTTCCAGCTGCTCCTGACGCTTTGGACATCAGTGCGAACGTCGCCATAAGGGCTGATAAACAAGCAGTCGCGCCTATAAGCTTTGATGAGTCGAGTAACGATAACGCAGCCACAGATGCCGCCATAACGGCGATGGCAGCTGTCATTACAATCAGATTCTTCTTACAATCGCTTGCTCCTCGTGTAGCCCAAACCATTGCTGTCATCATACCAGACAATAAACCAACTACCGTAAGACCTTTCGCTAGACTCTTAACATCCATCAAACTCATAAGAACACAAATACCAGCTAATATACCTATCGCAGCGGTCATAGCTAATAGTGTTCCACCAATCTTTGTCGCTTCCGGTCCAGTCGCTTTAACAGCATTTACAAGAGCTACAAGTAACGCACCAAAAGCAACGACGGCCACAGATCCTTTTATCAGTTCACCAGCCGATAGCATACTTACAAGTTTGCAGACACCAACTATCATAGTTAAAGCCAGTGCCATGGATGTTATAACACCAGCCATTTTCAGATATTTAGCATCATCTTTTGATTTGATTGCTCTTTTCAGTGCTGTCGTAAATATAATAAAGCCAAGCGCAAATGCTGCGCCCTTGAGCATCTCTTCAGCGGAAAGCATACCGGCAAGCTTACAGACACCCACCATCAACGCCATTGCAATTGCCATCTTGGCCATCATGCCGCCAAGTTTGCTAACACCTTTTCCACTCAGTCTTGTAACTGCTGATAACAGACCGGTAAAAACGATGAATACTCCCATGAACGCGATGCCCTTGACTAAGTCTTCTGCAGAAAGAAGTCCTATAAGCTTAATTGCCGCAACCATCAATATCAACGCAGCAGACATTTTCTTTATCATCATACCTGCTTTATCAATATTCTTAGCTGATTCACCCCTTACAAATACACCAAAAGCTATCAGCACAAGTGAAAGCGCCCCTATTACACCAGCCAATCCGATAAAGCCTTGCATCATTTCATCCGGTTTCATTCCACCCATGATTTTAACAACTGCAGCTAACATCAGAAGAGCGACACCTATTCCTGCAAGTCCGGTTTTCAAACCGTCGAGTTTCAAAGCACGTCCTTCGCCATCCAACGTTACGGTCGCCTCGCTAAGCTTATTTACAACTAAAGCCAACCCAACAAGAATTCCAGATAGCAAAGCAATAGCTGCTACCGATCTCGCGAGTGCGCCTTGGTCAAGTTGAGCTAACGCATAAACAGATGCAGCCAAGATACCAATAGCAATCGCCATACTTTTGATACCTTCAGCTCTGGTTTTGAACGCTTTAGCTTTTAAATTCTTAGAGAATGATTCTGTAATTGTTTTTATACTTTCATTTACAGTTCCAAGAATTTTTCCAAACTTTTCAAATGGTGTAGCGAATTTATCCATTATATCAATTATCTTATTGATAGTTACAATCCCAGCAATGACGGATGCTCCTATCGACCCAATTGTAAAAATCCTACCCCAATCTAACTTTCGTGCTTCTGAAAGTAATTTTGAACCAACGTCTTTCAATGCGCTTGTCGCGTCAGTTATTCCATCCTTCAGTCCATTCACCAAGCCCGCGATTGCATTTTTTGCTATATCGTACATCTCTGTTGAAGGAGAATGAATGCCAAGTACGCCTTTAATTGCAGACAGCATACTCTGACCAATCTCAATAAGGATGTCCGGTACAGAAGAAATACCAGCCTCTAACCCATTCTTTAATCCTTCGACGACATTGCTTCCAATCTCAGACCAGTCAATATTCTTAAAGTTTTCAATAAACTCCTGGACTTTAGGTATATTTTCGATAGCATCGACCAAATCTGTGAACGCTTCAACAGCCATTTTGACCCCTGAGCCAAGCGCTTCGAACCCTTTATTCACCAAGTCATTGCTAAATAAAAAGTCTCTGAACGCCACAGCTGCATCGCCAATTCCTGCCGTAACGTCAAGTAAATCCAAATCAAAAGCATTAAGAACTGCGTTCAAGCCACGAAAAGCAAACTTAGCCGTTCCTCCAGCAACAGTGGAAATTATATCCAGTATTGCAAAAACGCCCTTGAATGTTCTTTCAAGCTTACCTAGAGTTTCGTCAGTTGGAATCAAAGACGCCGTAAAACTATGAAATGCTCCTATAGCATTAAACAATTTATCCCCAAGATCATCAACTGACAGTGCTCCATGGAGATCAGTCCAAGCTTTACCAATACTGCCCACAACAGCCGAAATAGATTTTCCAATATTTACAAAAGACTGCAATAGTAACCAACGCCCATTGATCTGATCCATGTTGTCAATGAAATCATTTAATGGAATACCAAGTTTTTCGGCAGTAGTTTTAAGCTCTTTAAAAGCGTTTATCTGATCTTCAGTATAACCTTTGGCGCGCATTTCTTCTTCAGACAAATTAGCAATCTCTTTAATGAGTTTTTTCTTTTCGTCTGTGAGCTCTGTAGTCGCCCCAGTTTCAGCTGTAGTCGTGCCAAGAGCTTCGTCCTGCGCTTTGATTTGATCCTCAGTATATCTAAATGCGCATCCAAGAGCTTCATTTACTTTGTTTTGAACGGCGTAATAGTTTTTACCAGCTTCGGTTAAAGCATTGAATCTTTCGTCTCCGTTGCCAAATTTACCTGCTAATACATCATCTACGACAGAACCAAGATCTTCGACAGCAGCGATAGCTTTATTGACAGGCTCAGTAACACCAGTGATCTTATCAGCAAGCTCTGTGAACCCCTTACCCAATGCACTTTTGAGAACGTCATTGCGAAAATCAGATACGTTATTGATAATGTTGCTGAAGAAATCACTGACATTAGACCACATTTCTTTTGCTTCTTCGAAATCACCGATGATGAGCTGCCATGATGTAGTCCAACCAGACCCCATAGCCTCTTTTAAGGTGTCTATAAGCTGACGGAATGTCTTTACTTTTGTGGCTGCGTCATTAGCAGTTTTTGCCATGTCAGCCATCTGAGTTGCTTCTTCTTTGGTGTATCCCTGCTCCACAAACTTTTTGACAGCTGCTTGATACTCTTCTTGTGTCTCAGCTGCCGTAGCAAACTGATCCAAAGTCTGAGTAAGAACCTCTGTAGTCAACCACCCAGTGCTGAGAGATTCTCTGAATGAGCCATTAGCTTCTATAGCAGCCTTAGCTCCGGTCTGAAGATGTTCGGACGTTCTGGTTAAAGCGTCTTGAAAGACCTGTCCACCCATTCCGGCATTTACTACAGAGTTCCAGTCCATAAGCTTAACAGTTCCAGAAGCAAGCGCCTGAGATAACTGATACATAGCGGTTGAAGCCTGTTGAGAATTAGAGCCAGACACGGCTGCAAGGTTTGCTATACCTTTAATTGCAGATACAGAATCGTCCAGTTTTACACCAGCTGCGGTGAAGGTACCGATATTCCTTGTCATCTCAGTGAAATTGTATATTGTTTTATCCGCGTATGTATTCAATTCACGAAGGGCGGCATTGACTCTCTCTACATCGGTGCCCTCTTTCTGAGTATTAGCTAAGATTGTCTGTATCGCATTCATCTGAGTCTCGTATTCTGTCAGACCGTCACGAACAGGATCTATTGTGATAGCTGAAATCATCGCTTTAGCCGAATTAACCACAGAATTGGTAATATTAGCTAAAGCGGTAACTCCCATAACTTGAAGTGCGGAAAATTTAGCAGAAACAACATCGACGCTTCTACCTAAAGCATTCATGTTTACTTTCTTTGAGGCATCCCCCAGCTCTTCAAAACCCTTGGAAGCGCCTTTTAAATTCAACTTCTGTTTGAGTTTATCCAAGGTAGACATACTTGTTTTAACGTTTTTCTCAAAATCTTTATTGTTGAATCGCATTTCGACGACTCGTTCATCAACAACTGCGCTCATAGATTGGTCACCTCCTTCCAAGCAGCCTCGGCGATTTTGTCAAAAATAGGCTGGATCGCAGGATTAATATAATCTCTCCCTTGGACCCAGCCTCCTGTTCCAGTCCCATGACCATTCTGTAGAATGATCGCAATAGGAACACCTTTATTGACATTTGTGTTCTTAAACACTATAGCCACCGATCCATTTTGACGTTCTATTTCATACGTCCATGATGCGGCAGTCTTACCAGTTTTTACAGGTGTAGCGGAAGCAAGAGCGGCCACGCCTTCTCGGCCATACTTATCCAACACACCGAGTTTTGTGACTTCTCTCAGCCTCTCAAAGTATCGAGACAGTTTTTTGAAGTCGCCTTTCTGTTCGAAACTTATCATGCTACGATCTCCTTATTAATGAATGTATTCCCAATCTTCTGCAAGAACGTCCCTGATGCTTGGAACCCACATAGCATGACTTCCATCTGTTGTTTTAATCTGTAAATACGGTTCGCATTTAAACAGATCGCCTTCATTCATTCCCCACGCCTTGGCAGTCTGAAGATTACAAGGGATTCCATCTGGATAGCCTTTCTGGTAGACAACAAACATTCCCTTACCGTTCCATCCATGTCTGAAAATCTTATCTCCTGCTTTTACTTTTTCTAATGCCTGTCCGAAATTCATATTATCCTCCTTAAACTCTTTTCACTTTATCAAGCGGAATCCAGCCTGCTCCAGATTTAAGCTTACCCCAGCCGGAATCAGACCCTTTTCCTGTCATTACTTCCACAATCGTAAACACACCTTTTCCGGTACGAAGACCAGTTAATTTATACTTGGTGCTAGGACCTTTTCGAATCTTCAGTTTATCGGTCTTGACCTTAACCTTGAAATCACAAGGACCTACGACAATACCTGTTTTCGCTGGTTTCTGCGGTTTTGTTTCTACGATCGTCTTATTAAGAATTCCTTCTACAATCGCTTTGGCACATTTGTCAGCATCCCACACGTTCTTATCCTTCTCGGAATCCACAAAGCAACATTCTACCAGCAGTGCTGGAGCTGTTGTATGGTGGAGAACGTACAGTTTCTGTGAATGTTTAACACCACGGTCATTAAGACCAAAAGTCTTTGCGATCTTTGCGGAAATACGAGCAGCAACGTCATTCAGCTTATCACTGTATAACCATACTTCTGGTCCTGTGCCGCCACCTGCATTAAGATGAATTGAGATATCAATATCAACCTCATGTTTATTGCATTTCTCAACAATATTTGCCAGGTTTCCTCTTTCGTCGCCAACATCGTCTGTACAGTCGTATACTGTATGCCCCTCTTTTCTAAGGAGCTCAATAACTTTGTTTTTTACTTTACGGTCCTCATTAACCTCGTCAAGAAAACCAGAAGCTCCTCGACAAACTAACGAGTGACCCGCATGAACGTTATATGTTCCCATGTAGCATCCTCCTTAAATCTATCCTTTTGTATGCCATTGTTTCTTACGTGCTGCGTTCAGTTGAGCATTTCTCATGGCAGCTTCTCTGGCATTTATTTTTTTGGACGGCGCATTTTCTGTATTGCATACTCTAATCAAAGTCAATAATCTGTTAAGATGCCATCGCTCGCACTCGAATGGTATTCCACACGCGATCATCCAATAATAGATAAGCTCCGATGTAATACGTCGCTTTCTTCCAGGTCTATCGTTACTCTTTGGAAATGTAGTGGCTGTCATCGGAGCTTCTATATAATTCATTACATCTTTCAAATTTCCCTCGCTGAGTCTATCATAGACTGAAGACTCAATGCTTTTATCAAGAGTCATAAAACGGATATAATCAACGATCTCTTCCTTAGTTTTTTCCTCCTTGGAAAGGAAAGATCTACACCATTTTGACTCCCATTTAGAAAGAGCGATGAGTGAATGCTCCAAATGTAATACTTGGGGCTTTGTTAAAGTGTGATAAACAAACTCATCTTTTTGTTCATCCCACTCCTCCCTTTCTACACCAGGTATCACAATCTGAAGCATATTCCATCCTCCATTGTTTTCATGTTAATTACGCTACCGGTGGTAAAACCGGGGTTTCAGCATTGTTGGCAGCTTTTGCAGCATTCTTTGGTACAATTCCATTTACAAACTCTGCCGCGGCATCCGCATTTGTAACCAGTTCCATGAACAGCTCAGAGTATGCTTCTGTCTGTGAAAACTGTTTTGAAAGCTCATCTGATTTGATAAACTGCTTTCCATCAGGACTCTTAACACCATAAGACCCAAGAATAATGTCTTTAAATAACTTCATGATTGATGGACCGTCCTGAGCCTCGGTAATTTTCTTAATCATTTCGGAAAGACCACCAGCTGTAGAAAGCTCCATCTCAGCAATCTCAGCTTTGTTATAATTGAAATAGTGAGTCTCTTTTCTTTCGACACCGTTATAATCGGTATACTTAATTGTCTTTGCTAACATGTTATTTTCTCCTTTCACTTTTCGGCTATAAAAAAGACCCAACCTCATCACAAGGAAGGGTCTTCAAGTTTTTTCATTTAATTATATAAATCATTCTGTAACTGCCTTGAGGATTGTTACAATCTCGTCAGGAAGTGGAAGTCTTGGCTCTACGCCATCGTTCCCTGAAGCAGTCGCATCTTTACCATAAAGAATTTCCTCGATCTTTAACATCTGAGCTGCAGTCACCTTGGTGGAATCAATTTCCAGTGTAGCTGTCGGTTCGCAGTTCTCAACCTCAACTGGAGTAGTCGAGAACTCCCAAGACAACGGATTTACATTTGGATCTGCGTTTGCAGATTCATGTTCCTCAGGACTTGGAGAAGCAAGCGCTCCGTAAACCAGATGAATTTTATAACCATGGGATGTGCCATCGGTATCATTACCAATAAGTGTTCGATAAGCGAAGCCGAATGGCTGTCTTTTCTGCTGACCGATTGTTACGCCTTTAAGCATCTCACTTTCACCATTACATTTGGCAAATTCGTCCGGATATGTATATGCTTCAATTGTTCCTGCATACTCTTCAGTGGAAAGCAGGTTAAGGTACTTGTGATTGTTTGCATAAAGCGGTGTCGCTTCTGCTCCAGAAGGTGATTCTGATACTTTACTAAGACCGTTCCACGCAACGCCTTTTTCGTACTTTCCGTTTTCCTGTACAAAAAGCACACCACGATCAACGCCAGTCTCAAACAGACGCTCACCAATCTGATCCCATTTCAGTTTTGACATTTTAGGTTATCCTCCTTAAAAATATAGTTTTAAAGTATCGTGATGCAGATTATCCGCAATATAGTGCTTACCGTATGAACAATAAGGAAGTTCTAACAGTTTCTCTATGACTGGATGATCTGGAGTTCTGCTTATCACGATTAAGTCATATCTGTAATCTTTTTTATACACAGAGTTATTAGCTCTTTGAACATCAATCTTACTTTTAGAGTATCTGATAGCCGGGTACTCCATTTTGACCGCACAGACACCAGAGTCAGGCGGCTGATAATACACATGTCTGCACCCAAGCAATTCTTCAAGTTTCATCTGAAGATCTAGGCGTGTCCCCATGCCATTCACCTCCTACGGTAAGTATCAGACGCGGTCTCTGACTCGGATCTATCTCTGTGACTTTCCATCTTGTTCCCATAATCTCTACATAGACGATACGAGAACAGTTATCATAGGCAAATGGATCGGCAAGAATGCTAACCACATCTGCCAGATTGAGGGAGTCATTGATCTCGCCAAAATTTTGACGTTTACGCCGGTCACTTGTGATATCACCATAATACTCGTGCTCCACTACTCCACTTGATTCCCATATACCTGGAGAAGTTTCTGTAGCGGGAAATTGATATCCGACTTTGCCGAACCATTTGCTCATTTTTTGATCTCCTTTACTCTTTAACAGCAGGTTCTGCCTTTACAGTAGCCAGTTTGGCAGTTGTAGCAGAAGTTGTGTCAGTTGTTACGTATGTAACTGTAACTGTGTCGGAAGCATTTTTGCAGCTGATCGGACGATACATAACACCTGCTGTATCAACGACAAGCATCCCCTTGATGTATGCATCTTCAAGTTCCGCCGGAGTAGCTTTCACTTTAAGAGTTTTATCAAGATATGCTACGCCGTCAGCCTTGACGTAAATTTTTCTAGCTGCTACATTTCTGTCATCAGCGTTCATACGAATGATTTCCATAATATTATTTCCTCCTAAAATAAATTAAGCCGCCGGCTCTTCAAGAGCGATGGCGGAATACAGTTTTGTGAGGGAACCAGAAAGTCTGGTCTCCAGCAGGTATTTATAACGGTTGAAATCAATATCGAAATCTTCAAATTTTGTAATTTCTCCTCCGTTAGTTGCGCCTAACTGATAGTCAGAAAGATTCACAAACAGACCGAGCAAATTTTTCTTTTCGCCGGTGCTGGTTGTTCTCTGAAGACCCTCGAACTGTTCAACGGTATGGATCTCGTTTACGTTGAGCGCTTTCGCCAAGTCGGATTTAGAATCATAGATGCGACGACCGTTGAGGTCTCGGGAAAGCAGCATCACGTTAAGGAGATGCGGTGTACAGTACAGATCCGGAGTTCCAGTTCCTTTGAATTTCTCTCTTGAATACAGAGCCGCCTCAATCATAGCCTCTGCCAGAATATAGTTTTCGCTGAAGTTAGCGCCAGTGTTCGTGCCCTGGAGTTTGGTCTTGGCGGCAGCCACATCAACATCAGCATGGATGCAATATAATTCATTATCGTTCCAGATAGATCTAACATGATCTTCATGGATTTTGTCTGCGTCACCCTCTTCACGTCCATCTCCAACAAGAATAGCCATGGCTAGCTCCTCATTGAGAACATGTCTCATCATCTTCCACTGATAAGCTACAATGTCGAAATCGGTGATATCCACAATATCATCCCTGTTCAGCTCATCTTTGATGTAGATGGTCTGCGGGTCGGTAGACCTACCGATCAGCTTGATTTTCTCCATGTTCTCCTTGTAGTCACCTTTCTTCTGATAACCTTTGGCTTTAAGCTCGGCGATACGGGCGTCAGCATGTCTGGTACGGATGCGGCTGAATGGAGATTTATGAACTTTAGAGATAGCTGCATCAATCCAGGACTGGTCTCTCTCAAGGGTCTCCGGCTCACCTTTCTTCAGAAGCTCATACTCTGGAAAAAGCTTCTCAACTTCTGCATCAAATACACCGTGAGCCAGCTCATCAGAATGCTCTTCGGCGAAAATTGTCATGGCCTGCTTCAGACTTCCCACGCTACTCTTCTTAGCCATATTAATGATATCCATTTCATCAGAGTGGCTGAGCACTTTTGTCTGCTGCTGGGTATTACCCTGGTCAAAAATAGAATGTTTCATGTCTTTGTTATCCTCCTTATCATCTTCTTCGTTGTCATCTCCAACACTTCCACGAGCCAAAGCAAGTGCCGCGTATAAAGCATTCTTCTGCTCTTCTGTCATAGTGTCGATGACTTCTCCGATGGTTTTTTCTTTTTTCGATTCGTCTTTGTTTTCTTTTTTCTGCTGACTGTTAGTTTCTTTCTTTTCATCCTGTTCAGCTGAATGATGAAGCATAATATTCTCATCATAAGAAGCAAAAAGTTCATCTTCTTCATCGACACCATGCGCCATTACAAAATCCACATATGCTCCTGGATTGGCACCAGCCAGAACAAGACTAAGTTCTTTAATATCCCCGTGAATAACGTCACTGCCTACCTGTTTCAAAATTTTGGCCCAGATAGAAAGAGATCTTACATCTCCGTGCTGCACCAACATCTTTGCACGTTTTCCCTCTTCAGTATCATTGAATGTACCATATGCATATACACCGTCAGCACGATTCTCTAACAGAGCATGTCCGATCACTGCTTCTGGGTTCGTATGGTTATGATTCCAAACAAGCGGGACTGTACGTCCATCATTATCCGAAAATGCATTTTTTCGAATGACCCGGCCATCCCCGCAAGCAAGGTCGTTACGTGTGGCATAGCCACTGAAATCACAATTATTCATTTTGACCTCTGTCTCCTCCTTCTTGATATTTATATGTTTCTGCCAGACCTTCTTTAGCCTGGCTTATGTTGCTGTTTCTGAGTTCATCTGCCTTAGGATCTTTAGACGGTTTCATACCGATAACCTGGCGGATTTCATTCGCAGTCATAATCTCGTTTCTTGTGAACTTGTCCGCAATCTCTGCCACGCTGCTGACCGGAACAAGCTTAAACGGGTCTCTAAAATACATGATCGACTGACCCTGTGTTCGAGCCGTTTTAGACAGAAACTTACGCTTCATTTCATCTGCAATAGCAGACACAAATGGCTCCACTGTTCTGTTCATGTAATTTAGCATTGTTTTTTCATCTGCTGTACCATTCAATACTTCCTGTGTGATACCTAACTGGGAATACAAAAGATCCTGAAGATATTCGATTTGTTTCATAAGATTATTCTCTAAAGACCTGTTTAACTGAACGACTTTCTCTGTGGAATCAATGTACGCAATACCATATTTCGACCCGGTAAGCTGCTTTTCAATATCAGTTCGTCGTGTCTCAGCCTGATTTCTTCTTGCTTCTGACTTAATTGCATAAGGGAGCTGAATAAGTAAATCTAACTTGCCAGATGCCGTTCTTTCGTCTGTCACATCCAGCAGGCTCAATTTCCTACTCAATCGCTTAAACGTGGAGTTTTGTTCATTGATTATTGAGTACAGAGGGTTTTCGACAATACCGATCTGGCGCTTAGATAGGAGAATGTCTTCTTTCTCGCCAGTACGTTCGTTATAGACTTGAACAAGAACTTTTTCCGGATACCATTCCAAAATCTTTCCAGTTCTCATAGACAAAATATCATATGAATCCGTAAGCATGGGGTCCGCCGTAGTATAAACAGGAACCATAGCAACCCCGCCTTCATCCATAGCAGACATCGTTACATCTTGGATGTACGATCGTGCGGTCTGATCAATATTTGCTTCCAGAGTTAAACAATTATTCAGCTCTGAATCCACATCTTCTATATATCGACCGTCCTTATCCAGCTTACAATGTCTGAATCCGATACTCGCTACATCCAAAGAGATTCGATTAAAAATAGCGGTGATAATAGATCTCTCATTACCGCCGCTTAAACGTGGGCGATCTGGTCTGGCAGAATACCCCGGTCCATTTGATTGATACCCACGTGTTGGATCACGATTGGCAAATGCATTGAATGCACGCTGCAATCGTCTTGTGATATTAAATTCCATTTTGACTCTCCTTATTTACACGGCAGAGAGCTACTCACTGTCACCTCTCAGCTTTCACCCTAAAGATTTGCCGCCTATTAAAAGTTAGTTTTCTCTAACTTATAGACATAGTTACACCATTATTCAAATGCTTCTCTATTTAGTTTAAAGGCTATAAAAGCATCCATCATAGCTGCTACAGCATCAATTTTTGCTTCGTGTCTCTTCTTCAGTAACTTTCGGTTACCATTTGTATCTTCCATAACAATGCAGTTTCCCATTGTAAATGTCATGAGTTGCTCATCGAAAAGAAGCATTCTCTCCTCCGAAAGTTTCTTCAGTTCACCTAACGGAACAGATTCCGTCTTAGAACCCTGAATTACTTTCTCAATACCAAACGGTCCATTTTCCCGTTCCCAACGTTCAACAAAATCTCTTGCGTTATACGGATCATAACCAAAGCAACGAACATCATAGCCTGTCTCTATAATATGGTTATCAAGATCGTCATAGACCTGTGTCATATCAAGAATATTACCATTCATAACATGAAGACTCCCCTCTTTTATAAAATCATCATATTTTCGTCGTAACGCACCTGGTAGCTTAGCAAGAGTAAGTTCGGTTATATAATTTCTGGTCTTGACTCCAAAATCGCCATTACTCAAAGGAAACAGAAACACAAACGAACAGAAGTCATCACCCTTAGATAAGTCAGCTCCCAAAGCGCATGGCATCTGCCAGAATTCTCGTTTTCTGTGTACCTTAGTTTCTCTATACGTGAAGAAATAGGTATAACCCTCCATTGGGATACCAAAACGTTTTGCCAGGATATCGTTTCTTGCTGCCGGACTATTTTCTGCTTTCTCGACAGCTAGCTGATAAGTCTCATAGGACACAGTCTTTCCTAGATTAGGATTAGCTTTTATCCACATGTCAGGCTTGCCAACTTCCTCCATGGAATCAAGCTTGTACCACCAGATTGATGTATGTGGTGCGTTATATTCTCCTTTGAGAATCTTCATTAATTCCATTTTGACGTCATCACCAGGACCGTTACGCACAGTACCCTCAGAGCTGATGGCTATAATTAAGTAGTCATCATTCTTACCACCACTCTGCTCTTTGGCAGCACTCTGCTCCAGTGTCTCAACAACATCCTCTCGGATATCTCCAGAAAGCCATTCATCAACCGTGGCCACCTTGATACGTAAACCCTGAAGCTTATCAATGGACATAGGTCTGACTTCTAACAGTGAGCCAGTAAGAAAATTCTGGATTCCTTTTTTGGTGGAAGCTAGCTTAACCCTGTTAGCTCTTGATCCAGTTGTATTCTGTAACGAACCCTCGGTAAGAAACTGAAATAAAGGACCTCTGGCCCTCGTTATGGCAGTTCGGATTGGTGACATTACCTCTTCCGCCTGTGCCATAGTGGGAGCTGTTGTTACTTGATGAGTAGTCGATGTATCGACGTTCAGAAAATAATTCTGAATACAAGAAGCATACATAGATTTAGCTGCACCTCTGGCAACTATAAGATATTGTTTCTTTATAAGCCTTTTTTTTATTCGGCGGTTCTCATAGTGCCCGGGTTGTCCATTCTCTCCTGGGACATAAATACTTCGATCGACAAAGTAATACCAACCAAATATCTGTTCAGCCCATAACTTAAATGAATCCAGTAAATGAAGGTTCTCTCCATCTGTCAGTGTAAGCTCATTCTCGCAATAACTTACGAAACCTAGAATAGCCTGGTCGTCATACCAAATACCTGGGTTTTCAATCCAGGAATCTATTCGGTTCATCTCCATGGAGATTTCTTTACAGACTGGTATTTCACCTCGAATCACGGCATCTCGAAAACGGCCGTAATAAATCGGGGTGGCTGTGTTCGATAATGCCATAAATGTTCACCTGTTACTTCTTCTTATTGTTGGTATAGATTTTTACATCATCATCCAACTTGAATGTATTGTTTATCGTCTTTGTCATGAAAGATTTTGACAACTGTTTACCAACATCAATTGCTGCCGGAGTAATCATATCTTTCATCACTGTCTGCGCAATCTTCTTACCCTTAGAAACTTGCTTTGGAGTTAATGAGCTCAATTCTTGTTCTAGTTTTATCCTGCTAATCTTCTGTCGGATTTCATCATCGGACATATCTTTCACGGATTTTGATTTCGACTTCGTCTTTGAAGATTCGGAACCCTTGGCGCTCTCTGGATGACGTCTAAGATTCTTTCCGGTAAGATTTGTATACTCAGCTCTCATCTTTGAAGCTTTTTTTCTGCCAGCGGAAGTAAGCGTTCCATCTTTGTTCTGGTATCGTCTTACACCCCATTTCATACCAAGTATTCCGTGATGGGATAAGTATTCATTTTCCATATCACACCTCCTCTCCTTTATCAGCGTTTACAGCCAATCTAAATTCGAGCATGTTAATCTGTCGGTTAATAGAATCCATGAGAGTAGCATTCTGAGGTGGATCAAAGAGCAATTTCACATTCAGATGTACGTATGATTTTACACCCTCCAAATCAGATCCCTCTGGTAGATACTCGCTCCAAGTAGTTGTTTTATCAGAGATTCTGAAACCTTTAGATGGTCCAACCCCCAACTGATTAAGAATCATAAATGTGGTATTGATATGTGTAATTATGTCTGTATCGAATTGCTCGTACTCTTCGGGTAATCCAATCATTTTCTTGATTGTCACAAGTATACTTTCGTTATCCATCTCAGTGTCACCTCCTCCATGGACATGTATCGTTTTTAGTTCTTTCTATAACAAAAACATCAGTCAGTGATTCATATGTGCCATAATGTATGGCATCATGTGTACGTTTCATGGTTGAAATCAGATAATCCGGGTTTAGTAGAAACTCAGTACGTTCCAAAATATCGGCTTTGGTGATTGGGTTCATATGATGAATGAGTATTCGGTCGTTTATCTCGTATCCGTCCAAACCAAGATCACACCCATGGTCTCGAATAATCACCTGATCCCGAATTCTATTCCATTCTTTAGATTTGTAAAATATCTGATTCAAATATCGGTCAAACCCGAACGTATCTTCTCCAACTGAGCCACCTAAACGCAAATATTCATACCGCTGTTTAAATGTCGGCAAGCGCACCAGTTCGGAGTATGTTCTAATATTCGTCATAGCTCTCACCTATATTTCCGTTGCCACCATAAGCACGCATGGCTTCAAGAACTTTGGCATATTCTACAGCAGATTCTTTGCTAGCTTCAATCGCACTGGTTTTAGCTTTGAGTAGTTCATTCTCTTTTGCTAGTTTCTCCCTCTCTAATCGCTCCTTCTCTGTTCCGAGTTTAAGAAAATGAGTAATTAACTGAGATGAGGCTGTTCCATTAAGTAATTTTTCCTCAGCGCGGTCCATCGCCAAGGATATGAGCTGGTTTTCTCTTGCCTCCGGCGACAATACCGGTCGAAGACGCTTAGATTCCTTGGCTTTTGGCATAGTTATACACCTCTTTCTTGCAAATTTAATAGACTTTGTACTGTGTTTAGGTGAACTTATAGAACCATCGGAAAATGTGTTTTATCTTTTCACGGAAAGGAGAATTTTACCTATGACAAAAAATACGTAAATGACGCGAAATAGTCCTATAAGCTCACGTAAACACAGTAAACCAGAAAATATCAGCGGGGAATTTCACCCAGATGTTTTCTGGAAAATGTCCCCCGGAGAATTTTCAAAGACCGGGGCGATGCAGGGAGGGGGTGTGATTTTTGAGACCCCCCCCTCTATATCTTTCGCTCCGATTAAGCCACCTCTGTGGTATTTGGATCTGTATTCTTTTGATTTCTGTACACTTTTTTGTAAATATTAAGAAAATCGTTATCAATGATTTCATCAATAACTCTTTCGTGTTCTTCATCGAACTCTTTTTCTGACATATCATCAGAATAATGGGTAAGTCTATCTATCTTTCCGCATGTATTGTAACCATTTCGGTTATCAAACAGCATCCAAAGAGCAAACTGCTCAAATGGATCATACGGATTGTCAAATGTCGTTAATCTACAATCACTCATTAAGCTGTTGCTCCTTTCAAATATTTAGAAACTGTTGATGTAGAAACACCAAGTTTGTCTGCAATCTGTTGAATTGTATAAGAAGAAGACATCGCTTTGATACGATTTGCTGTAGCTGCGCTGATAGAAGCAGATGATTTAGGCATTGCTCTCTGGCGAAGCGAATCAGGATCACAGTTTTGAAGGATTGATTTCAATTTGTTCTCACTGATTGCACCTGCCTGAATGGCTTCCCATTCTTTGTCAGTTATCTGGATATTTCTCTCTTTTCTGGAGATAGAACCCACTTCTTCTCTAGCTTTACTCAACGCTCTCTGCGAATCCTTCTTAATTTCTTTAGTCTTCAATTTAACACCAGCTTCCTCAGCTTCTTTCTTTTTGGCATTGATAGTGGCTGCAGCCATACGATTGGCAGTCCTCTCACGTACCGTATTAAGTTGTGCTTTATGAAGCTTTTGCTCAAGACTATTGACCTCTGTCTGATACTTAGCCTTAGCTTCCTTGCTATAAGCTATCTTACCGGTCTTGCTAATTTCAACACGTGCCTGATTGGCAAGCGATTTCATGGTATTGGCATAGTCAGCGTAGACCAGTTCCATGGGGTGTCTATACTCAGATACTAGGGTCATGGCGTCATCGGTTTCTGCCATATTAGTGCTCTTCTGAGTACGAACTTTCTGTACTTCAACGATTTCGCCAGTTCGTTTATCCACTTTAGTAGTGGTGTAGTCCGCGTCATCTGCTCTTCTGTACAGTAATGCACCTTCTGGTCTTGACGGATCATAATCTGGCTTGCCTTTCAGATTAACATGGGGCTGTCCCTGTCTCTTATCAACATCCACTTCTCCTTTAGCTCTGGAAATAAGAGTAGATGCTCCGCCAAATCTCAGATGGCCGGTCGAATCATAGTGTGCCTGGTATTCTTTTTTCAAAGCTGGAATATTGTTATCTATCTCACTCTGTTTATAGTCCAGATGATGTTTCTCCGCGTCGATAACAACCATTGAATGGCGAACCGCTCTTGCCATCTTATTATCATCTGCTCCAGCAAGGGTCATGTCTGTGATAAGATTACTGATTTTACCCATTTCAGTATCGGTCTTTTTCAAAAGCTGATACTCATGCCCACCACGATAGTAATGTTCTTTTCCTTCGTTATCGACTCTTTTCTCTCCACCGTACTCCATTTTGGGGTCGAATCCAACAAGCCCTTCCAAAGCAGGACGAGAAGCAATCTTCACCTTACCAGCTTTATCATGGGTAGGAATGCACATTGCTGTATCACCATCGAAGTCTGCCCCAGATAATCGTTCGGCAACTTTGCTATTAATACCAACAGCATCAATTGAAGTTTTACCGATCATTTCGATGGCTTCTCTATTCTTATTGTTTACGGTAAGAATAGGTATCTCAAAAGTCCCTCCGTGCGGAAAACGAATAAGCGCAAGTTTACTTCCATCCGGATACCCAGGAGCGTATACTTCTTTATCTGACATAGTAGTAAGCGGAAGTATGACATGATATTTCTGTCCAGGAAGAGCAGCCGCTTTCAAATGCACAGCCGCAGAGTCACATGACTGAGCAAACTTCTCCAAATAATACTTCTTTATAGTCGGGTTCGTGAGAGCATTAATCTCAGCAAACTCCTCTTTCTTATCTGCTTTAGCAATACCAAGCTGCTTCTCGGCCATAGCCTTGGACTGTTTGGACAAGAACTGGGATGGTAAAGAATCTTTCCATTCGGTCCAATCACCCTCAGCTCGTGTCTTGTTAATTAAACCAAGTTTCTTTTCGCCTTTTTTATCGGTATACCAATACTGTCCACCCTGATCTTTCTCTTTGATGGCTGCGCCAAATGGGTTATCTGGATCGTTCTTAATGTCTTTCAGAACATCAAGTTTAGAAACGCTCTTAGATTTGTTGGTGTTAAATATAACATCCACACCTGCCGGAAAGTCTTTTGGATCACCGTAAACAGCCATTCCTTTGATGTACTTCTTTCCATCAACCATGATTCTAACCTGGGAATATCTGGATTCACCAAGAGACAAATCAGCAACACCAGGACGGAGTTGAACTAAACCATCCCTTTCCAATCCGCCTTCTTCTGCATAGCGGATTTTCAGTCGTTTAGAATCCATACTTTCTGGGTAATGAAATTTCTTTTCGTATGTGTTTCCGCCGTCTCTTGAAATATAATCTTTAATGGTATGAATCTTGTCCAAATCATAAATGGCATTATGAGGAGTGTCTGGTTTACAGAGCACTCGTTGTGTTGTCATCTGGCCCTTGTTGGTCACCTGCGCAAAGCGACCACCGTAGACTTTGTATCCACCCTCAGCCTGTAAGATGAAGAGAGCCTGATCTAACTTCTCTTTTGAAATGTTTAATTCGCGATCGACGCCAGTCCCGACATCAATCATACCTTTCTCATCAACATGTTTCTTTAACATCTCGGCAGTAGCTCTTGCCTGTTTCATTCTGGATTCCGAATTTGGGTTCAGGTATGATCTGACCGTAGATTCATTGACACCTAATTGTCTTCCGATTTCAGTTGCACTCACTCTTTTTTTCTTCAGAGCTTGTGCTCTTGCCACGTCATATCCACGACGCTCATCCTTGGCGATAGCGTACACAGTTCGGAAATCAGTAGAAGAATATCCAAGAGACTTTGCAATAGCATTATCGCCAGTATATTTCTTTCCAGTCTGCGGGTCAGTATAGGTGAATCCGTTCTTTCTCATCTGTTCGACACGACCTAAGAAATCCCTACTGGACTGAAATGGCTCTTTACCAGATCCCCAAGGATATCTACCGGATCTTCTAGGCATACCGTAATGCTCCAAATATTCCTCATCGCTCATATATCCGCAACCAAAATACGAATCTATCTCTTCAAGTATGGAACTCATATCACACCTCCTGCAATCTACTCTTTTCTATAAGTTCATCGAAATGAATAATAGTGTCCATAATGTAGGAAATCTTTTCTGGATCAGGATGATGTACCAGAACTTCATCCTGTTTATACAAACGGAGTTCGATATCAATCGCACTGGGCTTATATTTATACTCCAAACAGAACAGAGCTGCATATACTTCCAATTGTTCAATATGATCTTCGATTTTTCCGGATTTGCCTGTCTTTAAATCATGTATTCGCAATATGTTATTTCTGAAGCAGATAGAATCAGCTGTTCCGAAGAAATTATTTGAATAATATAGGACAACCTCAGTATCCATCTTGAATCCGATTGCATCATTCACATATGCGTATATTGTCTTCTTTGATCGAGGTTGCTTAATTCCTAAATCAATCGTGTCTTTAGCCCAAGCGTGAAGCTTAGTGCCGATTTCTTTAGCTTTCAGATTTTCGAATACAGTGAGTAACTTGTCGTCCGAATATCTCAGCCATGCACTTGAACTTGCAGAAAACGGTGCATGAAGTCCGCTAAGATTCGAATGCTTGATGAAGTTCATCTAATACTTCCTCCTTGTTCTCTGGATATATAAATTTTGAAAATGACATATTATCCATTTTTTCAACGTAATAATCCTGATTCGGTCGATGTGAAGCTGTAGCGCTCTTTTTGACTTCAAGAGCAGCCCACTTGTCTTTATACAAAACCAATAAATCAGGAATTCCTTGAATATCAGCAGAATCCAGTTTTGTTACAATACAACCCGGAAATCTGCTTTTTAATTCTTTCTTCAAGTCAGCCTGAAATTTATTTTCTTTCATGGCAAATCCCTTTCTTTTATAGAGTGGACCTTGATGGGTACGATCCATCGACATCCCGGTTATGAGCCGGACGCTCTAACCAACTGAGCTAAAGGTCCAAGAAGACCCGGAGTCTGAAGAACATCCGAGTACGTTCCAAAATATAAAAGACAACGAACCAGCGTAAATCGCTAATCCGTCATCTTCTCTCTATAAAAGTGTATGTAATTTTCGCACGTAATCTTTTGGGGCACGTTCGTAACATCAGGTAATTAACTTGAAATGCCTCTCTTTATACTCTCTATTATTACGAGCTGCTCTAAGCACGCTCTTATGATCACCCTCAATATTTCTTGCACATTCTCTAGCCGATTGAAATTCTTCGCCAGATTCCAAAACTTCAATTCGCTGTCCAGGACGTCCTATAATATCTAGTGGAGGATCTGAAGAATATCGTCCTCCCGAAACGACGATATGATAACCATGACATGTGTTGAATCCTGTTTCTCCTCTAACGACTTTCCCCAACCATTTAGCATCAACATTCAGTCTGTTTGCGCATGCTTGTATAGAATTAAACTCCTCGCCAGTTTCGACAATTCGAACCGGAATACCATCTCTTTTTGTATCAAACCTGTTCACAAGAAATATCACTCCTTTCATGATATAGCCAAAAAAAGAGCGCCTGTAATTCAAGCGCCCTGACTGGAATATAAAGTTTTTATTCCTTTTTACCTTTTCCGAATACCAGAAAATGTGTAGCGACGTTTGCGTCTGGGTTAATTCCACTAGAAATCATTCTTTCGCCTAATGTCCCGAGTTTTGTAAGCTCTATACCGGCGGTGTCGACTGCCGCAAATACTGCTGGTTTGTTTCCGTAATAATCCTTACAATCGAGTAATAATGTATTCGTAATTTTACTTTTAAGCACAACATTACGTTTACAGCAATATCCGTATCCAGCGCCAACGCCGCCCACAAAAGCAGCTACCGTGACAACTCCACCAACAATTTTCCATTTGTGTTCCCCAACAAACTTACTAATGTTTTCTTTCTTCATCATTCAATCCTCCTGAAATATAAATGTAAACCTTATGGTTCCATAATAGAGCTTGTAAATATCGCGAACCACTTACGCATCATTCAACCATACTGTATGTAGGAAGTAAATCAGAATACTCACACTGCAGAGCATAGCAGAGATTCATAAATGTTCTCATGTTCGGCATTCGCTGCTTATTCAAATATCTACTCAACGCAGCCTCTGTAATATGAGCTTTTTTCGCCAACTGTCTTTGACTGATTCCAACCTCGTCCATAATATCGCTAAGGTTGTCTGCAAAAATACAAATGAACTCAACTTCGCTAATGCTGTTTCGCATAAAATTCCTCCCATAATAATCTTTGTTTTTCTCTTGTTAACTCGCTTTTTCTCACATTTTCATTTTTTCATAGAGATTACTTCTAAGTCTATGTCATTCCCCTTGGCCATAAATCATGGATATACGGATGTTTAGGGTACACAAAACAAGACGTCGTCTTATTCTGTTATGATCGGCCTTTCTTTCCCCAACTCCTTACGGCAGCCTAACCTCCCATGTCATACGGGATCTCCTTTACTTCAGGGTCCTTAATTCCTTCGTTCTGCTTATCCATAAAGGGGCGTCATGATGCTCCTTCGCTGAGTCTCTGCTCTGATGGAAATAAATCTGACTTGGCTCTCTATGTTTATGAAATTCTTCTGTTCCTTTCAGCACCTTGCGGCGGACGTCTCCTGAATCTCACAGTCGTTCTTTTTATGCTGCCTGCGGCTGCCTGTGAATGTCAGAAAGCATCTTCTGCGCATCATAGGTCACTCCATTTGCAAGGATGGCATAAAAGACTCGTATCAGCTTACAGCTGATTGCAATCACGGATTGTTTCTTCTTGAGCGGATTGTTCGCTCTTGTCGTGTAATACTCATGCAATGACTTAAACTCTGGATTCGTAGCTATCAGCGGAATCGCTGCATTGAACAGTACTGCCCGCAGCTTACTCCGCCCTCTTTTACTTATGGTCGTCTGTCCTTTGTGCTTTCCAGAGCTGTTCTCCCGTAATGAGAGTCCTGCCAGCTTTTGTATCTGTCTGGGTGATTCGAAACGCCTCACATCACCCACTTCTGCCAGAAATCCGGCTACCGTGATCACTCCTATACCTTTGATGGCAAGCATCTGCTCGCTTTCGGGTATCTTCCTGCACAGCTTTTCTATCTCCTCCATAACGGCGTCAAGCTGTGCCTTTTTGTATTCGTAATCCTCGAGCAACAGTTTCATTTCATACCGGGCAGCCGAAGAGCCTTTCTTTAAGCCGATGCTGCGTTTTGCTGTCTCACACAGGGTCGTTGCCCTTTTCATTCCTACAGCCCTAAGCTTTGCATCACGCCAGATTTGATTGATTTTCTCGGCTCCCAGTTCCACGATTGCTTCCGGAGTACAAACTTTCTTTAGAAGCAGCATACTGCTCTGTGCTTCATAGTCCCCAAACACATCTGTGTACTCGGGGAAATATATGGCGAACCATCTGGCAAATCTGTTTTTGATCTGGGTCATCTCCCTGATGAGTCTCTTACGATTGGCCACCATAATTCTTAAATCAGCATACACACCATCCGGTGTATACGGTGCAGAATACCGGCCCTCGGTAACCAGCTTTGCGATCACCTTCGGATCCTTCCTGTCATTCTTGCTTTGGCTGTTGTCATCCAGTTCCTTGGTCTGCTTTACCGCATAAGGGTTAACCATAACCAGGAGGATGCCCTCATCCTCAAGATAAGCGCCAAGGTCAAACCAGTAATGACCTGTCGGCTCGATACCTACGATTGCATCCAGCTTCTTATACTTGTCCTGTAAATGCTGCATCCATGCTTTGAAAGATTCAAATCCTTCTCTGCTGTTGCTGAACGGAAAGACTTTCCCAAGCTCAATGCCTCTCCAGTCAAATGCCCTGGCGTACTGTGTCGTGCTTCCGATATCGATTCCAACTACCAAAGTTGATTCTTTTACTTGATTGATTTTTTCATTCTGCTTATAATTCATTTGTGGGTGTCTCCTTTGAACGATGATTTGTCAACCGGCCAGTTAACAATCATTATTCTATAGGTGGCACTCATTTTTTGCAAACCGGTTATTTGTTACTTAACAGGAATGCTCCATTTAGTTTTTGGATATCCAATATTATCCAAGCGGTAAGGGGTGGCAAAAGTCTTTATATATTTTATTTTTTTCTCACGTAATAATAAGGGGGTTACCTCTTGGATAAGTGGATATCCAACAATTATCCCATTTTTAGTCCAAAATAGCCCTAAAATGGTGTTTTTTGACGATTTTGACCGAGTTTTTGGATATCCAATAATTATTACTTTAGTTTTTTGGATATCCAATAATTACCAGATGTCTTCGTCTTCCTCGTCAGTTTTTGGATATCCATTAATGTCATTATCATTTTCTTCTATTTCTGGATATCCAATAATTCCATCATTTTTCGATAAATAATTGAAAATTTTCAATCCTTTTCTCAAGACTTCTGCCTTAGACAAACCTTCCTTTTCCGCTAATTTTTTTAAAATGTAATTCTCCTCCTGCGACAGTCGAAGTCGATACTGTTCACATTTACCGTTAAATCCTTTCGGTCTTCCCACATTCTATCTCCAAACCTTTCCGTTCGTCTTATCCTGAAGCACCACACGCCCCTGGATAACAAAACCATTCATTGCACAAATATTATGCAAATCTCTCATAGTCTTTTTAAATCCACGATAATCAATCTCACGATCAGCTCTGTTTATCGCTCCACAGGCTGTAGGATCATCAAACCCCTCACTATTTCTATTACTGTGTCTTCCCATTTCTTTTCTTCCTTTCTTTTAAATAATCCAGAGAGTCCAAAGCCCGATCACCAACAATATCCCGAATAAGATACTAATCAATAAGTCTAACATCATAATTTATTCTTTCATTCCCTTTCCTTTAATATATCTGTGCCAAGAAATTCTTTTATCTCTCCAAGACACTCATCACACAAATCAATTCTACTACTGTTGAAACCTTGAAGGGTCTCGAAGCGTAACCCAATTACAGTTCCCATAACCAAGTCATATCCATATTTCTTATTCTTATCATAATACTTTCCACACCTGTCGCATTTTCTTGCTATTGCCATTTTCAAATACTCCTCCAAATATCAATAATAATTTTAATTGTCCATGACATCAATTAAAAAATTAAACATCCTCACACCATCACTTTCTCAGCCTTTAACCGGACTCCGCCATATTTCCAAAGCTTATCCTTAATCTCGTCCAAGCTCAGCTTACCGTCCTGCCATGCTTCGTAATATTCGATAACCTTATCTGTGAATCCCGGTAATTTCTGTGTATAACTCTTTTTCCAATATTCATCCATCAAAACACAAAGAGGTAGTCCAAGAAATAATGCAAGCGCAGTGTTGATTGCTTCATCTGCCGCCTCTCGCTTTGCTTCAGATATCTGTTTCTGCACAAGACTATTCACCATTTGATCCAGCTGAGCCTTAGTGAGGTTATATGTGATTGTGTGCTCTTTCTCAGATTCTCTTTTCTGTCGTCGCATTTCAGCTCTGGTCATATTAAAAGCCTCCGTTCAACAAATAAAAGCCAATCTCGATAAGAGCCGAAATAAGCATATATCCTAAACCAGTCCTAATTCTTTCGTTCGCATCTAGCTCTATCCCTACCATAAAAATAACGGACCAAATGATTCCAGTCCAGACTAGATATAATCCAATTGCTTTTGTCATCACATTTTTCTTTCTGGTTCAAGAAATTCTGGCACTCCAAGATTAAAGAAAGTATCATCTTTATAAATCCAAAAAGTACCGGTTTTCCTACTATATTTATATATCTTGTCAGTGAGAAAATCCTCCTCTGGTGTCGCCTCCATGATAGTTTCTTTTAAGATTCGCTCCAAATCTTCCGGAGGATATAAACTATCCACGCCATGTATCATTGCTTCATGGATGCTTGTGAATACTACATAAAAGTCTCCATTAAGCAAATAGGCTAATCTTTGAGCTACGCCTGGTAAAAATATTGCGACTCCTCCATTTGTTTTTCTTACGGTGCTAAGACAATTTCCAACCTCATAATTATCTATTTGAAAATCATTATTCAAATCCATAAAGCATTCACCGCTGTAATCTGGATTGGATAACATTTCTTCCCATAAGTAAATACGAGGAGGAGAAATGAAATAGGTATTCAGAAGCGCCGTATCGAATACTGTCTCTGTGCTCAGTCCCCACTCATTCAGATTCTCTCGTCGTATTTTCATACTGGCGATCCGGTTTTCCGCCTTTCCAACTTGCATATACAACACCAACGCAATTTCCCCAATCACCTTGTATACGGCTTTGGACAGTTCTTTTTCATAGAGTTTTCTATTAAGAGGGCGGATGAATAAGTCCCCTTTTATTTTCTCATAATCGTTCAGATTCTTTGTCCTCTCAAAAAATCCAGCTGCTCTTAATTTCAACACCTCTCCCGCCACTGTGTTTGCGATTGTTTCTACTGAAACACCATCTTCGTAATCTTCAAAAAGTTCCTCCGTGTGAATTCCACAGACTTCTTTTCCTGCCGCTGAAGCTCGGACTTCTACAAACAGTCGATCCCCATTAGGAGTCATTCCGTTTTCATCTCGCTCTTCAAAGTAGATTTGTTTCTCCCCAAGTCCAAGACACTTCATTAATTCGTCTCTCAAACAGCCTACAAATTCTTCATACTTTTTGTTCATACAAAAATCCTCCTTTTCGTGGTGTGAAATTAAAAATAGAGCCACAGTATTTCTACCGTAGCCCTATTCAAGTTCTGAACTTCAGTTTGGACTTTACTTCTCCTAACCCAACAAAGCCGTATCAATAATCTGGAAATTTGCCCGGTGGATATAAAGAGCCTTACCATCAATCATTAATTTCGTCATCTTTGGTAAGTCGTCAGGAACTTTCCAATACACTTCGTCCCCAGAATATGCAGTAATCGGCTGTCCGAGCTGTGATTTGATAACCACGACCCTTGATTTTCCGAAATAATTTTTATATTCATTAATGATTCCGGAAACGAAGGTGTTGTCTAACAGTGCCCCATCGGTGTGACTATAAATATCACTCTGGGTGAAATCAGCGTCCGGTATCAGTCCATCCTGCTCGAATATACAGGTGTCACCACAGCTCTGAATCTGCTCTCCATCAATATTAATTGTAATTACGGATGATATATCGTAATTTGTGATAATACTACCGCTACTGTCATAGCTCTTGGATTTAACTTTATTGCCTTTCACATTAATCTTGTCGCCCACGGTGGTCATTACTTTATTTCCGTAGTTATCATATGTACGGATAGTGTAACCATTACCGGTAAGATTCCCCTGAATCTCATTAATTGTATCTTCTAATGCCGCGCACCCAGTAACTCCGATAGTCAGGCAGATACATAACATAGCCGCAATAATAATTCTGAATTTTTTCTTCATAGTACTTCATTCCTCCATGCGATCAAAAAGTAATAATGCAAACGCATATAATATGGTGAGTAAAATCACAGCCCACCACTGCCAAGTGGTTATAGCGTATCCCATACCACACATAACAGTACTTTCTAATATCAATACCAAACTGCTAACAACTGTCATCATATACGTTATTCCTCCTTTATCGCTCGTCTTGCATCAGCCTCCATCTCCGCTATTGTTATTAACCGATCAGGATGCATTTCAGCTGTATTATAAGGTTCCCAAGGGGCTGGAATTTTATTGACTTTCATGATTTCCTTTCTGAGTTCTTCTTTTATCGCCTCACGAGAGTCTACGGTAATCAACTCACTATACGGAAGACTCTCGATCCACTTACAAACCTCTCGCCATTCATCCAGCTTATGATTCTTCCGCTGTCTGTAAATATTCGCCAGGACCTCATAATTCAGCATAATATTACGAGTCTGGTTATAGCTGCTCGGAAGAAGCTGAATAAGCTGCCACCAATATGTTTTGTCTCTGGTTTTTAAATATAACTCACGAAACATATTTAGGTTTTTGATCGTGGTTTCCATCATATCCTTAGCAGAATATATGCGGGTTGGAATAGATTCATCAGAAATAAGATGCTCTGTAGAGAAATCATCCAGAGTAAACTCTTTCTCAGCAATCTTATGCATGGTACTACAGGAGTTTGCAACCGTGCCAATTTTATAAGTATCAAATTCTTTCCACCAATACAACGGCGCAGTAATTCTCACATATACCGGCATCATTCTCATATACTTTCTGTGTTCTGTACCGGCGTTGGATAAGCGCTGCATGAGGGAGTGGTCGTTAGATCCAAGTTCTTCATCTTTTCTAAAAAACGAATCTTTATCACATAAATCCCTTTGATTATCATAACAATTCACGCATGATTCATCATAAAAGCACGTGTCACTCTTCTCCCAAGAATTCATCGGATTTCTCATGCCCTGAATAATAAACTCCATTTGTTCCGGACTCGCCAGAACCACATTTTCTAATTTGATCATTTATCTCTTTCCCCTTTCTTATCGAACAACACTAAATATGGACAATTAACACAATTCTCCTGCAGATAACCAGTGCGTCGAGTCCCGCCAGTTAATCCTCTACAACAACCAAAGACCGCAGTCCCAGTGTCTTCCATTTCCGAATAACATTTATCGTAGTCGGATATAAATATTTTTAGCACAGATACCAGGATATAAATGAAAGCTAAAAAGATTAGTAACTTACTCATAAGCCTTCGCCCCACAATCGTGAACGACTATTTGTATCGGTTTCATTTCCGTCACCCCTTTGAATAATATTTATAATCATTGCTGAGACATGAATAAGCAAAAAAAAAAAAAAAGCACATTCCTCTAAATTCACAAATATTACATTTTTGATTATTGGACATGGCGATTTTGATTATCTTAGATACTGATTCTTCGTCTAATTTAATCATTTCTCGTCTCCTTTCTGGAAACATAATATTCCGCACTAGATGGCACTAATGCGATAGATATAGACACCAATTCAGCGGAGTCGATAACTTTTATACCGTATTCCATATGACTTTTAACCGCACGATAATATCCACCACATCCAATCTTATCGTCTTCAAGTAATTCTAAGACATCATTCATTCCGCTTTCAATTTCTGCCAAAAGTCCTTCTTCATCTTTAATAACTTTCGCAATACCAATGGGATGTGACTTATCGAAATTGAAGAGCACAAAGACTTTGCTTGGGATTTTAATAGTTGCTGATTTTGAAAATTGGACACCATTTTTATCAATAAGATTATATTTTAGAAACCGCCCAGATAACCGAATCATTCATAATACCCTCCTAAGTTAATATCCACAGCTGTATCAGACTCATCATCATTACTTTCTACTATTTTTAAAATATCAATGATTTTTACCACGTCTGTGACATGTTTAAGACCCACGCCATCAACCGCAGTTGATCTCTCGGATAAATGTGTTTCTGCTTCTTGACTAGAACAGTTATAAAAATCCGGATACAAACCTTGCATTTGCTGAAGCGAGCCATACATTCCTCTAATTATAATTGGATGAGATACCTTTTCTCGTATCTCAATCGTATGGGTTCGTCTATTGTACTTGTATGGAATCGTTAATTGCTCAGAAAGGGCTTCAAATACAATGTGAATGTCAATTTCCTTCCGTCTATGGATTATTATGTTAATCATCTCTTTTTGTTTCTCCTTTCTGGTCGGGAATTTTTGCAGTAAGCAAGTCTACAATGTCCGCCCATTCCATTTCCCATGAAAACTTTTATGGCTGGATTCCAATGACGACATTTTAAACACTTTCCGCTTGGTTGAAATAAGTTGGCAGCGATTCCAATATTACTCATATATTATTATCCCTTTCTTTCTGAGGTTGATATGCGCCTGATTAAGAACCATGCCTATCTGAACATTTCTAATAGAACGTTTCCCGTGATACCTACGATAATTATTTGTGTCGAATATCAGACAATTTTGTTCATACATCCACTTATTACCATTCTTTCTTAATTTATACCAGCCATGTGGCATTTTATATTTTTTTCTTATCCTCATCACTCATTTCCCTCTTCCGGGTCGAGGCTCATAATCTTTACAACCCTTAACTTTCTTCTTTATGGCCCTGCCGTAATTAGCAGTAAATTTAATCATTCAACAACCCCTCCCCAATCGAATCTCCTCTCCACATTCCGGACATATGATATGATCGTGGTAATCGTTAACAAATTCGAAAGTCGTCTCATTAAATTTTTTACTAGCAGCTTTTTTGCACATCTTCTTTCTCATAGCTCAACAAAGCTCCACAGTTCATGCATTCTATATTTCTACGAGACCTTGGTTTAATAACTTTAATCATCTTTTTTATTTCTCCTTTCACATTTTGGGTTCTGCCCGATAACAAAAAACTGTTGTCATATGCAACGATATTACATCCCCATAAATCGCAAGGAATTACTCTCGGAACATGATCATTATCCGATGTGAATCCTCGACAATGTATACAATCTATGCAATAACATTTTGCTAATGGTTTCTTTTCAAATCTGTGAGTGATTTCATATTCCCGCTTCATTCTATGTTTTGTTATTCTAATGTAATCTCGGATGTCCTCGATAATAGTCAATAAGAACATTCCAATGGTAATAATAATTGCAAAAACTCCAACCACAGCAAAAACATTAACAATGATATCTTTCATTTTGTCTCCTCTTTTCTCATCTTTTCTCTTTCAGCATCAATCTTTCCGTCATCATATCCAGCCGTGTATCCCAATCTAATTCTAGGATCTTTAAGTGGAATATCAGCCCCTCTGGATTTTCGGATTAGCGCAATTGCATCAATCAGCTCCTGCTTATCAATTTCAATCTGGTAAACATTTGATGTAAAATCACTAATTGTCTGAAATATAAATTGTTCCTGGGTTTCTTCGAATTTCATCACAATCTCACTAATCAGTTCATCACAGTAATAATTAACATTCATCCCTACTGATTACTCCTTTCCCTAGCCAGCTTCACATCAATCGCTTTCTGCATTTCTTCCGGTGTGACATTGAAAATGGACTCAAGAAGTTTTAACGAAATATAAACGTCCGCCATCTCTTCTAAGAGTCCATATCTATCATCATACCCTCTGATTTGCTTACTTATCTGCTGCTGAAGTTCTGCCATTTCCTCCATGCAAATAGTAGACTTGGTCTTCCAGTGCTCACGTTCTACACTACGTTGGATAATCCTTTCTCGTTCCCTAGGTGACAACACAATATGCCCGTTCATTCCGGATATAAATTTTTCTTTCTGCATTGTTTTATCCTCTTCTTTTATGATGTTTGATTACACTGTATATAAATAGTGGAGGTCCAATTAATATCATGCTTAACACAGTTACGATAAGAGTAAAGTTGTCAAGACCGTTGAAGCATCCATCTGATTTATCCGAATAACAAAATCCAACGCCTAAAAGCGTGCCAGTTATAACCCACAATAATACGATAATTTTGATGATCAACATCTTTGCTCTCCTTATCTCATATGATTATAAAATCCTCTGCTAACAAACAGCACACCCTCGATAAAAGCGTCGTTTGCTTTGGGGTTCACAGACTCTAAAATCTCTTTCATATTCTTACATACTTTTATCATCGCACAACAATATCCGCAAGCAAACGTACATCCAAAAAATAAGATGGATAATGCAATATAAACAATTGTATTCATTTTTCATTCTCCTCCAGAAATTTCTGTAACTGCTCCATAACATATTTCTTGCCAGCTTCGAAACCGGTATTATAAGCAGCTGTGACTACATCCGTGGAACTGTCTAATATTTGTAAAAGAAACTCGCCGTATGTCATCACTCTATTTCCTCATCATTAATAATTTCGTCGTGCGCCGGCAGATGTCTCCATGTTAAAATCTGAACACCATTTACTTTATCCCGCTCCATAATCTGATTACAAATAGCCTGGAGCTGTCCGGCAGCCTGAATACCTCCATCAACTTGAATAACTAGGTTCCCGATACCGTTTTCAGTCATATATAAAACATAATAAGTCATTTTCACTTTCATTTGTGATTTCTCCCCTTCTCTAAGTTATCAAAGAAATAAGCGATTCCCATTCCCATAAACATGCAGCCAACAGTTGCTAACACGCCAAGAATTCCAACTTTAATAACAAATAATAGCGTGCTCATTTGTTTCCCTCCATTTTCTTTAACGCCTTTACCCTCTTGGGGTCTTCTACGTACTCTACAGGTTTGTGAGAATATAAATTCTTCGGCTCTGCCAGGCATTCATTGCATGGGTCGTCAATATCCTCTTTGTCGTAGTTCTCGCAAGTTTTACAGTATTTAGCAAAATCTACCTCTTTATAATCGTATTGCATAAAATCATCCTTTCCAAAACAAAAAGAAGAGACCCGATTTTCTCGAATCCCTTCCGCTGTTAAAATTACTTAAAGAACTGTCGCATTACAAATTTCTGATACCCTTTAGTCACCTCATACGCCGCATACTCTGTTGTGAAGCCATTAAGGACCCGATTTGAAAAATCCGTAAATGATACGCCAAAGTTATTTCCATCCTTTCTTTTGATTTCAACAACCAGACTGTTATTTTCGTTAACCTTTACAAATATACCGCCTTTAATGACTCCTTTAAGTTTTTCGTATAAATGGTTACTAAACAAGCATTCGTAATCTAACATGCATCTGTTCCTCCTCACATTTTTCTCATAAGAGGAACTGTTTTCTACGCGATTACTCTTCATCATAATCTTCTACCTTAAAACCAAAACACCATTTTATCATCAGTTTCTGGAACCAATTAAAATGCTGTTCCACTGTAAAATTAAGTGATTTAAAATCGCTTCCAATACTGATTTTTGCTCCGTTTTTAATTTTGTGCATTTTAATGTCCATTTCCATTCTTCTCCTCCAATGCTTTAATTGCCTTATGTAAAGCCAGACTAAATGTGAATCTAATCATAGATTTCATATCCGCCCTTGGTGCTGGTGTATTTTTTATCATATTCCGTAGAATATTAGCTGCTTCTTGATCTGTCATAGCCGTCTCGAAAAAAATCAAAATCATCTTTACTTAATTCCATTTGGTAAATTTCCTTTCATTGAACTTCTTTTTCTTATCAAGTGCTTTGCTAATCGCCAGGTCAATACCGCTTCTACTCTTCAGATGGTAGTAATATAAATCCTTAAACGGTGTATTCAGTCTGTCGATTCTGCCGCAAGCCTGTTCCATTACTTTGTAGCTGTAGTTTTGTGAGAAGAATATAATCGTGTCTGTTTTAATACAATTCCATCCCTCACACCCCGCAGTGTACTGAACCAAATACACCCAACGTTTGTTATCCGGAACGGGCATGTGAGCGTGTCCTGACCATTCAGCTACCTCGAAGCCGATGTATTCATCGTCACTAAAGAGATGTAACAACATATCACGCTCATAATCAAAATTGTAAAATATAATAGCCCTGGGAGTTTTCTCTAAAATCTCCATCAGAGCTATTACACGGGATTCGTCCTCATTCACAATTCTTCTCAAGATGTAACATAGCTGAGATGCCTGACCAATTGGTTCATTTTTAAATGGGTCCCATCTATTTCGGATTACGTCTTTATATTTCGGAATATCGTACTTACAATATACGTCCGAATGGTGTGGAACAGTGCTTCGTTTTAACTTGATATCTACAAGGATACTGTCCCGTAACCGAACAAGTCTTCCCGTATTCAAATACCGATCTATCTGAGGGTATTTTGTGAATCTGGAATATACAACATGCTCTCTTATAAACTCGGTTTTATTTTTATAGAATCCGTTAGCGATGAATACCGGAATATAATCAGACCATGTGTCACCCGGAGTAGCTGACAGAATAATCCAATCGTTATTCTTTGCTATTTTAAGAAAGGCTTTTACCCAGGCTCCAGACCCACACACTCGATCCTCATCAAATATGAAGAATGCTCCAGTTATATCTGCGTATTTTTTGATGTTATTCCAGGAATCTACCACAATACTCTGTCCCGGATACAAAGTATTTAACTCTGGGTTTGTTGACATGCGATAATTCGCGAGTTCAGAATCCCATTCATGACTGTCTCTTTTCATAGCCGTGGTAATGATGTATAAATTATGTGGCTTTTTCATGGGGATAAAAGACTGGTCTACAAAACTACCACCATTTTCTTTGAAGTAGTAATATAAACCAGTCCTTGATTTTCCTGTGCCAACACCTCCGTTGAGTATGCAGCCGTTTTTCATTTTATTAACGGCTTCCATCTGGCAATCACGTAGGAATTGGTTAGACATTCGCTTCGACCTTACCTAATGGAAAATAAATAACCCATTTACCATTTTCTTTCTTGGCAGTTGGATACTTTCCTTTTTGAATATCTCTACGTATAGTGTCTTCAGAAACACCTAACTTTTTGGCAAGCTCTTTTACAGAATATGCACGTGGTCCTACCGCTGGAGATAAATCTATACCGATGACATGTACACATAAGCTAGTCGAACATTTATAACATGGCGAACTGATATTACTCCTATTCTCGCGAAATCTACAATTATCACAATTATTACTATCGTTCATGGTTGGTCTCATTTTATTCCTCCTACATTCGGTGTCTGGCATCATGAAGAATCCTCTGACGTTTATTCGGATCTGGTTCATCCTCCAGTCGCCTTATAACTTCTTTTGGATATAAAAGTTCCTTGGCCGCTGTAACATCTTCTCTCCATGACAAAACAGCACTTGGTTCTTTTACTTTGCCCCATTTAATCATCTTGACTTCCCTTCTTCAGTTCATACCCATCAATTTGTCCAATTGCCATTTTCTTTACGTTCTGAAGTAAGTCAATCATTCGATCAATCTCAGCAGTATCTCGAAAAACAATTGCCATTTGTTCTGGCGGCTCTGATGAATTCTTGGTAAACATGTTCAGTCTTGCCATAGTCGCACGATAACACTGGTTTGTAGATTTTATAATGAATGTGATATCGGTTGTTTCATCTGCGTTATTATTTCCACGAATTTTAATTTTCATCTTCTATTTCCTCCAATATAAATCCATCTTCAACTTCCGCAATATATTTTTTATCAGGGAATTCATTAACAGTCATCTTAGGACCACATGCAAGAAACAACATAGCAACGGTCAATTCTGAATCATTGAACCTTTGCTTATAAAATTCTTTGATTTTTTGATAAGCAGAAGGCGTTATGCAAATTTTTCGGCAGTCAAAGGTGTGCTTTTCATCATCATACGGTACATCATAACCGAGATGTTTCGCTACGTTTGCATAGAACTTATCCAGTGGACAGTAGCATTCTTCCTCTTTTAAAAATATAGTCTGCATTATAAAATTCCTTCCTCCGCAAAACTTTTGTATACCCAATCGCCAAGAATGATAGAGTCAACAAAAGGAATACCTAACAATTCGCCAAGTTTCTTTAATTCATTACTCACATTTAGGTCTTCTTTACTTGGCGTAGGATCGCCAGATGGATGATTATGAACCATTATCATTTTAGCGGCATTGGACAGCAAAATTTTTTGTGCTATACCACGTCGGTCTACGAGACATGTATCGTTGTTCCCAATACCAATTTCAAAAAAAGGCTTTTAATCTAAATTTCATGTTAAAACTCAATAAAAATACATGTTCTTCAGAATATGTATCCCATTCCATAGTACGGCATAATTGATATACTTTTTCACTATTGGTAAAGTTATTTTCTATTTCTGGGATATACTTCGAAAACACCAGATTCAGCATGACGAATCCATTTCCATCGAGCCTCGTTTCATATTTTCTCATGTTCATGATTTTCCTTTCATAGAAATTAAAAGAGCCTTAGCTATTTCTAGCCAAAGCCCTTTTACGGTAAACAATTCTACAATTATGAATCTTCAGAGACTTGTTTTTATCGCGTATCACTCTTCTGGACTTTCTTCCTCAGCGTATCTCGCGGCAAAACGATCAATGTTCTGAGTTACCTCCATAGCTGATAAATATGCCGCACGACCGTTCTTTCCGCCAAATTCCCAATCGTATGGACGAATATCCATGTTCACGCTCTGAATATCAATTTCATCTAACATGTCAATCATCTCTTCATCAATGAGATTATGTGCATCCCCTGTGAGAAGATAAACTTTCGGGCCGCGAGCATTGAATTTCACTTTAATCGGAAGATACATGAATGGACCTTCTTCCTCGTCTCTTGGCGGATTGACTTTTACATTCCAGCCTTCGTTGGTTAATCTCTCAGCAGTCTCCTCGTCTGGAATAACCATAGCGAAATTTCTATCACCCTCTCTGTTATACTGAGACGGAGCGCCTGCAAAGTTTCTAAAGATGATTCTTGCACCATCTACTTGAATGTTACCATTGTTTAAAAATCTTAATTCCATTGTTTCTATCTCCTTTTGATATAATATTTTCTTATATATTTCTTTTGATAATGAATACCGTCATCTGTGTCCAAGTAATCACCAACAATGCGATAATCAATAAGTCTTCTAAAACCTAACTTGTATAGTAATCCAAGCAACTATTCCTTCCTCCTGAATAAATATAAAAGAAAGAGCCTCAGCTATTTCTAGCCAAAGCTCCACTTCTTTTAAAACAGTGGTATCAAACCCTCGAATATAATTTTGATATCATGTTCGTTAATTGGAATTAGTGTAAATGATATGTTCTTTTTCTTCCATACAAACATCTGTCCTTCAATAGTTCTTGGAAAACCCAACCCGTCAAAAGCATCGTTCAATGACACCCATGAGCTATGTTCCAATCTATTTTTTAGATTGTTTTCTATGATTTGAATAAACATTACATTTGCTTCCCGACTGTTTGTCCAATATGGAACATCTTTGTCATATACCCTTTCTATTCGTTTCATAAAAATATCACTCCTTTCTCGTAATAGAGACTGTATTTTACGCGAACGGAATTTCTTCTGGCGCATCTTCTGGAATGTTCATAAAATCCTCAAGTCTCGGTGGTGAGGTATAGGGGTCATCAGATACGAACCATTCGAAGTCGCCGTATTTGGATATGGCTTCTACTGCGTCATCCACGAGCTTGTCATAGAATGAACGATCAATAAACTCGTCATTTCCGCCGTTAAACATGACATCGGACTCTAACCAACGGTACCCAGTGGTTCCAGTTGCTGCGTAGTATTTACCTTCTTGTTCTCTTACAAGAACACCGCCGCCTTTACCAGTTTTAACCGGACAGAACTCCCCAACCTTTCCCACAAAGTGATAATCATGACCTTCTGCTATTTTTTCAGCAAGCTCTGTAGCTTCGGGTTCGAATAGTGTATCAGACAATTTGCCTTTTTTGTAATCGTTCTCGATCTTCTCCAAACGCTTCTCATATCCAGATACATCTGGAAGTTTCTCATTCATATCCAAATATAAAGCTGATTTTACAGAGAATGTTTCGCACATATCCCGAATGTCGACAGGTTCTTTGCTAAATAATGTCTTAAATACATATGGTACCGCAAACTGCTTACCTGTAGCTGTCCATGGGTCTTTAATGTGATCCGCATTGTCTCCTGGAATATATCCATATAACTGCTCGCATTCTTCTGGCTTTTTGTACTTAGCAATATAAACCACGTTATTCACAAGGCACATACGGTCGTAGGTCGCCTCGTGTTCGAATGTATATCCATATCTCTTACCAAAGTCCATAACAAATTTGATAATCTCTGGTGTGGCATCTGGAATCTTGATTGAGTCTGTCTTAATATGTGCAACAGTAAAACCTCGTTTCCGAACCTCATTCTTCAGATCTACCATGAACAGTGCGCCTCGTTTAGCCACAATGTTGTCCTTATTACGAATATCACGGAACGCATTGTCGAATTTGGCTGAAGTTAGGCCGTATACAGAGTTAATTGCCGTCTTTAGTGCATTAGCCAAATCCTTAGCTGTCAGTTCACCATCAATTACCTTCTGGATATAAGGCGTCAACTTCCCGTCAAGCATATGATTGACCTCGTCCCAGGCTTTATGTTTTATACTCACACGACCCTCAACGATGTCACGGAACGCCTTGGTATATCTCACTCCAAATAAGACTTCAGCAATCGTACTGTGAGGATGCATGGAAACAATGTCCAGCAACACGACATTTCCATACGTACCAGGCTCTGCATATACATACCCACCTTCTCCGACTTCTTCTCCTCGATAGATTGAGACTCCGTTTTCGTATCTATATCCCGGAAAATACGGAAGTAATGACCCCGCCTCCCCATGGGTTTGACTCATCATTTCAGGACACGCTTCAGCAAGGAATTGATATGTATCCTCATCCAAGTCGAGCACTGGTTCTGCAAGATTCCGATAATGGAACTCATTCTGAGGGTTCTTATTATTTCCAAATATAAATTTTGTTGTGAGCGTATTTGTGGTGTCATTCACACTCATCCCTGCGAGATCTGCCAGAATCTGTCTTGCTGTCCAATCTGATTTCAAATAATAAAAGCCCGCCTCAGTAGCAATAACATCGTCATCGCAATACTCAGCAACCTCTTGCCATCTTGATTCTGGAACTGGCTGATCCCACGGAAGTCCAAGCTCATGATGTTTAATGCCTTTCAGCATCTCTCTTAGACCATCGTCCATCTTAGATTTTGGATCGTTTGCAACATTACTCATCTCAATCTCAAGTTTTTTCAGACTCTTTTTATTACCAGCTGAGGCGAAGTCGTAGACATCCGTATAAGAAAGATTGTATGCCTCGCCGAATGTGTACTTTTTTTTTTCGCCTTTTTTTGTGTTGATGATATGCTGGGAAAGTTCATATATCTGCTGATTGTCATAACCGAGCATGCAAGCATAAAGCATGTGATTATCGTACTGTCTGCAGTTAAATCCAATCAGCCTGTATTTTATAAGCTCTGCGATATCTGTTGGTCTTGGATTGATAAGTCTGACAATAGGTTTATCTTTTCCTTGAAATTTCCAATTTACAAGAAATAGATTAGGAAATACCTCACAATCAAAAAATATAATAGGCTTTTCTACATCGCCTGTGGTATTGGGAGCAGCTTCTTCAGACTTGAATTTCATTTTAGACACAAGCTTGATACAAAGGTCAGACTGATTTGAACTTTGGGCTGCGAAAGCGTACACAGCGTTCTTCATATCGGATACATCATAGCTCATGCCGCTGTTGTAAGCATCTTCAAGTACTTTATAAATGAAGTCCACGTTCGGTTTAGTCCCCTGGGGATGAACTTCTTTTGCTAAGCACTTCTTTATAGTTGTTCTCAGTCCCTTTTCAGACTGAATAATATCTGTACTTATCATTTTTTCCTCCTTCATTGGTAAACCTGAACTGATTGTTGCTATCAACAAAGAATTACATAAAGTAAGTTTTCTTCTGAGTGAGCTGTTGCCAGTAAACACTTTGATCTCAATGTCTTTGTCGTATATTCTGGAAAGCTTAGATACGTCCCCTTTGTAAATATAATGAAGATGTAATCCAGCACCACCCTTACTTACCTCAGCATACGTAGCAGGCCATTTGCTGGCGGCTTCCAAATTCTTCTCAAGAGATTTGTTTCCATCCTCGTCTTTGAGATCGAAGTCGATTACGATCAACCATTCTGGAACTTTGACATAATGAAGCTTAGAAACATCCAGATCTTTTAGTTTGGTCTTGACTTTCGTCCATCCCTTTCTTGGGGTTTCGTCCGAGTTAGCATACTGAGCGGGAGCGTCGCTACAGAGATCCTCGAAAGGTCCAATTTTTCCAACTTCAGATTTCTCAAGTTTGATCCATGAAGCTCTTCTGCTTTTATCATCATCTCTTACCTCTTTTACTTTTTTCTCAAAAATATCACTGCGAAAACCGCTATACACGTTCCTTGAACCGGCGCCATCATTAAAGGTCTCTGTGAACTCCCGAAAATAGTTCTTCAACTCCTCTTTAAATGTTCTTTGAGAAAATGGATACGGAACTCTTGCATCCTCGCAATAAACCTTATACATCTCCCACGCAGCTTTAAGAGTTGTTCTATCGTCCTTTTTGAACACGCGAAAAGAATCCACCACAAAGTTATAGAAGTCGTTAGATGCCCCCAACATTGCTATTGGCGTATAGTTGTCAAATGCGCCTGGATTCTCCAAATATACTTTCTTGCAATGGTATGCTATTCCTCCAAGTTCGAATGCCACCTGATCCATCGCTTCCTTATATTCTCTAGGATTGAGCTTGTTACCAGATGGCGATACGTCAATAAGTCTTCGGATCAGACCAGACTTTCCATCTGTAATCTTTACCGGCTTATTAGTTCCCATAAATAGAAAAGCATTAAACCGGTTAGAATATGCAGATTTGAATTTCTCATTAACTGTCATGAGCTCGTGAGAAACAAGACTGTTTAATCGGGTGTTGTCTTCAATTCTTGATAGGTCGCCGTCATGCTGAATAGCGACCAGTGGATTGGTTTTGAATGCCTCTAACGCAAAAGAGTTATTACTCGATCCCAACGCCTTAGCATCAAATACCGAATAATAACCCTCAAACAAAGCTTGTATGATATTTAAGATTGTAGATTTACCTGTTCCTGCGGCACCGTAAAGTACCATAAATTTCTGAATATATTTTGAATCACCTGCAACTATAGATCCGATGGCCCACTCAATTTTTCTTCTCTCTTCTTCAGAGTATAAAGTAGAGATTAATTTGTTGTAAGCAGATATATTTCCCTGTTCCAATGGATATGGAAGCTTTTTACTGGCATAATCGGTTTTTTTAGTCTCCATATTGGAAAATATCAATTCCTCATCAAGTGGATGATAATTGTCTCTAAGCTGTTTTTGACAGTATTTATGCCAATCGTCGATCATTCCAGAAGTAGCATCCCACATATACAAAGTATGTACCGATTCGTTTCCGGAATTTTCTTTGTATTTTATTGTGAAATTTTTAAGCTCTCTGTCAATCATATCAATGACGTCCTGCTCATCGGTTGACCATAGACCATTTTCTTCGACCCAGACGGCATAGAAATCTCCACCCCGAATCATGAGATCAGATGATTTTTTCATTACAAAGTTTGGATAGATTTCAACAACACCCTGCTTTTTAGAACGCGTGGAAATCCTTACAAAATCAAGCATTACATTAGTGTTTCTCCTTTCCTAAATATCAAGAAAAATTGTCCAGATACCAACACAGCTGTTGCCAAATTGGTACCTCACGCAGGTCTTTTCGACAGTTGCGGATTACGAATAAACCGCCCTGTCCATTTGGTTCATATTCGCGATCAAGGAATTTTTCTATAACAATATTAACAATTTTCTTATCAAACTTATTGTTATACATCGTGGAAAGACCAAGATTAGTGATCATTTTCCAGAACCACTGCCCTGTACGATTACCATAATTTGGGTCATCCATGATATTTTCCTCACACTTGACAGCAAGAGCAACCAACATTTCGAGCACTGTACACGGACCAGCAAGACATTCGCTTATTTCTTCGTAGTATCTCTCTCTCCCAGACTCCTGCGCAAATCTCCATCTCATGCTTATGCCGTCATTAGCTCGGTTTGAATCGTCTTTAATGGTCCACCGGAACTCTATTGTATGAAGGTGCATAAGCAGTCTTCGATACGTCACGTTCTTTCCGAAACGGTCATCAGACACGACACCTGCGAGAAATTCAAAATAATTATTTACTGTTTTTTCTTTATCCATCATGCCTCCGGATTAATCGTCAGTGTCTCCGTAAACATCGTGATAATTTCGCCCATCGAGCAGAATCTCATAGTCGGTCTGCTCTTCATCGTTTCTTACAAATACGGAGTCATCCTCGTATTCTCCAAAATGACCAAGTGCATCATCTCCGATATGCTCCTCATAATCTTCCACGATGTTGTCCTCATTGTCAGTTACTATTCCGTCTTCCCAATATGTAAGAGTTTTTGTGTTATAGCCAAGCTCGTTAAAATCGTCCGGCGAAATGACATAAGGCTCATTCATACTCTCTTTTTCCTCCTCTTCACTATTTGAATAATCTCTATACCCATTTGTCTGGATTGTCTTTGTCAATGTTGCAAGGTCGTCTTTTGTCGGGGTATAAGGCTTCTCTTCTTCTGGCTTTTCTTCTTTCTTGTATAGTCTACCAAAAGATTCTTTCACGGAATCAACATCCTCTTTAAGCCGTCTGTCATATTCATCCTTCAAATATAACCAAGTTGCTGTGGAGCCAACGATAGCCCCAACAGCAAATAATACGAAATCCCGGTTAATCTTTAAATTTCTTCCCATCGCTTAACCTCCTCGTACTTTTTATTTTTCACAATATAAATACAGCCGCAATAAGTAACATAGTCAAGATACTTCTGTTTACACCACGCTTTAATAGATGCTATACCTACATTGCATTCAGCAGCTGCCACGTCTTCTCGAATGAAAATATGGGTGTTTAATTTTTCGTTTGGATTTAAAATGTCCTCATTTTCGAGATTGTTTTCCAAAATATAAACAATCAATTCACGTCCGGTCATGACTATTCTCCTTCTCCTAATATACAATCCGTCATATCTCGCAACGGGTCTCCTGTACCCATTCCAAACGTTCACATGAGATCGTAGATATTGCCGTCTACATTGAAATCAAGAAGAATAGTACGTTCGTAACCGTTTACAAAATCTCTGTTCGAAGCTCTATTGGTATCGTAAATACCAAAATCAACGAAATTATCGCCAACTGGATGTTTTTCATCGTATACCCAACCAATGACCATTCCGTCTTTTGTGCGAGGAATTCCAAGCATATCGTACACGTCATTCAGTAACAACCAACCCTGCTGTTTCAGGCGCTTTGTAGCTGCATCCTGCTGCATACGAAGAAACATGAGATTAGCTTCTGGGTCCTTAGTCCAACCGGAACATCCATCATCATAAAATTTCGCATACGGAGAATACGTATTTGGGTCAGCAAGTTCGATTGTTTTCTTTTCTACAACCTCACTACCGTCCTCGCTTACGACAGTTTCCTCTACTTCTTTAGCTTTGATATTATATTTGAGTTCACGATCAAGCTCCTTACCGAATCTCTCGATTACACGTCCACGATATTCTTTAAAGCTTTTGTCTAATGCCGTATATGCCGCTGCGAGAGCGATGTTTCTCTTTCTAAGGATGTTGTTTGATGTAAGAATAGCAGTGATAGATAACCCTCCAAGCACTACAGATGGACCATACAGCTTGGCAATATCAAGGGCAGCCTTACTGTAAATTAAAGTCAGAGTTTTCTTTCCTTCTTCCTCTGTGTAGTTCGTTTCATCTGCGTGGAAATCCTCTACTCTTTCTTTTGTGTCATTCAGAGTGTCGCTAAGCTTCATAGTAGCTTTACAAGCCATGATTGCACTCGCTACAGCTCCAACTACACCTGCTACAACCAGGATTTCCGGACTGTGTTTTTTTAACTTGAAACCTGCTTTATTGATTGCTCTGGTTACATTTGTCATGTTAATTTTTTTCATTTTGTTAATTCTCCTTTTCTAAAAAATATCAATCAAAGTGGTTTTGCTTTAGGCAGTTTAAGAAAATATTCTCCTCCTCTGCCTCTGATTGTTTCAGCAGTTCTAATGCTTGTCCATCCCCATCTATAAGCGGTGAATGGAGCCGTTTTTCCAATCATGTCGTATAAATCCCCAACCGATACGGAATCGTATTCATTAAGAATATCTGTCATTCCATCCAGGACAGCTTCCGCATCACCGCGATTATCAAAACTAATTTCATCCAGATCGAATGACGTAGATGATTTACTCGAATATGGTCGGTCGCTCTTTGAATAATCTCTGTATGATACCTGGTCATAAGAAGACCGTTTCTTTCCACGTACCTCTCCATAAAGCATCATATCCACACCGTTTGTCACAGTTTCAAAAATTGCCTTTTTGATAGCTGGAATGAGGACATCCATAAATAGATACGATTTAACACTGTTTACATCCTCAGCAAATATCGTATCTTTGAACTTACTCATTTCAGATTTTTTTCTTGTTTTCACATTTCCACTAACAATTTTCTGGACTTTCTTCTCAGAAGCTTTAGCCTGCTCTGCCTTATATCGGTGAGAGTTTGGTGTAGCTTTAATATCCATTTATATCCTCCTTAACTAACCATACGAAGCTTACCCGGAAGAGTAATCTTTGAGTTTGGTAATCTATTATTATTTTTCTTGAACTGGTACTGGAGATTACTAATAGCTTTACGTTTAGTCGGCGCCAATGTTTCAGCTCTCCATTTATCTGTCAGAAGACGCTCGAACTCCAGAACAGGACCCTCATATACATACTTAGGCATACATCCTCCTGTAAAAGAAAAAAAAGAGAAACACCGTGTTATAGGTGCTCCCTTTTTTTTTTTATAGAATCTCATTCTTCAGTTTCTTCTGTGGAATCAGAATCATCACTTTCGATATCTTCGCAAGTACTATCGACGATGTTATCATCATAGTCGTCACCATCAAATTTTGTTCCTAACACAAATCCAATAGCTCCAGTAACCAGAAGCGCTCCCGTTGCCAGGATTTTCTTCTTGTTACCCTTCACAAATCTTTTTGCCTTATTAAACAAAGATTCCTTTTCAATGACTTCCTCAAGAACTTCATCGTTGTTTTCACACTCGTTTTCTCGATTCTCCATTGTGATAACTTTCTTTTCTTCCATTTTAATTTTCCTCCTAAAAATAAGTTTTCTATTTCCCATTAAAGCGGTTGCTTTTTTCGCGAGTTACATTAATTTTGAGAAATCGTATTTTGGTGCGACATGATATTCCAAGGTGATGCACGGTCGGTTATCTTTTGCTATCATAGTGCCATAACTAATCTCGACCAAACCATCATCCAAATTCCACCCAAGCTCATCACTTATATCAGTATGTTCGAGATCCAGTTCGTCATAAAATTCGCTTAATGAGACATACATGTCGTAATTTAAAGAACGGTTTATCTTATTCACAGCGGTCTCAATTTCCTGTATACTAGATTCAAAATATCGTCCAGATACACCATCATAGCAAAGCTGTTTACCGTTTTCAGTGATGATAACCTGACTGTCATTTACAGGATTATTATCGAGCTGTTTTTGTGCCACCCTATCTTTGATTGCTTTGGCTTTTTCTTTTCCTACTTCTTCAATGGTAGCTTCCTTATATTCTGTGAGTGCTTTTTCAGATAACTTATAGGCTGTTGCTATAGCTGCATTACGTTTTGAATGTACAGTATTAGCTCCAACGATACATGTGATAGATGCCGCACCAGATATAGCCGCCGGAATATAACATTTCCAGGTTGCTTTGACTACTTCAGGTTTGGTTAGTTTAAACATGGTATCTAACTCAGAATATCCATGGTCGCGATCGAATTCCTCTTTCTTGTTCTTTTCAGCTTCTTTGATTTTTCCCATGGCCTTAGGTGTAGCTTTTACTGCCAGTACAGTAGTTGTAATCATTCCGGCAATACCAAAAGCAATAAGAATCTCTGGACTTTTTTTTTCGACTGCTTTTTTTACTGTGTTGAATATTTTCATTACGTTTGGTTTCTTCATGATATCCTCCTAAAAAATAAAATTGAGAAGCCCTTGTTAGGACTCCTCTTTTTGTGAAATATACTCTTTGACAGATTTTTCTGTCTGTTCCTGTTGCTGCTTATCACTAGCCCAACTCGCCATAAGACCTCCTACGGCTACGGCAATCCAGCCAGCAATTTTGACAAGATTAGTAACATCCAGTTTATTCTTCATTTATGTATACCTCCTTTCATTAAAGCATCTGTAATTTTGGCGAAAAGTAAGACACCCAGTTTCCCAGGTGTCAAAACTTTATTTATCATATTTCTTGAAAAAATCCTTAACCGCCATTATAGACTTATATCTTAATTTCTTTGTCGGTTCACATATTAGATCCGCACCGCTTTTAAAATCCACATTTTTGTCCAGTAAAGGCTCAACTAAATATAACATATGACCTTTTACTAAAACTTCATATACCTGCGTTGCAGCAAATATGCCTCCAATTTTCAAGATAGTCTTGACTGTTTTATCCATTAAAGGAATTGAAAATATCGCGAAAACAAAAGAAAGAGGCTTTTTAAGCCCCAATCTTATTTGTTGCGAATAACAATTTGTCTAACTTTCTCTCGATCCGGTCAAGTTTATCCGCTTCGGTTATTAATACTGCTTTCGATTCGTCCATAAGCTGCAAGCAAAGCTGCATCATCTCAAAATCATCTGAACTCATAATTTTCAATGAATCCAGAGTAATAAGCTGCTGAGCCTTACTCACAAACTTGTCCATAGTCTCCATCATTTTATCAACCTGTTCTCTCATAATCTTTCTCCTTTTCGAATAAAATTTATTATTGTTTCCATTACACACTATGTTATTTTCGCGAGTTAGATCAAAATTAAAAGAAATAGCACCGAGTTTGAGTCGGTTTTCTTCAGATTTTACTCTGACGCTTTGACCTAGTTAAGCTACCTATTTCCCATTAAAGTAGTTGAAAATATCGCGAAAACAAAAGAAAGAGGCCATCGCTGACCTCGATCGTTTTGTTCCGACTTATTTCTCAATATATTTCAATACTGTGTATATGAGAAGTCCAGCCAGAATTGCGATTAATCCTGCCAATCTTTGATACCTCCTTCTAATTTTTCTCACTAAAGAAAGTGTAAATATCGCGAAAGAGCAAGAGCCTTAGATTTCTCCAAGACTCTAATCTTCTTATAAAATAGTTCCGTGAATACTTCCGTCCTTATGAATAAGCATTACTATATCTACATTGTCCATTGGGGCATAGAACTCCCTTGAATTTTCCTCTTTATATTTCTTATATTCTTCGTGCAGATATCTTAATTGCTCAGAAATACTGCTAATAGTTATAGATACCGATATTAATTGTATCGCTAAGTCCATACACTCGGTAAACATAACAACGCCCTTCCGATCGTTAAGATTTTCTCTTTGACGACATAACTTGCTATATATCTTTTGGCTTCTTTCAAGTTCCTTCTCCAATTCTCTGATTTTAGAATAATAACCTTTCATAAAATTTGTTCCTCCTTAGAATTATTTTAATCATAATAGGAATTGTTATCTCCGCGAAAGAGCAAGAGCCGTTGCCAGCTCCGCTCATAGTTATTTCTTGGCTACACATTTGATAATCCAAGCAATTATCAATATTGCCACGATGATGTCACCAAATATCACAAACCCAACGCTGCCAACTACGAAAACGCTAATAATTGTGAATATGATTAACGCCAATCCAAGTAATAATAAAATTGCTAATGTAATCATCTCTGATTCCTCCCTTGAAATATTTTGTCATAATAGAAATTGTAAAATTGGCGAAAAGAAAGAGAGCCCTTGTTAAGAGTCCTCTCTCAATTCTTTGATTTTAGCAACAAATATCTCTGCCTCTTGAATAGTTAGTGCCATAGGCATTTGATTCGTATGTCCCAACCAATCTTTTACTCGTGTTATTGTTTGTGAAAATATTTTACAACATTCAACAGGCGTATCGTCATCTTCCCATTCGATGCTTACCTCCTGGTCCTGTTTTTTATTTTCATATACAATATAACAACAAGATAAATCAGATACGCGAATCTCATATCCTAAAGATTCTATTTGTTTATCAATATCGGTCATAGATACCCTCCTAAAATATTTTTTTTTTCATAACACCCCATGTAATTTTCGCTAAAATCCAGTCTTATCGAAATAGGTTTCCCAGCGTTCCCGGACCATGGGTTTCATCCTGAGATTCCACATTAATTGCCGGACTGTCATTGTTGGATATAGTCCATTTGTAGGTGTACTGGCATATTTATCAAAGACTGATTTAAATTTGGAATGTAAATATAGAGCATCCGTCAAACACCGGTCGATCTCAGACCACCAGGTGCATTTTGATTTTTTGTCGTATCTTTGTTGGATAACCGCCAACCCTTTATCCCCGATCAAATATAAAGTACAATGGTTGTACGCTGGATGATTACATTCGTAGAGCTGACCATACATTGATGAATATTCTGTTGGTTTTGTATAATGGTATTTCATTTGTTACTCCTTCTAAGCAAAAAGAAAGAGCCCCGGTTAGGACTCTGACTTTTAGAATTTTATTACTTTTGCCTTTCTGTAAGATACTTCGCATGGATATGCTTCTGCCATTCCAGTCATTAAGATATCCAATGCCAATAAATCAACAACCAACAAATAAGACACGTCTTTCGAAAATTTCCTTTTTCCGATCATAAGACCGCCTGACTCATTTATCAGTTCTTGAATTATGGCATCATTATCTGGTTCTACGCCATGAACAGTCATTTGAAATACCCATGCGTTTTTACTCATTTTTCGCATACAAGATTCCTCCTTTCATTATAGGAGCTGTAAAAATAGCGAAAAAATAAGAGCCTACGTAGAATTTACGTAAGCCCTTATGTGGTGTTATTTCTTTTCGCTTAAAAACAAAAAGATTAAGACTATAGGTGCCATAACTAATATAAGAGCTGCTGTATTAGCAAGCCCTCTTAAATCAAAATTTGTACTACCAACAACATCAAATATTGCTGCGACAATTACAAGAATTGCAAAAGCAATTAATTTAACAACCACTCTGACAATACTGGATTTAGTTCGTCGCGCTTCTACTTCGAGTTCTTTTAGCCTAACTTCTTTATCTATCTCGGCTTGTTTAACTCTAACTTCTTTCTTGTATTCAGCTTCTTTGATTCGTGCTTCGTCAACTTTTCGATAAATATGACTACTATAGTAATCGTTTAGAGAAATCTCAGCACCACAATATTGGCAGAAACATTTATCACGCCCCTCTTCAATTTGAAGATTGGAGCTGCATTCAGGACATTTTAATGAAATCAGCTTCATATTATTCCTCCGGAGCCCAGAAAGCGGTGGAAGCATCTTCGATGAGTAATGTTCCTGTCGTTTTAAGAATCTGACCATCTTTTAAATTAATAACACAAGATTCTTGAGAGGTTTTCTTATCGTCATAATTCAAGTAATCTCTAAATATAGGTTCGTTGGAAGTCATCGCGTCTTCGTTTTCATAAATAAACACATCTGTGAGCTCTGTTCCTTCATAACATATTAATTTGAAACTAGCAGCTTTTATATCTTTACCGACTTCATAAACGCCGGCTCCGAAAACATTATCTCCACCTTTTGCAGCGATTTGCTCATTCACCGCGTCTTTCAGAGAAATAAGATCCTCTAAACTCATGGACTCGAGATCAACTCCGAAATTATTCTCCGCCATTACCGGTGTTACTAACAGACTTGTTACTAAAAACATAGAAGCGATAATAGTTTTCTTCATCATAAGTGGACCCTCCGTTTTTTTTTTTTTAATAATTTTCTAACAAAAATATTATCACATTTACCCCCCCCGTCTATATTTTTCACATAAAAAGATAAAGACGCCAAGTTTCCTCAGCGCCTTGTTCCAATATTACTTTCTCTTGAAGAGATTATTAATGAAATTTCTACCTGCCATTGTGGTGACCGTACCGACCTCTTCAAACTTCAATGTCTTGAGTGTCCCCCAGATGGTTACAACAGTTCCGACGCCAGATATAACTACTGTTATGACATTTTTAACCTTCCGATCTCTAATCTCAGCCTCAATCTGTCTGTACTTCAGTTCCAAATCTTCATTTCGATTCGCCTGTCGTTCGTCTTGATCTCTGTTGATCTTATCCATCTCGATTGCTTTGTCCATCAGTTTCACGATTCCATCTGTTGTCACTTTGTACTTGTCTGAGCCAAGCTCAAGTGTACTAAGCCCTTGGAGCTCATCCTTGATCTCATCCTGCAATAACTGTTCGATTTCCATTTTGAAATCCTCCTTTATGTAATATTCTCATAAGACGCCATGTTATTTTTGCGAAGACTGTTCTTCTTTATATATGATAATTCTTTTCTTTTTAGAAAGGTCGCCTTGAGTTGGTATACGAACGTTTATGTTGTAAAATCCAGTATCTTCGTCATCATATGGCACTACTGTGAAATATCCGTATCCTGATTTGTGATAAAAAAATAAGAGCGTTAATACCACTCCCAAAGCAACTCCAATAAGTAAAATAAGATAGTTCATTTTCTTTTCCTCCATTGTGAATATTTTAATGATAAGGTATCTATTGCGCTTATAACAAGTTAATTCACCCCCTCTTTTTTTTTTTTTACATGGTATAAATATAAACCGTAATATTGTTGCCTCAGTACGGTTTTTATCCTAGAAAAAAAAGTAAAACGCCAAGTTTCCTCAGCGCTTCACCATGAAATCGAATAACTTTAATTCAACTTTCCGTTCTTCTGATTTATTTTCCACGGTAATGTCATGCAACTTTGCAATCAAATCCATTTCATCCTTGTATATGCTATGAATCATATTCAGATTTCTATTCAAATCATCCTCTGTTTTAGCTTTATACATGGAATCAACAAGTTTTGTGTATTTTTCGTTTGCTGTTGCCACCATTGCGTTAAAATTTACAGAATCCATTTAAAAATCCTCCTTAAAATTTTATCTATTCCCTATAAAAGAGAAAGATAAAATCGCGAATAATTTTACTGGCAAAAAATTTTCATATATGCTAGAATAGCCGTACTACAAAAAGGAGGGTTTTGTTATGACAACTGAAGAAATCAATGCAATTCATGATTACGGTGGTGGTATCTGTCCAGAATGCGAAGTGGAAATGGATCAGATAGAAGAAGGTGGACTTTTAAAATTTGTCTGCCCGGAATGCGGTTACACTGTAGACTGCTCGGAATATGAATACGAAAGCGATTCTCTCGAACCATCAGACGACGAAATTCCTGGCGGATGTGTTGCTTGCGGTTGTCCAGCATATCCTGACTGCATGACAGCTTGTAGCAGATTTGACGATTAAACTAGAAAAGAAAGGATATGATAAAATGACAGAAACAGAAATTCAGATGTTTATTGAAACTATGGAAGATCTCGGAGACGAGTGGACACCAGAGCAAGTAAAAGAAGTGTATGGTGATTATGCTTATGAAGCGGCTATTAACGAGCGCAAACAAGAATGGGCGATGCATCAGAATAACTTAGCAGCGCTCGTTAAATAAACCACGCAAAAGATAAAGGAGCTGTAATATGCAGCCCCTTTTTTCTTTTACCAATGTGTAATAATCATCATGGAGTCATCCTCGGGTTCTCTAATAACGTCAATGTCAATCTTTTTACTTTCGAGCTCAATTTCTACGATAGTCCATGGCTCGTTAGGTTTTGCATTCAATTTACCAGTAATTTTTCCATTAGGTAAAATCACTACAAATCCCCAACGTCCCAAATGAGTGCGTTCGATAAATTGTAACTCGATTAAAACATCGTTCTTGTCGTCACCATTGAGATCCAACTGGAACTCTACAAATTTTGTATCTTTTGGTACCGAAATTGTTTGTCGCATATGTATATGCCTCCTTTATCTTTTCTCACAATAGCAAATGCGATTTTCACGAATTATTCCCGCGCTTTGTTCAGCAGCCAGAAGAACCTCCGGTAGGCTGTATAGTACACGTCTTTGCAGCAAGGGATATTCATTCTAGCTTTCAAAATATCATAGCTCCATCCTTCTGTAACGCCTTTTAATATGTACTCTGCCAGCTCCGGATCAGTTTCTTTTGCTACTTTCTCAATCATCTCCATACGAATAGAATAATAATGCTTGAGCATAGCAATTCGCTCAGTAGGGTTTGATACATGACGCGCCTTCCCAAATGCGTTCAATGCCTCACGTCTACTTAACATCCCATTCAGAGAAGAATACGCCTTCTTCCAGATTGGGTATTGCAGACAGAAATGTTTCAATTCGTAATGTCGATGTTTCTCGATCCAGTATGGATTCTTCTCTGATACCTCTGCTCTTATAATATTTCCCATTAGAACATCGCCTCCTTTCAACACTAATTCTAGGTTAAAAGGTCGAAATTGTTAAAACAAAGTCAGTGGAAAAATTTGCCATTACAATCTCGGTTTAATGCCCTGCTTCTTCCAACGTTTCATTGTTTCCTCGCAAGGAAAATCTTCATAGCCTAAAGTATCTGGACCAATAAGTCCTTCCACTACTCCATCTATAATATCCGACTCGTAATGCTTAAAAGGATATAAATATTTTGGAAGATCTCTATGAATTGTTTTGCACTTCGGGCATTTATAACGTTCTATAGCTACGAGTTTTTTGGAATGATCCTTCCCTCTTACAATTCGTTTCACGGTATCATATCGCTTCAATTTTTCTTTACAGTTAGGGCAGTATTTATCCATGGTGTTCGCCAGCCTTTCATATAATCTGTACCATAACCATATTATTTACTACCAAAGGAGCACATGTACATAAAAAGAGCACTAGCAGATTTATCCACTAATGCTCCCATAAGTTCAATTCAATTTTCCCTTTTTACTACACCATTTACTACACCATTTTTACACCAAAATACGATATTTTGCGATATTTTATGATAGGCGCAAAAGTCTGCAAACCCGCATAAATACTGGGTTTTTGAGGTTTTTAAGAGTCATATTGACAAATTTCTGAACTTTTTA
>ERZ773188.291-NODE-291-length-62971-cov-7.693131_pt1 | contig 62971 bp, 53 predicted proteins | sample MGYA00581011_ERZ773188 | MGnify/ENA primary metagenome ERZ773188 (study PRJEB29015, sample SAMEA2737798) | human gut metagenome | biome: human gut; feature: human-associated habitat; material: faeces | place: China | collected 2012 ...
GCGAAGTATCGTATCTCCTGAATAAAGGTAATCATTTAGCGTAATCATAACTGTCGCCTCCTTTCCCCTCATTTTACCAGAAACTGTCACTTTATCAAGTTTTATATTTCACTTCCTCTGATTCTTTTATTGACATTTTCCCTCCCCAAAAGCTAAAATAGGCAATAACAGACAGGACTGACAGAAAGGATTTTTGAGACATGGATGGTTTACAGTTTGAACATCGCTGTGCAGAATTATTACGTTACCGTGGATTTCACAAAGTTACCGTAACCAAAGGAAGCGGTGACCAGGGTGTTGACATTCTTGCGCAGAAAAACGGATTGAAGTATGGCATCCAATGCAAATATTACTCTCATCCCGTTGGTAACAAAGCCATTCAGGAAGCCTATGCCGGTGCAGATTTCTATGACTGCGATGCCGCCATGGTCATGACAAACAATACCTTTACCAGAGCAGCAAGAGAACTCGCAAAAAAGCTTGAAGTCGAACTCTGGGAATACTGCTCGCCAAATGGCAGTTCACCATTTATAACACGCCTGATGCGGATTTTTAATGTTTTTTTCCTGCTGACCGGTGTTGCCATGAGTATTTCCGCAGGTCTGCTTGATTTTCCGCAGAATACTCTTACAAATTATATGGCATTTCTCATGCTGATCCTTGCCGCATTGTCCGGCCTGATCGGCTGGAATCATTTCCTGCCATGTATACTGTCCGGAATGTTGTACTTTGGTTTTTTTCTGGCTTTTGTGCTTCCACTGATACTTTTGTCCGATTCCAACTGGTACGGAATCCTGATGTTGCTTCCGGCTCTGATCACCGTCGTTCACGCAATGTACGCAAGATTTCGGAATCAAAAACCTGCTCAGTAGCAAAGTTCCTGCATCAGATCATGCACGGTTGTCATCTCATGAATACGGTCCACATTTTCTCCGCAGAAAATGAGACCGTTCTTTATGTCTCCTCTGACTGCATCGATCAGTGCTTTCGTGATACAATACGGCACTGACCGCGGATCACATTTCTCGAGACAATTGTAACATTTTGTGATCGGTTTTCTGTCACTTTCCAGATCTTTGATAAATTCATTTCGAAGAGCTCTTCCCGGCATTCCGACCGGACTCTGAATAATCTGGACATCTTCTTTCTTTGCATTTATATAAGCCTGTTTATATTCTTCAGCCGCATCGCATTCCTTTGTTGCCACAAATCTGCTGGCAATCTGCACTCCATCGGCCCCTAATTCCAGTGCATGATCAATGTCACTTCTGTCAAAAATCCCTCCTGCAACAATTACCGGAATCTTTGTATGAAATTTTTCTTCATATACTTTTTTACATGCAATAATTTCTTTAATCTCCTGATCATAATCAAGTGCTTCCACATCCTTTAACTGCTCTCGTGAAAACCCCAGATGACCTCCGGCCTTCGGTCCTTCAATCACAAGAAAATCGGCTGTACGCTCATAACGGTGCGCCCACATTTTCAAAATCAGCTGCGCAGCTCTTTTGGAAGAAACGATTGGTGCAATTTTTGTTACACTGTCTCCGACTAATTTGGGCAAATCCATTGGAAGTCCGGCTCCGCTGATGATTACGTCTGCACCAGCCTTCACCGCTTCCTGCACATGCTCTTTGTAATGTTTCAGTGCCACCATGATATTGACACCAACCAGCCCTCTGCCGCCGGCGATCTCTTTTGCCCGACGGATGTGTTTACTTATGGCAAGGCGGTTACATCCTGCCTGATCCCGTTCAAACCCTTCCTCGTCATATCCAATCTGTGCCGTCGAAATAATTCCGATGCCTCCCTCTGCCGCCACTGCGCCTGCAAGAGAGCTCCGGCTGACACCAACTCCCATACCGCCCTGAATGATTGGTTTCTCTGCTGTCAGTTCTCCTATCTGAAGTGGCTTTAATGATGTATTGTCTGTATGCATAGTATCTCCTTTTTCTTTCTGATATTTATTTTGATTATCAAACTATTTGTTAGTATAAATCTTTTCACTATGTATGTCAACGTTTTATTGTTTTATTTTCTTTGTGATATAGTTTTTATTACTACGTTTATGTGTAAAAAAGGAAAGACCTCATCAGTCTTTCCCGTTCGTCCCAAATACTTTTTTCAAATGTACATTCATAATGAAGAAATACATTACGATCAACAGTGCCGCCGCCAGTGACCATGCAGCCGGTCCTGCCAGACAGACCCCTGTATAACTGCGCATTTCTCCGGCGATCACTGCCACAACTCCACGTCCGATCAGTTCTGCCACGCCGGCCATCATCGGAAGAAGTCCATAACCAAGTCCCTGAATTCCGTTTCGATAAATGTTTACGATTGCCAGCGGAATGAAGAAAATTCCGATACATTTCAGATAAACATCAACAGAACTCATGATCACATTTACATCTTCTGATACAAACAGATAGGTCATAAATTTTCCCACCGTCATAATGAACGCTGCGGCTGCAACAGAATACACTGCACCAATGATCGTGCATGCTCGGAATCCTTCACGGATACGCTTTACAGAACCGGCGCCCATATTCTGCGCACCATAAGTCGCCATAGTTGTTCCCATAGCTACATATGCCTGTGTAACAACCTGTTCGATTTTTCCTGCTGCAGTATATGCCGCAACCAGTGTAGATCCCAGAATGTTCAATGAGGACTGTACCATCATCGTTCCGATAGCTGTGATTGAATACTGCAATGCCATCGGAATTCCTATACGAAGCTGATTTTTGTATATATCACTTTCTACATAGAAATCTTCCCTTTTCAGATGAAGCACCGGTACCTTCGCAATAATATAAAACAGACAAAGCACCCCGGATGTTCCCTGTGCAATCACGGTCGCTACTGCCGCTCCTTTTGCGCCCATGTGGAATCCTACGATAAACACCAGATCCAGCACAATATTCAAAAGTGCACTGATAATCAGAAAATACAGTGGAAGTTTACTGTTTCCCAGTGCACGCAGAATACTGGACAATAAATTATACAGCATCTGAGCAAGGATTCCACCGCTGACGATCATGATATATGCATACGCATCCGCAAAAATATCAGACGGTGTATTCATCAAAGTCAGAAGAGGTTTCATAAATACCATAAACAATACTGTAAGCAGAGCACCCACAATAAAGGATAACACCCCTGCTCCTACTACTGTCTTGCGCATACTTTTCATATCTCCGGCTCCGAATTTCTGTGCCGTAAGTACGGTAAATCCCGCAGTCATGCCGACAACAAACCCATAGATCAGAAACATGATCGTCCCCGTACTTCCGACTGCCGCCAGTGCTTTATTGCCGACAAATTTACCTACGATTACGGCATCGGCCATATTGTAAAACTGCTGAAATACATTTCCAATAAAAATCGGAAGCGTAAAGCTTAAAATGATCTTCATTGGATTTCCAACAGTCATGTCATTTTGCATTGATTTCATCTTTAATTATTACCTTCCATTTATCTTTTTGTCTGCATACAATCCGTAAATCATAGCACTACAACCTTGTTTTTCTTTGCTATGATACATTACACTGTCAGCATTTTTGTACAGCTGATCAAAAGAAACTTCCTCCGTTCCCTCATAAAAACATGTTCCCATACTTATTTCTATACTTTTTCCCTGCATTTCCTCAATATCGATCCGTCTGATATTCTCAAAAAGTATTTCGAAAAGTTTCTCCGCTGCCTTTTGCTCCACAATGCCCGGCATAAATATTGCAAACTCATCGCCTCCAAGGCGAAAAGCCACATTCTTATCATGGCATAATTTCTGTAAAGTTTCTGCAATGGCTATGATAACCTTGTCCCCTACAGCGTGACCATATGTATCATTTATGGATTTAAATTTATCACAGTCGATCAGGCAGAGCAATCCTGCTTTTCTTTCAATGTTAATTATCCTCTGATGAATATAGCTATAATCATTCAGTTTTTCCGTATTAAATGACCTGTACCTGAATAACGTTCTTCTCATACGTATCCTCTCCCTTTACTCTCGAACAAGCTTTATTATATTACACTAATTATAATAAAGCAGCCGCTTACCCATTCAATAAGCAAGCGGCTTTGTCATTAAATCATCTCAAAATGTTTCAAGGCATCCTTTATTGCTTCCACTTTCTCGGCTGTCGGATATTTTCTAGGATGTTTCAATTCTTCTACTGCATTAGGAGCGTCATACATTGGCAAGCCCAAACTTCTCTTCACCTCTGCTATATACGCAGTATGTACTTTGAAGCCATATTTAGCTTCTATATATTCCTTTATCATCTTGTATATAACTCGCTCTTTCGGCTTGTATGCCTCAACTCTTTTAGCGACATTATCCAACGGTACTTTTCCCTCACCCTCGCCAAACTCAACTTTTACGTTGATATGTCCGTCTGGCTTTTTGTGGGAAAGCAGTACTACCGTCTCCACATGCACCGTCTGACAAAACTGGTCGACTGCCACGCACTTTTCCATGCGGTAGCCTTTTGCCTCAAACATTGCCAGATCTCTTGCAAGACTGCTCGGTTTGCAGGAAATATAGACTATGCGTTCCACGCCGTAATCCAGAATCTTCGGCAGTGCTTTCGGGTGTACGCCGTCTCTTGGCGGATCCAGAATGATCAGATCCGGTTTTTCTGTAATATAATCGAGTGCCTTCAGCACATCATCCGCAAGAAAAGTGCAGTTTGTGATGCCGTTCATCGCTGCATTCTCTTTTGCCGCTTCCACTGCCTCCGGTATGATCTCCACGCCGATCACCTGTTTTGCAACAGCCGCTGCGATCTGAGCGATCGTTCCGGTTCCGCTGTAGAGATCAAAGACCACTTTGTCTTTGGTATCTCCGATGTACTCTCTGACCGTCTGATACAAAATCTCAGCTCCTCTGGAGTTTGGCTGGAAGAAGGAAAATGGTGTGATCTTAAAACGCAGTTCCAGAAGCTCCTCATAAAAATAGTCCTGACCATACAGAAGTCTTGTCTCATCGCTTTTTACGACATCTGACAGAGAGTCGTTAATGATATGCAGGATACCGACAATGCTTCCTTCCAGATCCAGTGCCAGAAGTGCTTCTTTTAATGGATCAAGGTCGTATTCTTCCTGGCTTGTGGTGACAAGGTTGACGAGTATTTCACTGGTCCTGCTGCCGCGTCTTAAAAGCAGATGACGCAGATAACCTGTGTGCTGCATTTTGTGATAATAAGAAACCCCGCGTTCACGGAAATAGTGAAGCACGCAGCTAAGGATTTTGTCCATGTCTTCGTGTACCAGCTTGCAGTCTTCTGCATTTAACACATCATATGTGCTGCCTTTTTTATGAAGTCCAAGTGACAATGGCCCGTCTTTGTATTCATCCCCAAAAGAAAATTCCATTTTGTTGCGATATGCAAACTCGATCGGGCTTCCTTTGATCGGCTCAAAAGTATATTCATAATCCACCGCATCATCAAACAGTTTTTTGATCTGCTCTTCTTTCATTTTCAGCTGCTCTTCGTAGAGCATAGTCTGATACATACAGCCGCCGCATGACGGAAAAATACTACAGAGAGGATCTCTCTTTTCCAGCTCTGACTTTTCCAGCACTTCCAGAAGTCTGCCTTCCACACGGCCGCCGCGTTTTTTGTTGATCATAAATCTTACTTTCTGCCCCGGAATCCCATTTTTTACGGTGACCGTGGTATCTTTGATCTTCACACGTCCCTTATTCTGAAAATCAATCTTTTCAATCACGCCTTCGTAAATTTCACCTTTTTTCATCTTCGCTCCTTATGTTATCTGTTTTTGTCTGATTCATCGCCGGCTAATACTTTTCTGTTCTTGATTCACCAGCATTTCTGTGAAACATCTGTTTTATCTTTAACAGAAAACATGGAGGTACATTTTCTGCACCTCCATGCGATACACCTGTGTCATGTTTTACGGCCTTTGCAGCAAGTGCTTCGACCGGTACGGAACCGTTATGATTATTCTTCCGTTCCTTTGTCTTCCTCGTCTTCATCATCGAAGTAGTTGTCGAAATCATCATCCAGATCGTCATCAAAATCATCCAGATAATCCGGTGTAAAGTAACGGTAAACTGCATAAGCAATACCTGCAACGGCTGCTACAGCACCAAGAACTGCCAGAACCAGAAGTACGGTATTTTTCTGTTTTTCTTCTTCTTTTTTCTGTAATGCAGTGATCAGATCTTTTAATTCATCCAGTTTGTTCATATGCACACGTCCTTTCCTGTCTGCCTTCTGACAGACACCTTTCTTTCTCCGATAAGTATATCACTTTTTCGGTAAAAATACTATAAAAATCTGAATAATTCTTCTTTTTTATAATTTCTTTAATTTTGCAAAAGCAGCAAACATTTTTTTGACGCCGCATTTTTCAAAATTCACCGTCACTTCATAGTCTCTGCCGCCGTCTTCAATCTTCTCTACGATGCCAACGCCGAATTTGATATGACGAACGGTATCTCCAACGGCATAGTCCAGACTGCCTGCTTTTGCCGGCATTCCTTTTTTCAGATCAAACACACTGTCATAAGCCTTTGTCTGAAAAATGCTCTTTGCCTGCATGAAAGAGGTGTGAACACGCGGCTTCGGCTCCTGCTCCTTTGGCTCTTCCCGTTTCTCTTTTTTCAACAGCTCTTCCGGAAGTTCGTTTAGAAACCTGGACGGACGGTTGTAATGTGTTTCTCCGTGCGTCATACGCCTTTTCGCATGTGTCAGAGTAAGATCCTGCATCGCTCTTGTGATGCCGACATAGCAAAGTCTCCGCTCCTCTTCCAGAGCATCCGGATCCTCCGAATCCACCGACATATAACTTGGAAAAAGCCCATCTTCCATACCGGTCAGATAAACCTGCGGAAATTCCAGTCCCTTGGCACTGTGCAGCGTCATCAGAATCACTCTTCCGGCATCGTCATCCATACTGTCGATATCGGCAACCAGTGCCACTTCCGAAAGAAAACCTTCCAGTGATGGCTCTTGTGCATCTTCTTCATAGGAAGCTGCTTTGTTGATCAGTTCATCGATATTTTCAATACGTGCCCTTGCTTCTTCTGTGCCTTCTGCTTCCAGTTCTTTTACATAACCGGTCCGGTCGATCACTTCCTGCAAAAGCTCCTGTACACTGAAATAATCTTCCTGTGTCCGCAGCGTGCGGATCAACGTCACAAAACTCTCAATTTTGGCAGCTGCCCTTCCGCCGCCCGGAATCTTTGAAATTTCAGAAAGTGCCTCATAAAAGCTGACATTCTGTTCCGTTGCATATTCCTGCACACGGTTGATCGTCGTCGCACCGATCCCACGCTTTGGTACATTTAAGATACGTCTTACGGCGATATCATCCCTTGCATTATCAATGGTTTTTAAATATGCCAGCAGATCTTTGATCTCTTTTCTGGCATAGAAGTTTACACCTCCAATGATCTTATACGGTATATTCGCCATCAGAAACTTTTCTTCAAATATACGTGACTGAGCATTGGTACGATAAAGAACTGCAAAATCTCCGTACTGGGCATCCTGATTTCGTACTTTTGCAGCAATCTCTCCGACAATGATCTCTGCCTCATCATACGCAGACATAAAACTGCGTACCCGGACTTTATCGCCTTCCCCGTTTGCCGTCCACAGTTTCTTTTCTTTTCGTCCTTTATTGTGGGCGATCACTGTATTTGCCGCATTTAAAATGTTCTGCGTCGAACGGTAATTCTGCTCCAGCTTGATCACTGTCGCATCCGGAAATGTTTTTTCAAATCCGAGAATATTCTGGATATTTGCTCCGCGGAATTTATAGATCGACTGATCATCATCACCAACCACACAGAGATTACGGTATTTTGCTGCCAGAAGGCTGACCAGCTTAAACTGTGCCGTATTGGTATCCTGATACTCATCCACCATAATATAACGGAAACGCTCCTGATATTCATTCAGAATATCGGAATTTGCCTGGAACAGTTCCACAGTTTTCATGATCAGATCATCAAAATCCAGAGCATTGCTGCTTTTTAACTGTCTCTGATATTCTGCATAAACCCTTGCGACCGTCTCCTGACGGAAATTTCCCTGTGCCCGAAGTGCAAACTCCTGCGGACTTACCAGTTCATCTTTCGCTTCCGAAATCGCGGACATCAGTGCCCGTTCTTTATAAAGCTTGGTATCCACCTGAAGCTGTTTGCAGACACTTTTCATCAGGCTTTTCTGATCTTCGGTGTCATAGATCGCAAAATTGGTGTCAAATCCGATCCATCCAATGTCCCGTCGCAAAATCCGGACGCATGCTGAATGAAAGGTAGAAACCCAAACCTTTCCAGCGGCATCTCCGACTAACTTATCCACACGCTCACGCATCTCACCGGCTGCCTTATTGGTAAACGTGATCGCCAGAATATTCCATGGCTTTACCTTCTTTTCTTCCATAAGATAGGCAATGCGATGTGTCAGCACGCGTGTCTTTCCCGAACCGGCTCCCGCCAGTACAAGAAGCGGTCCTTCCGTATGAAAGACCGCTTCTTTTTGTTTATCGTTCAGTGTGTCATATACACTCATAATTTCCTCCACCTAAATTAACTGATTTCGTACTTTGCTCCGCTCTGTTTCCGGATTCACACCATAGCAGAGTTTATCTGTAACAACGTACAGTGCCAGAGCACAGGCTCCATCAAACATCGAATGTTGTTTCAAAAATACAGTAGCTAAAATAATCAGAACCGTCAGAATACCAGTGCCCCATGCCCAGCCTTTTTGTTTCCGGGCAAGCTTGCTTCTTTTGATTGCCATAAAGGCAGCAAGTGAATTGTATACATGAATACTTGGCAGTACATTGGTCGGTGTATCGTTCTTATAAACAAACTGCACCAGCCTGATGAAAATATTGTCCCTTTCAAACGTCACCGGACGCAGGTTCAGTCCATTTGGATAAATGGCAGATACAACCAGAAAAAGTGTCATACCAAGAGCCAGTGTCCCGGCAAGTGCATTAAAATTCTCATCCTCGTGCAACAGAAAATAAATCACCGTCGCTGCAATATAAACAAACCATAATAAATATGGTATGATAAAAATCTCCTGAAACGGAATCTTATAATCCAAAGCACAGGCAGTAATATGTATGCCGGAAATATGCCTGTTCTCCAGCCATGAAAAACCTGACAGATAAAAAATACAAAAGCCTAAAATCACCGCCACTCTGCAAAGCAGTGTTTTCTTCCTGGCTATGATCTCTTTTATAATGATTACCTCCCTTTTCACATTTCAAATTCTTTCTTACAAGTATTCTAAAACGGGTGTTTTCTCATAACAGATATAGTGCCAGCATGAATGCAAAATGTCAACCCAATTATTTTATTTTAAGAAAAATTAAATAATTCATCAGATTATCTTTTGATATTTTTTATCAAAGCCCTTGTCATCTGGTTTTAAAAACTATATAATGTAATACGATGATGCCAGGGTCATTATCTTGTACTACTTTTATACAAAAACATGAAAAAGAAGCCCGCAGGGCGGATTTTGGAGGATACTGCAATGACAATCAACACAGACCAGCTTCTGGAGAGTATTCTCGACAGTCTTGACCGTATTGATTACGTGAAGTCCGAGGATATTCCCGATATACAGTTATATATGGATCAGGTAACCACCTTCATGGATTCTCATCTGGCTTCCACCAGACGTTATCCAAGCGATAAGATCTTAACAAAGACCATGATCAACAACTATGCAAAAAATCATCTGCTTCCACCTCCGGAAAAGAAAAAGTATTCCAGAGAACATATGCTTCTGATGCTCTTTATTTATTATTTCAAATCTTTCCTTTCTATTACTGATATTCAGACTTTAATGGAACCTCTGACCGGAAAATATTTTCAGAAGGAAGACGGTTACAATCTGGAATCTATTTACAACGAAGTCATGGAACTGGAAAAATCGCAGGTGGATGTTCTGAAAGACACGGTACGTCGCCTGTACAGTACTTCTCAGAACAGTTTTTCCGATGCATCCGAAGAAGAGCAGGATTTCTTACGGCAGTTCTCTTTTATCTGCATGCTGAGTTTCGATGTCTACCTGAAAAAGCAAATGATCGAACGTCTGATTGACCAACTACCTGCACCGGATTTTCTGAAGAAAAAATAAGAGCCGTACGGTTCGTGTCTTCTGACACGGACCATACAGCTCTTTTTGTCTCTTATCTGCCCATTCGGTCAAACACCATTTCGTAACCATCATTTCCATAATTCAGAGAACGGTTCACACGGCTGATCGTTGCGGTGGAAGCTCCTGTCTTCTCTGCGATTTCCAGATAAGTACGTTTCTCACGAAGCATCTTTGCCACTTCAAATCTCTGTGACAGAGAAAGAAGCTCATTTACGGTACATACATCCTCAAAAAATGCATAACATTCTTCCTTATCCTGCAGACTCAAAATAGCCTCAAACAGACTGTCCACTGCCTCTGTTCTGATTTTCTTACTCATGACGTAACCCCTTTACTTTTTGCTCTTTTTGTGTTTTCTGACGTAATCCACACCTGAAATATCACTTTTTCCATTTTAGCACATTAAACTTGTAGTGTAAAGAGTTACCGCCTCTCCTGTACACGATTTCAGCTGATTTTATCCTTTTTTAATACTTTTACTCCTCCCAGAGCTTCTGCGGATACAGACCCTGATCCTTTAAAGACTGGATTGCCGCTACGACAAACGGTTTGTCTTCTTTATAGGTAACGCCATACCATTTGTCCAGTGATTTACGAACTTCTACCGTTGCTTTTCCTTCTGAAAGCAGGTTACTGACTACCTCCGGCAGGAAATATTCGCATTTCATCGGATTCACCGACAGATTTTTTTTCAGGAATACCGGAAAACGTTCTTTCAGTTCTTTCAGAATACTTGCAGAAAATCCCCACATATTCATGGAAACTAGAGAACCTTCCGGAATCACAGTCCAGGTCTGTCCATCGTCTTCTGTGTATTCCGTCTGATCACCACGTTTTTCAATATGCGTACGCTCATGGATCGCAACCAGATGATTCTGCTCATCTGTTGTGCAGACTCCTCTCGCCACATGACCGTTTTCTGTCAGAGTATTCTCGACTTTATATGCCACCATGGTATAACGATATTTATCATCATCCTGATGTGTGGACAGGAAATCATAAATCTCCTGAAATGCATGAACACCATAATAATCATCTGCATTGATCACCGCAAACGGACCGCTGATCGCATCGATACAACTGAGGATCGCATGGCCGGTACCAAACGGTTTCACTCTTCCTTCCGGCACTTCAAATCCTTCCGGAAGATTGGAAAGTTCCTGGTATACATAGGAGACCTTCATGATTTTACTCATGCGGTTTCCGATACTCTCTCTGAAGTCTGCCTCATTTTCTTTTTTTATGATAAATACAACTTCCTCAAATCCTGCTCTTTTTGCATCATAAATCGAAAAATCCATAATGATGTGTCCCTGTGCATCGACCGGATCGACCTGCTTTAAACCACCATATCGACTTCCCATTCCTGCTGCCATAATTACCAGAATCGGTTTTTTCATTGTATGTTCCTCCTTGCCTATTGTCGTTTTATTTTCTGATAAAATTTCAAACCCATGCTCTGGATGCCGAACCTGGAAAGCATTGATTGCGACACCTCTTTTCATATTGTAACACAGGAGCTGAAAATCTTCAATCCGAATGCAAATGCACCTTTCTTTTTCTTTCTCATATATTACAGTTAGAAAAAGAAAGGAGTTTTTATGAAAAAGAAATCATTTCTCTTATCTTTCCTGATCCTTTTTGCACTGCTCGCACTTGTCGGCTGCAAAAAACATCCTTCCGGTGAAACGCTTTCCAAAGTAACCCTGAACGAAGTAGCACATTCCATTTTTTATGCCCCTCAATATGTTGCCATACAGGAAGGCTATTTTGCCGAAGAAGGAATAGATCTGAATCTTGTCACCGGGTTTGGTGCAGATAAAACCATGACAGCCGTACTTTCTGGCGAGGCAGACATCGGCTTTATGGGAGCTGAGGCAACGATCTATGCCTATGCCGAAGGAGCCAAAGACTCCGTTGTCAACTTTGCTCAGCTGACTCAGCGTGCCGGCAACTTTCTGGTGGCCAGAGAAGAGGATCCTGATTTTTCCTGGCAGGACTTAAAAGGCAAAAAAGTACTTGGCGGTCGAAAAGGCGGCATGCCGGAAATGGTTTTTGAGTATATTCTGAAAAAGAATAACCTGGATCCGGCAACAGATCTTTCCATTGACCAGAGTATCGATTTTGGTTCTACTGCTGCCGCTTTCTCCGGCGGACAGGGTGATTACACCGTCGAGTTCGAACCGTCCGCCACGGCTCTGGAACAGGAAGGCAGCGGCTATGTTGTTGCTTCGCTCGGCGTTGACTCCGGCTATGTTCCTTACACAGCTTACTGTGCAAAATCCAGTTATCTGAAAGAATCACCTCAGATCATCCAGGGATTCACCAATGCTCTGCAAAAAGGTATGGATTATGTGCATGCCCACACGCCTGCTGAAATCGCACAGGTGATCAAACCGCAGTTTGATGATACCGACATGGAGACACTGACCGCCATCGTCAAACGTTATCAGGAACAGGATACCTGGAAAGATTCTCTGATTTTTGAAAAAGACAGTTTCCTACTGCTTTCTGACATTCTGGAAAGTGCCGGTGAGCTGAGTGAAAAAGTCCCTTATGAACAGCTCGTGACCACAGACTTTGCAAAAAAAGCCGCAAGCCACTGATTTTGACTGGATAGACTTGCACTTACGTGTTATAATTGTGCCAATGTGATGTCTGTTTTTTCAAGTCGAACGCACGTAAGACCTGGCACGCAATTCTGGTCAGCTCTGCTGACATTTACCTGACAGAATCTCCGTGCATCCTGGCGTACATCCAACTGAAACTGCAGACGTCAGAATTGATTTTGTACAGTACAAAGGAGTTTATATGACAACAGTAAATACAAAAACACAGGCAGAATCTTTTACCGGAAATTTATTTCTGATCGGTTTTATGGGAAGCGGCAAGTCCACGATCGCAGCTGAACTTTCCAGGATGCTTCACCGGCCGGTTCTTGAGATGGATGAAGAAATCGAAAAACGGGAAGGTATGTCCATCCCTGCTATCTTTTCTGAACACGGAGAAGCTTATTTCCGTCAGCTTGAGACAGATCTTCTGAAAGAAACTTCCGCTCTTGGCGGTTTTCTCGTTTCCTGCGGCGGCGGTGCCGCCATGCGGGAAGAAAATGTTCGTGAAATGAAAAAAAGCGGCATCATCGTCCTGCTCACTGCTCTTCCGGAAACCATCCTTGAAAGAGTGGCAGACGATGAAAACCGCCCGCTTTTAAAAGGCCGCAAAAACACAGCAGACATCGAAGCCCTGATTGAAAAACGCAGACCTGCTTATGAAGCAGCCGCTAATTACCGTGTGGCAACGGATCAGAAAACATCCGCAGAGATTGCAGGGGAGATTCTGGGAATTCTGGAAAAAGAAGGTATGATTTCCTGATATTTCTGCTTTTTTCGTAAATTGTTTACATTGTGTTGAAGATTTTCTGTCCAAAAAGCGATATACTGTTTACAAAGAGGAGATCAATTTATGGATACACAAGACAGAGAAAAATACCGTCAGCTGCGACAACAGCAGAGAGAACGGCAGCTTCACATCATACGCCTCAGTATTCTTCTGGGCGTTGGTGTAATCCTGATGTTTACCGGGCTTGGCCTTCTGACTTACGTTCATCAGCAGAAACAGACTGCCACTTCCGGTAACGTATCGGAACGTTTCTCTGAAGCAGCATCTTCTGCTGCTCTGGAAACGGCCAGTCGAAACGATCCGGACACGGAAACCGCAGCAGCAACCGAAAAAGCACAGAAAAAGAAAAAAAAGCAGTCCCAGACAACGGATGTATCTGAGACAACCCCTGTTTCTGCGGATGATTATCTTGGTCTGCTGCAGCAGCAGTCTGCGGATCTGCCCAAATTAAAAAAGATCTTAAAAGATCCTTCCCGTTATCCGAAATCGCTGCTGAAAGCACTTTCCAAAAACAGCGAAATGCTGGATTTTGTGCTGCATTATCCGAAAAAACATAAAAATGCCGCTGCCAAAAGCATCGGAGATGACTTTGTAACCGGTGAGATCCCTGCCCTGATCCAGTGGGATGAACGCTGGGGCTATGCCCCTTACGGTTCGGAAACGATCATTGCAGTCAGCGGATGCGGTCCGACCACCCTTTCCATGGTGATCAGCGGTCTTTTGCAGGATGCTTCCATTACGCCTGCCGTCGTTGCAGATTATGCAAGTTCCAATGGCTATCTGGATGAAAATCTGGACACTAAATGGGAATTGATGACCAATGGTGTAGAGCATTTTGGGATCAGCGGAAGCATTCTCGGGCTGGATGAAAATGCCATGATCAATGTACTTTCGGTCGGCTGTCCGATCATCTGCAGCATGGGACCTGGTATTTTTACCACGACCGGACATTTCATTGTGCTGACCGGTTATCAGGACGGTGCTTTTACGGTACATGATCCTGCCAGCAAAGTACGCACTTCCCAGACGTACACTTTCCAGGAGATTTCCGGTCAGATTAAAAATATGTGGTATTTTGCTAAAAATTAACCGCAGCTTCATTCAGCCAGGCAACCGCCTGGCTGATTCCTTCTTCTGAAAACGGAAAAACTGCGGCCGTTTTTTTCTCCTCCGGCACATACATGCTGGCATAAGGTCCTTCCCAGTACCACGCTTTCAGAACCGTTTCTTCGTTTTCTTCTGCTTTTCCGAGCAGATATCTCATTTTTCCATCACTTCCCGTAAACACGGTTTTCTTAAAATACGGAATGGACACACATCCTGTCAGATCAATCACTTAAAATCCCTCTTTTCCTGATCATCGATATCCTATCGGTGTACCGCAGCACATACCTCCGTTGCAGCAGCAGTTGCAGAACAGATTGAGCAGACACATCTTCATGCACCAGTCCTGGCCGGAGAAATCCGGTCTTCCATACACGGTACTCTGTTTCTGATACCAGCCGGTACCGCCCTCCAGACGCTGTTTTAAGCTCTGATACTGGAAATTGTTCGGTTCCAGGCGTACTGCTTCACGGATATCTTCCTGTGCTTTTACATTATTTCCGACTCCGGAATTTGCAAGTGCACTTAAGTAATACCATCTGGCATTGCGGCTTGAGATCCCGCTAAGAACATTGAGTGCCTCCTGATAATACCCGTTATTGATATAGTTTGCTGCTGCCTGCATGTGCGTATCTTCCTGGGTTTCCTGCCTCTGCTGCGTGTTGAAGCCACCGTACTGCCAGAATCCGCCAAACGGATCTCCGTTATAGCCTCCCTGACCGTTTCCGTCTGCACTGCCGCCATAACTTCTCTCCTGCATGATCTGCTGGTAAGCCTGCTGTACTTCCTTGAACTTTTCTTCCGCCTCTTTTGGATCATCCAGATTGGCATCCGGATGATACTTTCGACTGAGGCTGCGATATGCTTTCTTTATTTCGTCATCGGTTGCATTCCTTGAAACACCTAAAATCTGATATGGATCATTCATCTGCTTTTTCTCCTGCTTTCTGTCTGCGTTTTTCTTTGATCATTTCGTATCGGCACCAGACACCGGAATATAAGATATTTCGCAGTATCTCTGCATTTTTCAAAATCGGAAGCTGTTCAAAGGCTCTGGACGCCTCTGCGATCATCATGGTCAGCAAATGCCCTGCAAATTCTTCAAAATCCGCTTTTTTGCTGTAAATCGCCAGAGGATTATAATTCTGCTTCTTTTTATCTTCTTCAACATCTTCATAAGCATCCAGAAGATAAATAAACTTGCCCATATAAAAGCCCATTTTTCGCAGCAGCGGCTCCCACGCATCTTTTTGATAAGCAAAAAGTTCTGCCATGATCTCACCAAAAAGCCCCGACATCGTATCGATATCCTGGACATTTTCCTTTTCTTTCTGCGAAAGACTTTCCAGACAGGCTTTGATCTTTTCTGCCTTTTCCGGATATGGATTCTTTTTTGTGCTTTTTACTTTCAGTACGCTTCCGTAAAGATGCCTGCCAAACTTTTTCTCATCCTGCCAGTCATCTTCACACTTATACATGGTAAGCAGAACATTCATATCGGCTGCGTATTCTGTAAAAATATTCTCGATCGCCATATGTTTGGACAGTGGATGTGCCACACACCTTTCCCGGCTGCGTGTTTCCTCCGGCTCATAAAGCCCACAGAGCAGCATGGCAAGAAAGGTCATGTCATAACTTAAACTGATCTGACCTGCCATGCCATAACATTTCTTTAACGACCGGCACAACCCGCAGTAATATGCATGGTAAAGATCAAATTCTTTGAATTTCATCTCCGGCTTATTGACAATGATATATCCAAACAGTGACTTCACCTACTCTCCTGTTTCTTCTGAATCTGTTATCTTTTCTTCACTGACTGCATCTTCCGTATGATCATCTGTAGTTTGTGTCATATCCTCTGTATCTTCTGTACTATCATCGGCAGTTTCTGTCATATTCTCTGCATTTTCTGTGATATCATCTGCGTTTTCATTTTCCGCAAGTTCTCTTGCAGCCAGCTCCTTAGCCCGCAGTTCTCTCTCTTCCTGACGTTTCTTTCTTTTCTTTCTCCGGATGATACGGATGCGGATATAGAAGATCAGAAATGCTGCAAATGCTGCTCCCAGAAGGGCACATACCCAGAGATATTTCCATATGTATACAACCTGTATGGTGTGTGCACCGCTGATATCTGCAAAAGTATACGAATCCGTAAACTGCTTTTTATCCACTTTTACGCCATCCACTTTGACTTCATAAAGCACATAATCTTTCTTTCCTTCAAACTGGATCGTATGGCTGCTGCCGCGGTACGCTTTGCGTATGCTGTCTGATATGGTTCCGTTTTTGACACTGGTACTGATCGCCCAGGACGGAATCTCCGTGTATTTCACACGAATATCATGTTTGCCCTGAATATTGGTAAACGTATAACTGTCTTTCGCATTTTCAATATTGATGCTTGTTCCGTCAATCCAGATGCTGCTCAGTTCATAGTGTTTCTTTGGTTTATAAGATACCGTCCAGTCTTCATCCCGGTAAACACTCGCTGTCTCATCAATCTTACCGTCAATCACCTTTGTTTTTATCTTATACTGTGGAATTTCTGTAAAAATCGCCTGCACCGAATGATTACCGGACACCGCATGGAACGTGTATTCTGTCTGTTTCGGATCACTTTCTACCTGTTCTCCGTCTACGATCAGCTGTGACAGCTCATAATGTTCATTCGGCTGAAAATTTACCTGATAGTCGGTTCCGCTCTCCACCGTCTCCTCACTGGCACTGATCGTTCCATTTTTTGCCGATGCAGTGATGTCATAAGCTGCACGCAGCGTTGCCACATAAAGGCGGACTCTTCTTGGATTGCTAATCCCCACACCAAGCATAATTTTGCCCGGCTCGATCTCACAGAGGGATTCGATTTCCTTTTTCTCATCATCGCCCGGAAGATCCGCATAAAACGTATTCAGATATTCTCCCTGGGAAAGGGAATAGATAACAAAATAATTATCTACTTTACTCTCTCCGTCATAACACGGCGAGATAATATAATCCCCTGTCACACAGAAATCCTGATACGTTGATCCTGCCGGTTTGGTTCTCGGAGCGATGATTTTCAGAATCTCAAAATCCGAGTTCATCAGACGGAACTTACTTCCGTTTCCGCCTGATACCACGTACTGATCGGTACTTTCCAGATACTCGATCCCGCCGAAATTCTGCCCGCTGGAGGACTGAAAGGTCCGTTTCCAGTGCAGTGTATCCGCATCTACCACATAAATATTGCCTTCATTTTCTTTATCCAGACATGGTCCCGGCATCACATAGATCTCATTGGTCTTACTATTGTAAGTCATGCCGTTTCCATGCTCATAATCTCGTTCCGTTACTTCAAACGCATAACTGTAATCGTCTTTGTTAAACGCGATCAGCGTATCCGGGATTGCTTCCGCTGCTGCCCCGTTGATCAGACATACAATATACTTGTCTGTAACACAAATAGACTGGGGCCATCCTCTTGCTGAAGAAGTCTCCAGCTCACCGATTGCCTCCCAGTCTGCATAGATCAGATCTGATGCATCATAAATATCTGCATGAACTCTCAGCGGATGACATACCCCCCATATCACTCCGACTATCATGCAGTACCATATACAGAATCGCAACATTCTGCACAGGTTCCCCTTATTTTTTTTCATTTCTCGGTAACACCGCCTTTATTCAATCAAATACACGCAAAACCTGATACGTGAATTTCTTTTGCTTCACGAGTATAGCACATTTTTACACTCAATATCAAGTATTCTGCTTTTCTTTACAACTTTCTGCTTTTATGTTACACTCTGTTTAAGATTTGGGTGAACGCAATTTCCCCAGGATAACGACTATATCATAACCAAAGGAGTATATTATGTACGATTACCTGATTGTCGGTGCCGGACTGTTCGGTGCCGTTTTTGCTCATGAAGCAAAAAAACATGGAAAATCCTGCCTTGTTGTAGAAAAGCGAAATCACATCGCAGGAAATATTTACTGTAAAAATGTAGACGGAATCCATGTCCACCAGTATGGTGCCCATATTTTCCATACTTCTGACCGTAAAATCTGGGATTATATCAACCAGTTTTCCGAGTTTAATAACTACATCAACTCACCGGTAGCCATCTATAAAGATGAGCTTTATAATCTTCCTTTTAATATGAACACTTTCAGTAAAATGTGGAACATCCAGACACCGGCTCAGGCAAAAGCCAAAATTGCCGAACAGATCGCAGATCTTGGCATCACAGAGCCAAAGAACCTGGAAGAACAGGCTTTATCTCTGGTCGGAACGGATGTCTACGAAAAGCTGATCAAAGGATACACAGAAAAACAGTGGGGACGCTCCTGCAGGGAACTGCCTTCCTTTATCATCAGGCGTCTTCCGCTTCGTTTTACTTATGATAATAATTATTTCAACTCCCGCTATCAGGGCATTCCGGTTGAAGGCTACACAGCCATTGTAGAAAAAATGCTCTCCGGTGCAGATATCCGCTTAAATACCGACTATTTTGCCCATAAAGAAGAACTCTCCGCCCTGGCACACAAGACGGTATTTACCGGTATGCTGGATGAATATTTCGGATTCTGCTACGGATCTCTGGAATATCGTTCCGTACGTTTTGAGGAAGAACGTCTGGAATGTGACAATTACCAGGGAAATGCCGTGGTAAATTACACCGACCGTGAAGTTCCTTATACACGCATCATCGAACACAAACACTTTACATTCGGCACACAGCCATTCACCATCATCTCTAGAGAATATTCTTCGGAATGGAAACCGGGCATCGAACCGTATTATCCGATCAATGATGCCAAAAACTCCGCTCTGGCAGCCAAATATCAGGAACTGGCTGCAAAGGCAGAGCGTGTGATTTTTGGCGGAAGACTTGGCAATTATAAATATTACGATATGGATCAGGTCATCGCTGCCGCACTCGACTGTGCCGATGCAGAACTTTCCTGATATTTACTTAATAAAGCAGCAGTCATCGCTTCAAAGCAATGGCTGCTGTTTTTCTGTTTCTCCTTAAAGACCGGAAAGATCCTGCACCAGTTTGTCCATTCTTTTTGCAAAGGTATGCTTTTCCAGCACAAGCTGATGGCCTCTTTCGGCGAGTTTTTCTGCTTCCTTTGGATGTTCCATATAATAATCCACTTTTTCTTTCAGATCTTTGCAGTCTTTGTAAGTGACAACCGTTCCTTCAAAGATCTCCTCGATCTCCGGCATCTCATCACTGATGATAAACGCTTCTGCTGCCAGTGCATCAAACAGGCGGTTGGAGACAATACCGGTTTCTTTCATATCATCCCAGTGGTCATTGAGCACGATCTTCGCATCACGGTATGCCTGACCAACCTGATCGTTTGGCATGTATGGTTCTCTGACACACTTCTGTGCTTCTTCAAATGCTTCCCAGTGTCTTCCGTAGATGGTGAGCGGATAATCCAGTGTCAGGGCATCCTGCACGATCTGACGGTAAACACGCCTGGAATTTCCGATAAAGAGCAGATCGTATTTCTTTTCGCCGGCAATACTCTTCATCACATCCGGATCTGCACACTGCAAAAGCACATCGCATTTTGTTTTTAATTCGTTTTCCCATTTTCTGCACAGTTTTTCCGATGCAAAGTAGACCAGATCAAACCGTTCGTATTCTCCCTGTGGAATATCAGCCGGATGCGAAATGTTCCACATGATATTTTTCTGTACAATCTCTTCTTTCGGATAATATGGCCGGTTTCCACGCAGAGCAATCGTAACGGCACTGTCTGTGCTTTCATACCATCTCTGATAAGGGCGTACATCCACCTGATAGCCGTGCTTCTCCAGCTCCTTTTTCATTGCCAGGGCATAATGATAATCCCCCCAGAACTTTTTGTTTTCGTCATCCGGCATCGGAGCACAAATATCGATCTTTTTCGGATCCGGCACGATCGGCTTATCCTCTGCCTCAGAAAACATCTGTGTCAGACAGCTCTGCCATTTTCCCTGATAAACATAAAGATTATAAAGTCTTCGATCCTTTTCTGCCTGATCCGGTTTGCTCTTTTCTTCTGCACTCTGAAAAGCAAGTGCAGCCGGTGCCAGAAGATTCTGATATCCGGCTTTTGAAAGTTTCAGGCAAAGGTCTGTCTCTGAAAACTCATCTTTTTTTACATGGATGGACTGGTAAGCCGGATCAAAACCACGTACTTCCAGAAAACGCTCCCGCAAAACAATCATCACATCCACACGGACAGCCTTCTGAACGGACGGCTGAAGATCCACCTCCAGAGTCTCCTCGCCTGCCAGAAGATCATACGGCTGCCAGTACCAGGTTTTGTTGCGGTTTTTTTTGTGGAAGGCAATGCCGCAGCTCTTCACCGAAGCGAACTTTGAAATGGCTTTCTCAGACTCAGGATAGAGAATCCTTGCTCCCACAGCCCCAGCCTTCTCGTTCTGTTCTGCTGCAAGCAGCATGGCATTCAGACATTCGGATGCCAACTGTACACTTTCATCCAGAAAAAACAGATACTCACCCGTTGCTTTTCTTGCGGCTTCGTTGCAGAATTCGGCAAATGAGGTGTTTTGTTTTGATTCAATGTCTGCCGCAAATACTTCAAACTCCAGGCCGGCTGCTGCTTCTTTAAAATTCTCTTTCAGCTTCTGCAGCTGCTCCTCTCCTGTATGATGATGCACAATGACAGAAATTTTCCGGCTGTTTTTATCCGGAGCGTTCTGCTTTTCACTTTTCAGCCATACTTTGATGCGTTCCTGCTCTTTTTGCAGTTCCAGCCTTTTTTTCTCCAGCTTTTGTTTCTGTTCTTCTTCCTTTTTTTCTGCCTGGACTTTCTTCACATAACTGCCCACAAAAGGAATTTTCTTAATGATTTTTTTGATTGAACCTGACAAAATGGCCTCCTATTTTCGCTTACCTGCTCTTTTTGAGATCAGGTATTTTGGTCTTCCTTTTACTTCTTCATAAATCTTGGAAATATAATAACCAATGATTCCAAGACTCATCATGATCAGGCTTCCGACGATCAGGATCAGAAGGATCACTGTCGTAAAACCTTCTACTGCATGTCCGGTAAAATAACGTACAAGAGATTCAATACCAAGCACGATCGCAAACAGAAAAGTAAAGATACCTGCCACCGTCACAAACTGCATCGGAGCTGTTGAAAATGCCACTACATTAGTCACTGCATATTTGATCAGAGACCAGGTAGACCATTTTGACTCACCTTCTGTACGTTCCTGCACATCAAACTCCACGCTGGTGCTGCGATAACCGATCCAGGAGGATAGTGCACGGAAAAATGCATTTTTCTCCGGCATCTCAAGCAGGGCATCGACTGCCTTGCGATCCAGAAGTTTAAAGTCGGAAGCACGTGACATATCAATCTTCACTGCCTTTGACATCATTTTATAAAACAGACCCGCACATGCCCTGTGAATGGTACTTTCTTTTCCACGGCTTCGTTTTACCCCTTCTACCACTTCGTATCCCTGCTCCCAGAGACGGTACATGGAAACCAGCACTTCCGGCGGATGCTGCAGATCGCAGTCCATTACTGCACAGCAGTCCCCTTCTGCATTTGCAAGTCCGGCAAAAATAGCAGATTCCTTTCCAAAATTTCTGGAAAAATGCAGTCCGTTTACATGTGGATTTTTCTCGGCTGCCGTCTCAATCTGCTGCCAGGTTCCGTCTTTTGAACCATCGTTTACAAATACGATCTCATACGGGACAGATGCCTCACTCAGGATGCGGTCCACCGTATCAGCCGTTGTCTGTATCATTTTTTCCTCATTATAAGCCGGTATGATGACAGATAACATATTCTCCCCTCTTTTCTTTTGATTGGCGGACATCCGTGCCTACTCTTTAAAGAATCCCAGTTTTTTGCAGATACGGTATCCCATTTGTCCCCTTAATTTTTTTAATTGTTCCGTTTTGATATCTAATTTTTCCTTCTGCGTCTGGATTTTGACAGTCTGTCTCTGCACTTTCAGTCTCTGCATACAGAGTTTTTGGCGATGTACTTCCAGATTTGTATTTTTCTGTTCCTTCAGTACGATCAGTGTGTCAACTAAAGAACCGGTCAGCATCGTACGGTACGCCTGATATACCTTTCTGGAATAATAATAGTTCTCATAGTCTTCGATTCCAATCTTCCGGAATCCCTCCTGAAGCAGCATATCAAACAGTTCTCTTGCAGATGCTTCGTTTGTCTGAAGATCGATACTCTGAACCAGAAGATTTAAGGTTTTGTTATCAAAACTCTGTTTTACCTTCTCATTTTCAAAAGCTCCCCGCTCTTTCAGAATATTATGTGCTGCCAGAAATGCATCGTACGTGCTGTAAAGATCTTTGGAAAGACCTGAGGTAAGATTATTCGCATTATTATAGCGATAGTCGATCAGTCTCTCATCTACAACGGTAATACGTTTTGCCAGATAAAGTGCCTGCATGACAAACACGACATCGTTTGCTCTCTGGCGGTGTTCGAACTTCAGATCGTTGTCTGCGATCAGAGAACGGCGGTACATTTTGTTCCATGGAATATTCGTTGTAAAATTAAAAATATACTGCGGAATATCTTCTTTTGAAAACGGCACTTTTTCCGGCATAAATTCTTTTCGCAGATAGTTGGACGGCAGCACATAGCGATCCGTCGTATCATCCCATTTGCGGATATCGCAGACGCACAGATCGGCTTCATCTGCCTCTGCTTTTGTATAAAGCTTTTCCAGTGCATCCAGTGCAAAACGGTCATCCGCATCCCAGAACACCACATATTTTCCGCGGCTTTTTGCAAAACCTGCGTTTCTCGCCGCTCCGGCATACTGATTCTTCTGACGGATCAAAGAAAGGCGGAAATCTCTCGATGCGTAATCTTCGATGATCTCTGCCGAACGGTCGGTTGATCCGTCATCCACGCAGATTACTTCAATGTCCTTTAACGTCTGTTTCAGAACATTTCCAAGGCTGTCAAACAGATAATTTTCTGCATTGTAAACCGGCATAACAACGGAAACTTTGATCTCATCATCTGTTCTTTCATGACTCAGTTTCAGACTGTCATAACGATCAGCAAAAACCATATGCAGAATACGGTCTGTCGCATGGCCATCGCAGGACCGCATAAATTTCTCTTTGAAATCAATGACTTTCTGTTTGTCAAAACGTTCATCCAGATGGCTGATATAATCGATCATCTCATCGTTTGTCTTGCAGACCGGTCCCGGTGTCAGCTCATTGTAATCGTAATAGAAGCCTCTCCAATCAAAGTATTCATCCAGGTCATAGGCAAAGAACAGCATCGGACGCTCAAACAGAGAATATTCAAATACCAGTGACGAATAATCCGAAATACAGATATCGCTGACGCAGAGCAGATCCTCGATCGTCATGGTTTTTGTTGCATCAATGGCAAAGGTTCCGTTTAATTCTTCCGGAATCTGCGGTACATTCTTTACTAACGGATGGTGCTTAAAAATCACTACATATTCATCTTTGAAATGCTCGGCAAACTTCTCCAGATCAAAGCAGTCCGGCGTTTTTGCCCTCGCCACACGACCGCGGAATGTCGGTGCATATAAGATGATCTTTTTTCCTTTGGCTTTTGGAAATTCTTTGTACAGGTTCTGGAATGCCTGAGCGATCGTCTCACTGCGATAGAAAATATCCGTACGGCTCGTTCCGACCGGGCGGATTGCATCTTGACGGTCCTTCATATCCATGGCTTCCGCATATGCCCACACGATCTCCGGACTGGATACGGTAACATAAGTATAATTCTTGTTGTTCGGATGGCGTTTCAGCTCTTCTGCATTCGGTCCGAAGATCAGCTCCGCAGTGCTCATACCAAACTTTTTGAAGGCTCCGCATGCATGCCACAGCTGGGTAACGATCGTTTCTGGCCGCATATCCACGCAGCTGAGTACGTCGGAAGCTTCATTTACAAAGATGTATTTTGCAGTTGCCGCATCGGCCAGCATCTCTTTACAGCGTCTGATGTATTCTTCTCTTGGGACAAAAGAATTTCGCAGCAGATGTACATGGATATCCAGGTCAAAATCTCTTTGCAGCTCATCATACAGAATGCGGAAACTGTTGCTTACGTCCGGCAGACGAAGCTCAATAAAAATGACTTTTCGTTCATCGACCGGCTCATTCTTATGTGCATTGTATGCAGCCGGCAGTGTCTCATAGAGAAGCTTGTCTTTTCTCTTTCTGCCCATATATTTCTTTGCTGCTTTTACCGGCGGAAGTTTCTTAATCTTCTTTCTTCCTTTCCAGTAAACCTTTTTCATTGCTCTTATTACCTTACTCATCCGTTTTCTCCTTCTTGATCATTTCCAGCAGTCGCTCTGTTGCATGTCCGTCGCAGGCACTCATAAATTTCTCCTTGAAATCCGCGACCTGTTTTCTGTCAAAACGCTCCTTAAGATGGAGTACATAATCAACAATCTCCTGCGTGGTGTGCACAACCGGTCCCGGTGTCAGTTCATGGTAATCATAGTAAAAACCACGCCACTCTCCATATTCTTCAAAATCGTAGGCAAAGAACAGCATCGGACGCTCAAATAATGAATATTCAAATACCAGCGACGAATAATCCGAAATACACAGATCACTGACACAGAGCAGTTCTTCGATGACAAATGCATCAGAAACATCATACGCAAAGCTTTGACACTCCTTTGGAACCTCCGGTCTCTGTTTCACAACCGGATGCTGTTTGATCAGCAAAATCCAGTCTTTTCCAAGCTTCTCCTGCATCAGACAGAGATCCATGGCATCCGGTGCCTTCGCTCCCCCCACACTTCCGCGGAACGTCGGGGCATAGAGCATGACTTTCTTTCCTTTTGCTGCCGGACAGATGTCATGCAGTTTTTTCTGTGCTGCCTTCTGAAATTTTTCCTGGAACAGAAGATCTGTGCAGCTGACACCGATCGGTACAACACTTTTGTCCTCTTTCGGAAGATTCATGGCCTCCTGATAAGCCCAGATAACCTCCGGGCTTGATACAGTTATATAGTCATAGTTCTTATAGTAATTATATTTCAGATATTCTTCTCTGCTTCCGCCGAAAAGCTCCTCACAGGTGCTGAAGCCAAATTTTTTGAACGCACCGCATCCATGCCAGAGCTGCGTGATCACCGTCTCTTCTCTTGGCTCAATGCAGCTGATCACCCTGGAACCCTCACAGAGAAAAATATAATGTGCATCGGCACAGTCCTTCAGACATGCCATCGCATTCTGAATAAATTTCCATTTGTTTCCGGATTCCATCAGATAGTGGACGCTCACTTCCATCTCTTCTTCGCTGCATAATACCTGATACAAAAAACGTAAGCTGCCGGAAAGCTGTGTCAGATTGGCTTCAATGAACACCGCTTTCCACTTTTTTAAAGGCAGCTTACGAAATCTCCTGTATTGCCAGGGAAAAAGAAGCTTTAAGGTCAGAAAAAGATAGAGTCTCTTTATCTTTTTACTCATTCCAGATCATCACCGTTTTTCCCATCAGTTTGTGTATATCCATTTCAAATGCTCTGGTTATATCCTTCACATCTCTTACTTCTACTTCCGCACCCATGATATTCTCCAGATAAGATACTACTTCCGGATGCTCTTCATATAACTGCAGCAGACCTTCGTAGTCACTTCTGCCGCTGCGGCTGCTGCCGAAAATACGCAGTCCCTTTTCCAGAACCATGCGGGTATTGATCGGTGCCGGATCTTCGCTGACACCTAAAATACTAATTGTACCCTCCGGATGGATATAATCAATGATCTGATTGATCGCTTTGGATGCTGCTCCGCCTCCAACGCATTCAAACGCATGATCGATCTGCATATCTGCCGGAATCTCATTGACACAGTAGGTACCGTCTGCAAAAGTAAAATCCGACAGTTTGTTTTCCGTGACACCGAAAATATAGATTTTGGAATCCGGAAGCATCTTTTTCAGAAGCAGTGAGGTAATGTAACCCAAATTGCCATCGCCCCACACACCGATCACATCACGTCTCTCATGTGAAAAACGTAAGAAACGGTTGATCGCATGAAAGCTCACGCTGACAAGCTCTGTATAGGCAGCTACCGTCGGATTGATCCCCTGCGGCAGACGTACAAAACGATCCGGCACAGCCTGAACATATTCCTGCAGAAATCCATCCATGCTGCTCGCACAGAATTTGCTGGATCGCAGATAATTTTCTGCAATGATATCGTCTTTTTCTACCGGTCGGTTCGGGATCATCACAACCTCTGTTCCGATTTCAAAGGTTCCGGTCGGATCATAGATCACTTTGCCGATCCCCTCGTGGATCAATGCCATAGGCAGTTTCTGACGCAGAATCTCTTCCGCCCTTGCACCCTGATAGTAACGCTGATCCGCATGGCAGATAGACAATCTGGTCGGACGCACAATCACCTGTCTGTCATCGATCTCCATTTCCTTAAATGCGACTTCAAACTGTCTTGGACGTTTCAGCTGATACACCGTATTTAGCATACGCCATTTCCTCCTAAAATAGACTCTGCAACACGCAAATCGTACGGATACGTAATCTTAATATTGAAAACTTCACCTTCTACCAGATGGATCGCATCCCCTTTGAGAACGAGGATCTTGCAGGCATCGGTCAGGATCGTCTTCTCTTCCTCACTCAGTTCATCGAAAACTTCACGCAGACGCTTTGCATGAAAACTCTGCGGTGTCTGTCCCTGATACATTTTGGAACGATCCGGAATATTGCTGATCTTCTGATTATCCATGCTCTCCACAATGGTATCGGTCGCCGGGATAACGGTATCGCAGGCTCCGTACTCTTTCGCATAGTGGATGTTGTCTTCCAGAATACGGTGTGTCACAAACGGACGAACGGAATCGTGGGTGACAATAATGGTTTCTTCATCCAGTCCGTAAAATTTTTCGATATGACTGATCGCATTCATGATCGTATCATTGCGGGTCGCACCGCCTTCGATCACATCGATCTTATCTGAAAGCAGAATATATTTTTTAATGATATCCTGGGTGTAGGTGATCCACTGCTTCGGTGACAGAACGATCACACGCTCAAACTGCGGATTGACCACAAATTTCTCCAATGTATGGATAATGATTGGCTTGCCGCCAACTTCCATAAACTGTTTCGGTTTCTCAACATTCCCCATACGTGTTCCCTTGCCCCCCGCAAGTACAACGCCGTAAACATTTGTTTTTTCCACGATGCTGCCTCCTATTTCATAAATTCCAGGTAACGTGGAAGAACCTCATCCGGTGTTCCGATCTCGATCAGTTTTCCTTCATGCATCCACATGACTTTGTCGCAGAGATCTGCGATCGTATCCAGACTGTGAGAAACGATCACAACCGTACGCTCTCTGTTTGAGATCAGGTTCTTCATCTTTTCATAACTTTTCTTTTTAAACTTTTCATCACCAACGCTGAGTACTTCATCGATCAGCATGATGTCGGTCTCCAGAACGGCTGTGATGGAAAATGCCAGCTTGGAATACATACCGCTTGAGTAAGTACGCACCGGCATATCAATAAATTTGCCAAGTCCGGCGAATTCAATGATCTCATCCATCTTGGAACGGATAAACTCTTCCGAAAAACCAAGAAGCATACCGGAAAGAATGATGTTTTCTCTTCCGCTCATCTCTTTTTCAAATCCGACACCGATCGACAGAAGGGAAACAGAATGGTTTTTCAGGTCAATGCTTCCCGTATCCGGAGAAAAAATGCCGGCCAGTGCTTTGAGCATGGTGGATTTTCCGCTTCCGTTCTTTCCGATGATTCCGAGGATCTCTCCTTTTTCTACTTCAAAGGATACATCCTTTACTGCCTGGAATACATCGGCCTGTACTTTTTTGAAATGTAATAAACTCTGCTTGATGGAAAACTTCTGCAGGTTTCGATAACTGATATATAAATTTTTTACTTCGATTGCAATTTCGCGTTCCATTATATCACCTTCACATAACTGTTTTCGTATTTATAAATAATCTTTACTCCGATCGCTGACAGGATGAAACTCAGCACCATCCACAGAAGCAGGAATTTTCTTGCCGGTGTCTGGTCATAGATCATACATTTTCTTGCAGAAGTCAGAAGCAGTGCCAGTGGATTGCAATGAAGGATCACTTTATTCCACGGTGCAAATTTTGCAAGCCTTGTTTCCACATTATAAAAAATACCGGTAATATAAAACAGCAGACGCAGTACGATATTGATCACGTTGGACAAGTCCTGTACAAATACGCCAAAATGTGCCACGATCGTACTGCATCCGAACGTGAACAGAAACAGGGTCAGCATGATCGGGATCATGTACAGAATATTAAAGCTGACCGGCACGCGGTAAATGACCATCATAATGATCACGATGCCAAAAGAGACCAGCATTTTAAAGCCGTTTACAAACATGCGGACCATAACCAGAATGTATTTCGGCAAATATACTTTTGCCACAATGGACTTGTTGTTTTTGACGATTTTTACGCTCTGCTGAAGGGTCTTATTAAAGAAATCCCACATCGTCAGACCGATAAAAATGAAGATTGTAAAATACTGCTCTTTTGCATTAAACACCACACCAAAGATCAGGGTGTAGATCAGCATGAAACAGATCGGGTCCAATACCCACCACAGCCAGTTCAGGTAGGAACTTGCCACCTCAGACTGCAATTTCGATTTTGCCGAATAGATCGCGTACTTGTAGTACTTTTTCGTGTCTTTTAGAAATCGACTCATTTTATGCGTTCTCCTCACAAATACTTTTTTGCTTTATCCAACTGCAGACCGCCTCACAGGCATGTCCGCTCTCATAGCTTCCCATTTGCTGATGATGCTCCATGATCCTCGCTCTGTTCTTTTCTTCATCGAAAGAGCGGATCTGTTTTTCCAGATCTTCCATATTTTCACAGATTGGAAACGGCCACTCATGAATATCTACATAAAAACCGGTCTTTGCAAGATATTCCCGCAGATCCGGTGTATACAGAAAGCATGGTCGGTATAAAAAAGAATAATCCCATATACAGGAGGAATAGTCCGTGATCAGCATATCTGCTGCCGCTAAAAGCTCCTGCATATCAGGATAGTCCGTCACATCCGCTGAGCATTCCGGATCCAATCCTGCCGAATCGTCCTCACTGTAGCGATGTGCCCGGTATAATACATACCACTTTTCGCCATTTTCTTCAAGTACTTTTCGAACTCCTGTAAAATCCGGCATCTGATTTTTCCCATTTGAACGATAGGTAGGTGCATACAGCAAGATCCGGTACTTACGGTCTATCTGATAGGTCTGCCTTACTTTCTGATCCGCCTGCTCTGTGTTCCCACAGACCAGAAAATCATTTCGCGGCATACCGCATTTTAAGATTTCTCCATGGTAAAGAAATGCACGGCGAAACAGCCTGTCACTTGCCGCCTGACAGCTTGATACGATCAGCTGTATATTTTTCGCACAGAACTCTGCACGCTTTCTGGTCGCCCAGTTGGCATCCGGTTTGTCATTTTCAATTTTCTTATAAGCTCCGCCGCCATGCCAGGTGTTGATCAGATACTGCTTTTTGCGAAACGGAAACCACGGAGCATAAGAGCCGTTCGTGATGATCACTTTTGCCGTCAGAAGATAATAAAAACTTCTCAGCGTAAAATGTTTCACAAAATGCAGATCCTTCTCTTCTTTGTCACGATACCGCTTTGGATCTGTAACCATCCAGTATATCTCAAACGTGTCCTTCTCCTGCTCTCTGATATAGTCCGAAAGATATCGCGGATTGCAGGAATAATCATATCCTTTGCCGCCTGTAAGCCCGGTAAAAGCCAGCCGGTTCTTCCGGATCGGGAAGAGGCAAAATGGAAGCAGCAATATCTGCAGACATTTGCTGTACAGATATTTGATAAAACTTTTCATATCCTATCTCCTCTGGTTTTCCGTTGTCTTTTTATGCTCTTTCCCGGAAAATCCATAATATTTCCACACACCATGGAGAGCATAGGAAGCAAAATAATAACAGGATTTCAAGATGCCAAAACCCAGGTAACGATATACCATAAAGGTCATTCTCGCCGACTGCAATTTATTTCCTGATTTTCCCTGATTACTTAGCCTATATTTTAACAGAGGTTCCCGGATACCACAAGCTTTTTTATATTTTTGCAGGATTTTCAGCCAGGTAATGTAATCTTCGTGGCTGTCATCGTGCTCCATCGGATAGTTTTTCGCAACTTCCGTTTTCAAAACAACGGAAGAACAGTTGATGCTGTTATGATGCAAAAGGTCACGGTAGGTGATTTCTTCTTTTACCGGAATGATCCGTCCGGTCAGTTCGCCCTGAGGAGTCATCAGCTCTCTTGCCGTACAGCTTAAAACACAGCCTGTCCTTTCCATAGCATCTGTCTGCTTTTTTAATTTCCCGGCTGCCCAGTAATCATCGGCATCCAGAAACGCGACATATCTGCCTTTCGCCATGGCCACACCTTTGTTCCGGCTTCCGGCCGCACCCAGATTTGTCTTATTTTTAATAAAAGAAAACGCAGGGTTATCCCGATACGTCTCCAGCACCTGCTCCAGGTTGTCACCGGAGCCATCGTCTATAACGATGATCTCCAGCGATACCTCCTGGATCAACACGGACTCGATCGCTCTTGATATCAACCCTGCACAATTATAGGCCGGTATGATCACGGATACTAACGGTCTTTTTTCCATAAATACGGTTCTCCTATTGCTGTTTTCCGGTTTCTTTCATTTCCTTTTCTTCCTCTTCTTTGATCTGCTCCAGATTTTCCCTGGTAGCAGCCGTCACCTGCCATTTTTCCACGCCTTCGGTATTTTCTTTCTGGAACAGGATCTTAAAGGTCAGAAACATCAGTTTTATATCCAGCACAAAACTGTAATTCTCAATGTAGGTCAGATCCAGTTTTAATTTATCATACGGTGTTGTGTTGTATTTTCCATAAACCTGTGCAAATCCGGTCAGTCCCGCCTTCACCTTCAGACGGTAATCAAACTCCGGTATTGCTTTTTTGTACTCTTCTGCGATCTGCGGACGCTCCGGTCTCGGACCGACCATAGACATATCTCCTTTGAGGATATTGAAAAGCTGCGGTAATTCATCCAGGTGAAGATTTCGGATCACACGTCCAACCGGTGTGATACGATCATCATGCTTCATCGCCAGCCTTGCTCCCTGTTTTTCCGAATCCACCCGCATGCTGCGGAATTTCATTACATAAAAGACTTTGCCTCCTTTTGTCAGTCTCGCCTGTTTATAAAATACCGGACCTTTGTCGTACAGTTTCACCAGAATGGCAATGACGATCATAAACGGCGATGCCACAATAATTCCAAGCAAAGAAGTTACAATATCAAACGCCCGTTTGAAGAACTGCTGCTCGGCTGTCAGTCCGCGATGGCGGAACAAAAGCAGAGAGGTATCAAACAGGTGAATATTTTCCGCACTCATGATCATAATATCCGATATCTTCGGAATGCTGTAGCAGCGGATATCTTTTTCAAAGCAATATTTCAGCAGGATATTTCGCTCGGATGCCGGAATATCTCCAAGTACCACTGCATGATACTCATCGATCCGCCCTTTGATCGCATCCAGCCCTTTGCTGATATGGATCTTCTCGCAGATGTTGTATTTATCCTCACGGCTGGAAATCTTCTGGATCAGATCCTGCGGGCTGTAATCTCCATATACCAGCAGCATCTGTCTCGGCGGATAGATTTTTGTATAGATCCACCGCATAAATAAGACCCAGACTACAACGATCACCAGATCAACGCCGGTCATTTTCAGAATCGGCTCTATGAATTTCGTAAACTTCCAGCGTCCGATCAGTGCCAGCTGCAGATACGTGATCGCATTTACACAGAGCACGGAAAGAACCTGGGAATACAGTACTTCAAAAACCCGCAAATATCCTACTTTGAAGCCGCCGTAAATACGGTAGAAGAAGTACAGCATCAAAGCATACTGTGCAATGACTACATAGTTTCCGCGTTTCCAGAAAGCTTCTCCGATCGCTCCGGAAAATGCATAATCCTTAAACCATACATAAGCGAACACACCTGTCTGGAGTGTCAGAATAAATGCAGATGCCAGAAACATGATCAGTCTTTTATAACGTTCTCTGTTTTCCATATACTTATCCTCTTCATATAAAATTCCATACTTTTACATCGCCGATAAGTTTACAACACTTTCTCCAAAATTACAATAGCAAAGTCTGTGGCAATGCATGGGATTATGCTTACCATTTATCTTTATAGACCGAGTAACCCCCTACTTTTCCTATCTTTTCAAATCCATTTCTCTGAATTTTAGCATCCTGCTGTTCATCTGCAAGAAAAACCAGATAATTCACGCCCTGCTGTCTTATCCTGCGGATCAGCTTTTTGATCTTCGGCTGTTCTTTTCGCATCTGACGGCGGATTTTCCGCACTGGTTTCTCTGATTTGGAACGCCTTCCGTAAAGCAGCCGGATCGATGCATCATACTGCCGCACATAACCGACCAGATCTTCCGGCATCACTGCAAGAGCCGTCTCACCTTCTGCTCTTGTGTCGGCTATCAGGTTACTGATCTGACACGCATCCGCCGGAAGTTTCTGCATATTGACTGATTTCTGATAGATGGCCTGACCGCCCACATAAGGATTCTTTCCGGTCACGATGATCAGTGCCATCAGCAGAGATGCACATACAGCCTGAATCGTTTTTTTCTTTCCTGCTGTACATACGCTCACTGCCACATAAGCTAAAATCACGGACGTTGGCAGAATCCAGAACATTCTCCAGTAAACAAATCCACCAATGCAGTATTTCATAATGATCCTTGCCGTAAGCGGACAGATATAAACGGCTGCAAATAACAGGGTATACCCCACCAGCCATTTACGGTTTTCTTTGTCATCACGTTTCAGGATCAGAAAGAGGAGTGCCGCTGCAAACAACAGATAATGCCATCCACTTCCGATGTACCAGCCTGCCCCTTCTATGGCAATCTGAAATGCTGTTATCATGATTCTACCCTTTCTTCTAGCGTATGATCACATATGCCGCCGCACAGATAACATTCGGCAGGCAGCATATCACTGCTCTTTTTATGTTTCCCCAATTTCTGTCTTTCACCGCATACAAAAGTGTCATAAGCCCCAGCATGATCGGTGCCAGCATAATACCCATGCCGGACACCAGACATGCCGATGTCATCATCAAAAACAATGTCACCCATGCACCGCACATCCTATTCGTTTCCATGCATTCCTTTGCCTGCAAAAAGATCGCCGGAAGCACAAACGATGCAAGAAGAGCCTTCCCCTGCCAGATACGGATCGACAGAAATGTTCCCTGCGTGTAGACTGAATAATAAGAAAACATCTGGATCAGCACCAGAAACAGCAGAAACAGTCCCACTTTCCGATCATCTTTATCAAACAGCTTCCTTCCGATCTTCCAGTAGACAAGATAGGAGATCAGAAGAAAGAAGACCGGTTCGACCGTATGTGCCACAACCGCCGCATGCATATGCACCATATCACTGTAGAATGCAAGCAGGATCGGAAAGGGTGCAAACACATATCTCGCCGGAAGATACGATGCCAGCATTCCAGTATAGGCATCGTACGTGAACATCCCGTTCGTCTCCAGGGTCGTGGTTGCTGTTGCCACATAAAAGGCGTCATCCAGATCCGTTGCCATACCAAAAACATAAGCTCCCATCTGTATGGCGACCAGCAGAAATGCAAGCCACATGGCCGCTGGAATTTTTTTTCGTGAAAGGCTCTTTTTCCGTTCTGCTCCATCTGCCCTGTTCTTTTTATTTTTCCAGGCAAAGATGACTCCTGCCAGAGCCAGCACGCAGGCAAGTATCTCATAGCTGTATTTCAGAACTGCAAATGACTGCCTGGTAAAAATGAGCGGCAATGCCAACAGCTCAAATACTGCAAACAGCAGAACATAACCGCAGATCAGAGCATCTGCCATTCGCACAAACCAGTCTTTCTCCTTCCCTGTCTCAAAAACAGGAAGATTTCCTGCTGCAAGCGGAATGATAAGAAACCACAGCAGAATCTCCAATCCTTTGATCGCCATCCGACTTTTTCTCCTTTATTCTGAAAGTGCTTTCGTTTCCGGTGTCACCTGTTCTGTTGTCGATGTCACATTACCTGTTTCCGGTGTCACCTGTTCTGCCTTCTGTCTGGCTGCCTCGGCTCTTGTCTTCTTTTTGCAGATGCCATTTGCATCAAAACGATACTTTTTGCCGTCGATCACTGCCTTAGTGGCGGTAAGGCGGACGCCTTTCCTGTCCAGATAATAATAGTTTCCATTATATACTACCCAGCGTTTTTTCATTCTGGCTCCGGTCTTCGGATTCAGATAATAATATTTGCCTCTGTATTTGAACCATCCGCTTCTTCTCACACCGGTAGACTTTTTAAAATAACAGGTTCTGGAACCGACTTTTACCCAGCCGGTCTGCATACGTCCTGCCACATCAAAATAATAATATTTTGCTCCGATCTTCTGCAATCCGCTAAGTGCTGCTCCGGTTTCCGGATCAAAATAGTATTTGTAACCTTTGCGTACCTTAAATCCACGATACAGTTTGCCGCCCTTTGCCGCATAGTACTGTTTCTCGCCTATTTTAAACCGGCCCGTCATCACCTGACCGCCGTTTTTCACATAGTACAGAGCACCGTTTGCCTGAAGGAATCCGCTGTAGGCACTTCCGTCTTCATTAAAATAATATTTTTTATCATTAATTTTTACAAATCCGGAAACTTTATGCCCTTCTTCGTCCAGATAATATTCTTTGCCTGCATCGGTAATCCATCCGGTTTTCTTATTGCCGTTCTTATCCAGATAAATCCATTCACCTCCGATCTGATTCCAGCCACGCATTTTCGTGATACCGTAATGGCGTGCGATCGCAGTTGCATCTGCAACAGCCACCGCTTTGATCTTGGCATCGCTTCCATAATATTTCAGACAGTCAGAAGGATTGTTCACAAATCCATGCTCTATGATCATGGTCGGGATCTTCCACTGCCTTCCATAATAGATAATGCCAAGTCCTTCCCCTTTCAGATAGCCGAGATTCTTCATTCCGACCGTTGAAAGATTGCTCACAATATCCGCAGCAAGTGCTCTTGCTTCCACAGCATAATCTGCTTTGTTGGTTGAGATTGGCACATAGGCAAGTGCTCCGGAAACGGTATCCTGCTGATTTCCGGTTGAATTGATGTGCAGGCTCACCAGTGCATCTGCTCCCAGATCTTTTGCCACTTTTACACGGTCATATCGATCCATGTCCACATTATTGCTGAACCTTGTCATATAAACAACGATACCAGAGTATTTTTCCAGCTCTTCTTTACAGTACTGTGCCATTTTTAAAGTAATGGTCTCCTCCGCATAAGTCACACCGTTCCAGGTACGTCTCGCACCTGCATCGTGTACATCATGTCCGGGATCCAGTACCAGAACAACGTTTCCATTCGAAGCATGTGATGTGACCCCCGTGCAGAACACAAGTCCCAGCATCGCAGCTGCTGCCAGATTTTTTAATATTTTCTTCATCTCTTCCTCCTGATTTCGAAATACTCTCGTAATTTCTTCTTATTTTTACAACCACAATGTAAAAATCACTTCTTATTTTCGTTCATTTTTGTGATACACATTACTTTACATAGTACCCTAAAAAGGTCTGTCTGTCAATCTCTTAAACCTCTGTTAATTTTTCTTAATTTTTATTTAATTTTTTTATTCCGGATTGCACCGGAACTACCTCAAACTTCCACAAAATGCCGCATACACGACATTTTATTACGTTTTCGGTGTTCGGTGTGTCAATAAGTCTAGATTGCTCATTTGTACAAGCCTGATCGCAATTTAGACTTTTGACACTTGCATCATTTTATAGTAAAGTAATGGTAACCGAATTATCTTTTATAATCCATGTTTTATTTGACTGCAAATTTGCAGGAAATGGAGGAGTTTATGCATTTTAAGAAAATATTGTCTGCCAGCATTCTGGCATCTGCCCTGATTTTCTGTATCCCGCAGGCTATTTATGCTGCACCAGATGCGAAAACGGAAACACCTGTCACATATGGCTGGAATTCAGATGCCCTGGGGCGTTTCTTTCTGACAGAGAACGGTTCCCGTGCCACAGGATTTTGCAGCATTGATCAGAAAGTATATTATTTTGACCCGGACGGCTATCTTTTTACGCCATCCCAGGAAGGTGTCATGTACCTCGCCCAAAAACCTTATTATTTCCTTGCGGACGGATCTGTAAAAACAGGTCTTTTCTCCATAAAATCAGCAAGTGGTATCTCCTGGTATTATGCCGGAGCCAATTATCAGCTGTTTACAAACCGTACCATTACCCTTGGCGGCAAAATTTACTGTTTCGGAGCCAACGGAAAATCACTTCCAAAGGGACTTCAGGCTTTAAATGGAAAAAAATATCTGATCAGTGCTTCCGGAACCGCAAAGACTGGCCGTCAGAAATATAAAGGAAAGACTTATTTTTTCGACAGCACCGGAGCAATGATGATCGGAAAAGTTACTTACAAAAACAAAACTTATTTTACAAAAGCAAATGGTACGCTTGCCAAAAAAGGCTGGGTAACTTCCAACGGAAAAACGTATTATCTGAACAGTAACGGCACCTTTCAGACCGGATGGTTCTTTTATAAAAACAAATGGTACTGCCTGAACAAAAAAACAGGAGCCATGTATAAAAACAAATGGGTAAAAAAAGATGGGAAAAAGTGTCGCGTCGGAAAAGACGGCACCCTTCAGACCGGATGGTTCAAAGCCAAAGGCAAAAAATATTATGCCGATGCTTCGGGAAATAAGATGGGCGTACCTTACATCGGCGTACAGCAGATCAAAAAGAAAATCTATGTTTTTGATTCAAGCGGTGTTCTCGGAAAAGGCTGGACCGTCTATGGCAGCCGCAAATATTATGCAAACGCAAAGGGCGAAATCACCAGAGGCTTTAAAACGATTGACGGAAGAACGTACTTTTTCAATGATTACGGCTCCATGCATACCGGATGGCTGTACTATAATGGTAAGTACTATTATCTGAATCCGTCCGACGGTGTCATGGTGACCGGCACTAAAAATATCGGCGGCACCTCCTATACATTCTCAGATTCCGGAATCTCAAGCCGTGCTCTGGAAGGGAACTGGACCGTAAAAGTAAACCGACAGCAAAATGTAGTTACTGTCTACAAAGGCAATACTCCGGTACGTGCCATGATATGCTCAACCGGTCTGAACAACGGAACTCCGCTCGGTACATTCACGATCCAAGATAAACTGTATACCCATGCACTTTATGGACCTTCGTTTGGATATTACTGTTCTCACATCACAAGTGAAATCCTGTTTCATTCGATCCCACAGCCACAGCTTGGCAGAAAAAATCTGCCGGCCTATAAATACAACCTGCTCGGCACTCAGGCTTCTGAAGGCTGCATTCGCCTGAGTATGGGAGATGCCTACTGGCTGTTCAACACCGTTCCGATCGGTACGACCGTTGTAGTATACGATTCTCCAAACCCGGGACCGCTCGGTAAACCAAAAGGCATTAAAATCCCACTCTCTCAGAGCTATGACCCTACTGATCCACTGTACTTTAACACCGGAAAATAGATCTTTGACGTAAACAAGAGAATACAGAAAAGCAAAAACCCGCCCGGTCATTCAAAACAACCGGGCGGATTTTCATGTACGTTTCCTGAAGATCTTAATTTTTCTGTTCTTCTCCAAGTCCTTCTTCCACAGCCTTTACCATCGTGGCAAGTGCCTGATCCTCGTCTTCCCCTTCACATTCGAACGTGATCTCATCACCTTCCTTTACGCAGGCTCCCAGCACACTGAGTACGCTCTTTGCATTCACAGTCGCTTCACGAAATGTAAATCTGACGCGGCACTTAAACTGCAACGCTGTACTGCAAAGTACTCCTGCCGGACGTAAATGAAGACCGGAAGGATTTTTCACTCTTACATTCTGACTTACCATAAGTTTACCCTCCTGTTACCGCATTCTGCGGTTTTCCCTGTAATAATTTTTACTCACTTCTACTCCTCCGCAGCTGAAATCACCGTATTGCTGCCGCTTGTCCTCTGCTTTTTGGTCAGGTTTACGACAATCTTCACTTCCGAAGTCAGTTCGTAGCCATCCGGCAGGGTAATCTGAACCGGAACTTCATGTCTCCCTTCTTTCTGATAAGAAGTCAGATCCAACACTGCCTTGACATCATTCTGATCAATATTATCCAACGATCCGTCTACTGCTGCAACTTCTACCGTGATCTTATCTGCAGGTGTCAATACCATATCCAGATCGGTCGGTCTTCCTTTTATCGTAATCGCAGAGAGAGGAATATCAATTTTCTTGGTTCCCATCTTCTCCATAATAACACGAACTGATAAGGTTGAAGCCGTTCCGCTCTTTACTTTTAATTTATCTTTATAATTTTCTTTCAGATAATCCGCAAGATTAATCGTATCAGAGGTAAAACTTTCTGAAACACCCTCTACAGAGATCATATCCGTTAAAGAAAGTTCCCCGTTCAATTCTGCAAGTGTCTCTTCATCTCCGGCAATGCTGATATTCTCCGGAGTCACTTTCACTTCGGACACACAGTATCCCGGTGCCGGGTCACCGTAAGTTCCGATATTTACTTTTACATTCTGTTCTACTTTCCAGAGCTGGATCTTTGCACTTAACACGCCATCTTTGATCAGGTCGCCGCTGCTCGTTGTAAAGACCAGCTTATCCAACTGGCTCTGTGTAAAATCGGTGCCATTTTTATCGGTGACAACAATATTTCCTTTTACTGTTTTATCCGAAGAAAGTCCGCTCACGCTCACCGACATACTGACTCTGTGAATGATATTCATCAGCGACTCCGCCCCCGCAATATTGATCGTATCGCCCTCTTTGATCGTAGAAGTCCCGATGTCATATCCATCGGCCGGCTCCCCGGTCGTATCCACTTCCACACCGAACGATTCCTGCACAACATTTTCAATCTTGATCTTCAGGGATGCCGGTTCACACTCCCAGTTTGCCTTGGTGAGTGCACTGCTGGTACATTCCAGTGTATATGGCACTGCATTGCCGAGCGTCACATTCCGCATATCGGCAACCACTTTAAAATCTTTTGACTGAAGCTTGTTCAGCACAGATGCTCTCGCTTTCACCCATACTTTTACTTTATCGGTATCCTCCTGAACACTGAATGTCTTGTCCACGCCAAAACAGTCACTGTTGCGGATTTCCACTTTTACATCCGAAAAGGACTGCACTTTTTCCGGATCATCCACATTGACTACAAAAATCCACATCATGCAGGCAACCAGCACCGACACTATTTTCAGGCCAAGATTACTGGTCAATATTCTCTTTATTCTGGTTGATATTTTCCTCATTCTTGCCTTTTCCTTTCCAGAATTTAAATCTTTTTGTATTTACATTTTTATCCTGAAGAATAACCAGCTGTTCTTTCAGTTCTTCCGGTGTCACATCTCTGGTAAGAACACCTTTCTGTGCAATGGATACCTTTCCCGTCTCTTCTGAAACAATAATCGTCAGAGAATCTGTCACTTCACTGATACCGACACCGGCTCTGTGGCGGGTACCAAGCTCTTTGCTCAGCTCCATGTTATCCGAAAGAGGCAGATAACAGGTTGCGGAAATAATACGGTTTCCTCTGACAATGATTGCTCCGTCATGCAGCGGTGTATTATGCTCAAAAATATTCAGCAAAAGCTGACTGGTAACTAGAGAATCCAGCTCGATACCGGTTCTTATATACTCGGTAAGCTTGGTGTTTTTTTCCAGAACGATCAGAGCACCGGTCTTTGCTTTTCCCATCTCAAAGGAGCCTTTCACCAGCTCGTTGACGGTCTTATCGCTGAAACGTTCCTCTGCATCTTTTTCCATATCAAACGGTAGCAGCGAAGAAAGGAACTTCTTTTCGCCAAGCTGTTCCAGAGCCCTCCTCAGCTCCGGCTGAAAAATAACGGCCGTTGCCACAAGGATCGCATTGATGCCTTTGCTGACCAGAAACAGAATGGAATCCAGGTTCAGAAGTGTGGCAATAAAGATAAAAACAATCATGACCAGGATGCCCTTCATCAGGGTCCACGCCCGGGTGTTCCGGATCCAGATCAGGATGTGGTACACTACAAAGGAAAGTATGATGATCTCCAACACATCGGAATAAGTAAACGTAAGGCTGGAAAGATAACTATGAATGAATTGTTTCATGCCCATCATGATGTTCACGTCCTTTCCTGTCGATTCTTCCCGCTTCCATTTCCTGACTGTCCTCATCGTTTCGGTGTCGTTTCGGTACTGCCTTGACATAGTAATAATAATCATTATCTTCAAACTGAAGATTTTCTATTTTGCGGTAATCCAGATTAAAAAACAACTGTTCCAGCAGAAATGCCACTGCCGCCGAGATCAATGTTCCGATCAGGATCCATGAAATCCCGATCTCCAGATGCAGCATCATGTAACCTGCCATCATCAGCACCAGATAAATGACCGTACCCGCTGCGATCGCAACTTTCCATGCATGCTTCATCGCCATCCTTCTTGCCAGAAATACAACAGCAAATACTGCCAGCAGCACAACCAGCATCAGGATCATCTCCTGCTCACCCAGAAGCGTATCGATCATTGTCTGCAGTTCTGCAAGGATCTTTTCCGCAGTGCTCTGTTTTGCCATCGCAAGATCTACCGATGCACCGCCCAGCTTTCCTATCGTCAATAACGTATAGTAAAATACCGTTCCCACAGCCATACCTGCTGCGGACATCGTACTTCCCATCAGCCCGAAACTGATCGGTACGATACACGGGACATGGAAGAAAAGTCCGAGGATTGTCAGTAGCATGGCCCATGCCTGTCTCGATGCAAATGCAAAATATAAAAGCAGTACTGCCAGCAAAACGCCTCCTCCGACTGCCAGCGATGCGATTGATACGGACGCAAACTGCAGTAGTGCTGCGACAAATGCCAGTACAATCATAACATTCGGCGGCAGGATCGCACAGACCAGTGCCAGAATCAGTTCCACAAAAATATTTCCAAAAATGCTTTTTCCGCCAATCCGACCATTGATCTGCATAAACAGAATCAACGCTGTAACAAATTTGGCAGCGGCATCGATGTAATTTCCATATTCACTGTAATATTTTTCGAATAATGTCCTGATATTATAAATTCCCTTCACTTTTTCCTCCTGAGATCTGTCACTTCCAGTATTTCTATATCATCTTCATCTTCCAGTCTCTGCAGCAGCACCTGATAGTGCCGGAACAGCTCCTGCCCGTAAAAATACCGTTTCATAGTTATCACATAGGTAAGCAGCAGACCTGCGGTCATACACAGCAGATAGCTGACGATCACTCCGGTCAGTATCCCCTTGATCTGCATACGGTTAAGCTTCTCGATCAGCATATCCATATTGGCCACTCCCCAGAGCAGAAGTCCTATCATATATGCGACAGTAAGATAACACGCATTTTTCAGCAGCTGTACTGCCACATAATCACTGCGATAATATTCTCTGGCTTTTTGCAGTTCCTCCCCATGGTGCTTTTCCATAACTGCAATTTTAGACATTGTTCGTATTTTTTTCTTGTTCAGCATAGTTACCCCTTAATGATTCCTCTGTCTTTTTTTCAGTATAACATAAAATCCGGTTTCTGAAAAGTATCTCTCAGCAATCCGGTTTTCCTGTACAAAGCACAAGAAAATGTACTTCTTCTGCTCCCGCCATCCAAAGCACCTTCGCCGCTTCGTCCATCGTAACCCCAGTTGTATAGATATCATCCACAAGCAGTACTTTCTTTAATTCTAACGCATTTGTCGAAGTTTTAAAAGCATTTTTCAGATTTATTTCTCTTTCTTTTCTTCCAAGACTTTTCTGCGGTATCGTTTTCCGTACACGCACGAGGCTTTTTGTATCAACCGGGATCTGAAGCCTTTTCCCAAGATATTTTGCCAGTATTTCTGCTTGATTGTATCCCCTTTGTCTCTTTTTTCTCTTATACATCGGAATCGGAATGATCACATCCGGATTCCAGGTGCGGATCTCATCTCCACAGACACGCTCCATTTCCGATACATAAAATCCGGCATATTCTCTTTTGTTGTGAAATTTAAACTGATATACAGATTTCCTGATTTCTTCTTCATAGAGAAAAACAGCCCTTCCCGATGTAAAAAAATGCGTTTTTTCCTGACAGTCCGGACAATACTCTGTTTCCAAAGATGCCACCGGCTTCCCACACGTTTTACATTTCGGTCCCCTGATCGGTACTGCTTTTGTTCGACATTTCATACAAATAAGTGCCGCTTTATCTGTTAAAATATCCTGACAAAGCGGACAGCGTCTTGGATAGAGGAGCGTGATCATCTCCTCCAGTGCCTGAATCATAATACAAATTCACAGATCCGCTGCCTCAGGGATGTGTAGCGTATCTGTTCATATTTATTATCGATCATTTGATTGACCGCATACGGACTTCCGACGATCGTAACGCAGGAACGTGCTCTTGTGACCGCTGTATAGAGCAGATTGCGGTTCATCAGCATCCTCGGTCCGTTCAGCAGCGGGAGGATCACGGCCGGATATTCACTTCCCTGTGCCTTATGCACCGTCAGTGCATAGGCAAGCTCCAGCTCTTCGAGCTCTTTAAAGGAATATTCTGCAAAACGGCACTCATCAAATTCCACTGTCACCATTTCTGCATATGTATTGATCTCACGGATAATGCCCATGTCACCGTTAAAAACACCGCAGCCTTTGTCAACCGGAATCCCATATTTTCCGCGTACCTCCCACTCCATCTGATAGTTGTTGCGGGTCTGCATGACTTTGTCACCTTCCCGGAATTTGCATCTGCCGGTATCTTTCTCATTCTTTTCCGGTGACGGTGGATTGAGATACTGCTGAAAGATCGTATTGAGACGTTCCACACCAAGAAGCCCTTTCCGCATCGGTGTCAGAACCTGGATATCATACGGATCTGCATCTACATAAGAAGGTAATTTTTTCTGGATCAGTGTCAGTGCAACACTGATGATCACATTTGCATCTTCCCGTTTCAGGAAAAAGAAATCCCGGCTCTTATTGTCCATCACGATGTGTTCACCCTTATTGATCTTATGGGCATTTAAAACGATATCACTTCCGCCCTCCTGGCGAAAAATGTGTGTCAGACACACTACCGGAAAACATTCTGATTCTATGATATCCTTCAGGACACTTCCCGGTCCCACGGAAGGCAGCTGATCCCTGTCACCAACCAGGATCAGTCTTGTTCCAACGGTGACAGCTTTCAACAGGGCATGCATCAGATAAATATCCACCATGGACATCTCATCCACAATGATCACATCTGCCTCCAGCGGATTCTCTTCGTTTCGTTCAAACTGTTTTGGTCCTTCTTCCTCATCTGCTGCCCCGGAAATCTCCAGCATGCGGTGTATGGTCTGTGCTTCACAGCCGGTCGCCTCCTGCATTCGTTTCGCTGCCCGTCCGGTTGGTGCTGCCAGTCGCACTTCCAGACCTTCTGAGTCAAAATAATCGATCATTGCATTGATCGTTGTTGTTTTTCCTGTTCCCGGACCACCGGTCAGAACCAAAAGTCCGTGACCGGCAGCTGTAACCACTGCCTCTTTCTGAAGCTCATCGAGCTCATACCCGGAATGTTTTCCCAACTTATCCATTCGCCTGCTGATCTTCTTCTCATCGATCTTGCAGGATATATTCAGATCATGGAGCATTTTTGCTGTATTCAATTCCGTATAATAGGCATTGATCCCATATACGCAAATCTGCCTCTCCTGCTCTTTGAGTATCAGCCTGCGTTCTACTGCCAGATCCATGATATGTTTCTCTACCAGCTCCCGACTTACGCCCAGAAGCTCCACCGTTCTTGCCAGAAGCTCCATCTTCGGCAGATACACATGACCTTCCAGAGAGATCCTGGTCAGCACATGCAGAATACCGCTGCGGACCCGGAAATCAGAATCCGTATGGATCCCGACTTTTGAGGCTATTTCATCCGCGATTTGAAATCCAACGCCATTTATATCGTCTGCCATCTGATATGGATTGTCCTGGATCACAGCGTACAGTTTCGCTCCGTACTGCTTATAAATCTTGGCTCCAAGTGTATTGGAAATACCATATTGCTGCAAAAAGATCATCGCTTTTCGCATATCTCTTTTTTCTGATACCTGTTCTGAGATCTCACGGGCCTTTTTCTCACTGATTCCTTTGACTTCCGCCAGTCGTTCCGGCTCTTCTTCCATAATGCGAAAAGTATCTTCTTTAAATTTCCGCACAATCCTGGCTGCCAGTGCGATTCCGATCCCTTTGATCACACCGGAACCAAGATAACGTTCGATCGCCGCCGTATCTTCCGGATCTTTTATTTCCAGTTTCTGGATCTGGAACTGTGTCCCGTAAACTGCATGTTCGGTATAGTGCCCGGTCGCTTCGATCAGCTCCCCTTCTGTGATCACCGGGAAGGTACCCACACAGGTCAGTTCTTCTCCTTCGTGGTTCACAACCATAACCGTGTAACCATTGTCACTGTTCCGAAAAATCAGATGATCTATATATCCTTTTATTTTATCCATGAATTTCTGCTTAAATCCCCTTACTCTATCAGTTTGCCATTGCCGGCTGTCAGCTCCACAAATTTCCCGGTGCCGATTGCTACTGCGGTCATCGGATCTTCTGCAGTCACCGTATTAATGCCTGTTTTCTCTTCGATCAGCTCTTCCAGGCCCCCAAGCAGTGAACCGCCCCCCGTCAACACGATACCACGATCCACAACATCGGCTGCCAGTTCCGGCGGCGTACGCTCCAGAACGCCATGTACTGCCTCAACGATCTGTGAAGTTGTCTCTTTTAAAGCATCTCTTGTCTCCTCTGAAGTCACACGAACGGTTTTCGGCAGGCCGGTAACAAGATCTCTCCCTCTTACTTCCATTACTTTCTGATCCGGACGTTCAATCGCAGTTCCAATATTGATCTTGATATCTTCTGCCGTACGTTCTCCGATCAGAAGATTATGTTTTTTCCTTACATAACGGATGATTGCCTCATCAAAATCATCACCGGCGACTTTGATCGAAGTGCTCACAACAATTCCGTCCAGAGAGATCACAGCGACATCGCAGGTACCCCCTCCGATGTCCACAATCATATTGCCGCATGGTCTGGAAATATCAATCCCTGCTCCGATGGCTGCTGCGATCGGCTCCTCTATAATAGAAACTTCTCTTGCACCTGCCTGATAGGTTGCATCTTCCACCGCCTTTTTCTCGACCTCTGTAATGCTGCTCGGCACACAGACACTGATCCTCGGTTTGCGAAAAGACATTCTGCCGATCGCTTTCTGGATAAAATACTTCAGCATCTGTTCGGTCACGGTATAATCAGAAATAACGCCCTTACGCAGCGGGCGAATTGCAACGACATTGCCTGGTGTACGCCCAAGCATCAGTCTTGCCTCCTCTCCGATTGCTTTGATTTTATTTGTATCACGGTCAAAGGCTACTACGGAAGGCTCTTTTAAAACAACGCCTTTTCCTTTCACGTACACCAGTATACTCGCAGTGCCAAGATCTATTCCAATATCTGTTGAATTCATTCCTGTGTTCTCCTTTCTCCATCAGGATCTTCCCCCTGTCTGTCCTTGGTTTATTATATACAACGGCTTTCTTCTTGAAAAGGGGTTTTTATTTTTTTCTTCTTTTCATTTTTTATTAATATTTAAGACATACTTTTAACACATTTCTATTCTATACTGTAGCTGTATTAGTGAAGAGCTAATATATTTCATAACTCACACTACGCAACACCCACACGTTGCGTAGTACTCCCTCAAAATATTTTAATTTTTCTCTTTCCTTTGAAGAAGGCACCGCAGGTGTCTTCTTCATTTTTATGTCGCAAGTTCCGTTTTTTCTTTTTCAGTACAAAAGAATGAACAGAAAGTGTTACAGAGTGCCAGACGTAAAAAGACAGGTCACATCTCCTCTTGTGTTGAAAGAAGAAATAGCCTCCACACCTCCTGCCCAGCCGATTACGCTATGGAAACGGAAAGTTTTTTAACAAATATCTGTGGTTTGAAAAAGCTTTCCGCTTAAGCGACCCCGGGCAGGCCAGTAGCTTTTGGCAATGTGCAAACAAAACCGCATTGTAAAACATAGTGCGTAAAATAATACAGCCATGATGAATTCGAAAACAAATCGCTCTGACGGTAGCAAGGCTTCCGTCGTGAGGTTTGCGATGCTGCCGCCCCAAAGAGCCGCTGTCTGAGCCTCGAAGAGGCGAGTTTAGGCGAAGGGCGGCTAACAGGCGAGCGAACCGAACAGGAAACGATGCGTGTCAGGAGATTGTTTTCGAATCATCATGGCGTCCTATTTTTACCAAACTATTTTTTACAACATTCATTTGCACATTAAGAAAATCTTCACAGATATTTCTTCACGTATTTTCCGGTATAAGACTTCTCAGCTTTCGCCACCTCTTCCGGCGTTCCTTTCGCGATCACGGTTCCTCCTTTATCGCCGCCTTCCGGTCCGATATCGATGATATAATCCGCTGTTTTGATCACATCCAGATTGTGTTCGATCACAACTACAGTATTTCCGCCTTCTGCAAGTCTCTGCAGAATCTCGATCAGTTTGTGAACATCTGCAAAATGCAGTCCGGTTGTCGGCTCATCTAAAATATAAATGGTTCTTCCGGTGCTGCGTTTGGAAAGCTCCGTTGCCAGTTTGATACGCTGTGCTTCACCGCCCGAAAGTTCGGTGGATGGCTGTCCCAGGCGGATATAGGATAATCCTACATCATACAAAGTCTGGATCTTTCGTTTTATGGACGGAATGGAATCAAAGAATCCCAGTGCTTCTTCTACCGTCATATTGAGCACATCATAGATACTTTTTCCTTTATATTTTACTTCCAATGTCTCCCTGTTATAGCGTTTTCCGCCGCAGACTTCACATGGAACATAAACATCCGGCAGAAAATGCATCTCAATTTTCAGGATTCCGTCTCCGGAACACGCCTCGCAGCGTCCTCCTTTTACATTGAAACTGAATCTTCCTTTTTTGTAGCCGCGTGCTTTCGCATCCTGTGTTGCTGCAAACAGATCTCGTATCTGATCAAATACGCCGGTGTATGTTGCCGGATTCGAACGCGGTGTTCTTCCGATCGGTGACTGGTCAATGGCGATCACTTTATCAAGCTGTTCCATACCGACAATGTCTTTGTGTTTGCCCGGAATGGTTCTGGCACGGTTCAGCGTTTTTGCCAGATGTTTATATAAAATTTCATTGACAAGCGAACTTTTTCCAGAACCGGAAACGCCGGTCACGCAGGTCATAACACCAAGCGGAAAATCTACATTGATATTCTTCAGATTATTTTCTGCTGCTCCGACCACTTTCAGCCAGCCGGTCGGCTTTTTGCGTACAGAAGGAACAGGGATTTTCTTTGCACCGCTTAAATACTGCCCGGTCACGGAATCGGGACACGCCATAATTTCCTGTGCATTTCCCACTGCTACCACTTTTCCGCCATGTTCACCGGCTCCCGGACCGATGTCAACAATGCAATCGGCAGCAAACATGGTATCTTCATCATGTTCAACCACAATCAATGTATTTCCAAGATCTCTCAGATTTCGCAATGTATTCAAAAGCTTATCATTGTCTCTCTGATGCAGTCCAATGCTTGGCTCATCCAGAATATAGGCCACACCTACCAGTCCGGAACCAATCTGGGTTGCCAGACGGATTCTCTGTGCCTCACCTCCGGAAAGAGTACCCGTCGCTCTTGCAAGTGTCAGATAATCAAGTCCAACATCCATCAAAAAGCGGATACGTGCCCTGATCTCTTTTAAAATCTGCTTTCCGATCAGTTCCTGCTGCTTTGTAAGTATCAGCTTTTCCATAAATTCCTGCAGTTTTTCAATAGACAGTGAGGTTATTTCATAGATATTTTTATCTCCTACTGTAACAGCCAGTGCTTCCTTTTTCAGTCTCTGACCTTTGCAGGTCTTACATGGTGTGATCCGCATGAAAGACTCATACTCCTGCTTCATCGTATCGGAACCTGTTTCCCGATAACGGCGTTCTACATTACGGATCAGACCTTCAAAAGCCACATCATAGACTCCTTCGCCTCTCTGTCCCTTGTAATGCACTTTCAGGACTTTTCCGTCGGTGCCATGAATAATGACATGTTTGATCTCCTCCGGATAATCCTGAAATGGCGTTGCAAGATCAAACTGATATTCTTTAGCCAGTGCATCCAGAATCGCTCTTGTAAAGCTTCCTTTATCTGTGCAGGACTGCCATCCAGTCACAGTGATCGCACCATCCAGAATACTGAGAGATGGATCCGGGATCATCAGTTCTACGTCAAATTCCATCTTATATCCGAGTCCGTAACAATCCGGGCAGGCACCAAACGGATTATTAAAGGAAAAACTTCTCGGCTCGATCTCATCGACACTCACACCACAGTCCGGACAGGCAAAACTCTGGCTGAAACGCAGCAATTCTCCATCAATCACTTCCACAAACGCCAGACCATCTGCCAGGCTCAGTACATTTTCCAGTGAGTCCGTCAGTCTTTTTTCAATCCCTTCTTTTACCACGAGACGATCCACGACGATTTCGATATTATGCTTGATATTTTTCTCCAGTGCGATCTCCTCACTCAGTTCATACATGTTGCCGTCGATCCGCACACGGACATAGCCACTTTTTTTCGCTTTTTCCAGCAACTTCGCGTGCGTTCCCTTTCTTCCACGTACAACCGGTGCAAGCAGCTGTATTTTGGTACGATCCGGCAGCTGCATGATCGCATCTACCATCTGATCGACCGTCTGTTTTTTGATAACTTTTCCGCACTTCGGACAGTGTACGGTCCCAACTCTCGCGTATAAAAGTCTGAAATAATCATAGATTTCGGTCACCGTTCCCACCGTAGATCTCGGATTGCGGTTGGTTGATTTCTGATCGATGGAAATCGCCGGCGGAAGTCCTTCGATACTCTCCACATCCGGTTTCTCCATCTGCCCTAAAAACTGTCTGGCATAGGAGGAAAGCGACTCCATATAACGCCTCTGTCCCTCTGCATAGATCGTATCAAACGCCAGAGAGGATTTTCCGGAACCAGAAAGACCGGTAAAAACAATAAACTGGTTGCGTGGTATATCAAGATCCACACTTTTCAGATTGTTTTCATTTGCCCCCCGAATCCTGATCATTGGCTGTTTCTTTTCTGATTTTTCCATAATATCCTCCTACTCTTCTGTCTCCTGCAAATGCTTTTTCAACATGATCATACGATCACGAAGCTCTGCTGCCTTTTCAAAATCAAGCTCTGCTGCCGCTTTTTTCATCTGTTTCTGCGTTTTCGCAATCTCGCTCTCCAGTTCCTTGCAATTCATGGATTCCGGATCTTTTTCCGGCTCAGCCTCTTTTTCTACATTTTTCGAAATACTGATCAGATCGCGAACCGCTTTCTTGATGCTCCGCGGTTTTATATTATGTTCTTTATTATATTCCTCTTGGATTGTCCTTCTTCGCTCGGTTTCCTCGATTGCCGCTTTCATCGAATCTGTCATTACATCCGCATACATGATCACATGACCGTCCACATTTCGTGCTGCACGGCCGATCGTCTGCACCAGTGAAGTCTCCGAACGCAAAAATCCCTCTTTATCCGCATCCAGAATGGCAACCAGCGTAATCTCCGGAATGTCAAGACCTTCTCGCAGCAAATTGATACCGACCAGTACATCAAATACATTAAGCCGCATATCCCGGATGATCTCTGTTCGTTCCAGCGTATCAATATCCGAATGCAGATAACGAACACGGATGCCGATTTCTTTCATATAATCAGTTAAGTCCTCTGCCATACGCTTTGTCAGTGTTGTGATCAGTATCTTATTTCCTTTTTCGACTTCTTTGTTGACTTCTCCGACCAGATCATCAATCTGCCCTTCGACCGGACGTACTTCTACTTTCGGATCTAGTAGTCCGGTCGGCCTTATGATCTGCTCAGCACGCAGAAGTTCATGTTCTGCCTCGTACTGTCCCGGTGTCGCCGATACAAACAGAATCTGATCGATCTTATTTTCAAATTCTTCAAAATTCAGCGGTCGGTTATCCTTCGCAGACGGTAAACGGAAACCATAGTCTACCAACGTACTTTTTCTGGACTGATCTCCCGCATACATCGCCCCAATCTGCGGGACTGTTTTGTGTGACTCGTCTATTATAATAAGGAAGTCATCCGGAAAATAATCCATCAGTGTGTGCGGCGTAGCTCCCGGCTCCAGCCCTGACAGATGTCTGGAATAATTCTCAATCCCGGAACAGAATCCGGTCTCTTTGAGCATCTCAATGTCAAAATTTGTCCGTTCCGCAATTCGCTGTGCTTCAATCAATTTATCTTCTCTCTTGAAATAGCGTACACGCTCATCCAACTCTTCCTCTATATGTTTCGCAGCCTCCAGAATTTTATCCATCGGCACAACATAATGCGATGCCGGAAAAACAGCGATATGTTCCAGTGCACAGCGGCTCTTTCCGGTCAGCACATCGATCTCGGTGATCCGGTCGATCTCATCTCCGAAAAACTCCACACGATACGCATATTCATCCGATTCTGCCGGAAAAATCTCCAGCACATCGCCATGCACGCGAAACGTTCCGCGATGAAAATCCATATCATTTCGATCATAATGCAGGTCAATCAGCTTGTGGATCACCTCATCCCGATCCCTCTCCATACCGGGCCGCAGAGACAGTACCATATTCTTATAATCCACCGGGCTGCCCAGCCCATAGATACAGGATACACTGGAAATGATGATTACATCCCTCCGCTCCGCCAGTGCCGTTGTTGCCGAAAGACGCAGCTTGTCAATCTCATCGTTGATGGAAGAATCCTTCGCAATATAAGTGTCAGAAGACGGTACATACGCCTCCGGCTGATAATAATCATAATAGGAGACAAAATATTCCACTGCGTTCTCCGGGAAGAATTCCTTAAACTCACTATACAGCTGTGCCGCCAGTGTTTTATTGTGTGCTATGATCAATGTCGGTTTATTTAACTGTGCAATGACGTTTGCCATTGTAAATGTCTTTCCGGAGCCGGTAACTCCAAGCAATGTCTCACATTGGTTTCCTTCCCGAAATCCTTCAACCAGCTCCCTGATTGCTTCCGGCTGGTCACCGGTCGGTTTGTATTCCGATACTAATTCAAAATGATCCATACAGACCTCCTGAGTAAGTCATATTTCTTCTATTTCTATACAATTTAAGTTAAACGCACGCGAAACAAAACATAAGTCTGCACGCTGTCATGTTTTTCCTTGCTTAGTATTGTTACCCAATCAGTATATCATTCATAAAGAAAAAAGTACAGAACAAAATCGAATATTTGTTCTGTACTTTTTCTGTTTCTTAAGACATCACACTTACAAACCTTACGTGTACCGAATCCGGAATGAAGCATCAGTGCAACTCTCAGGCTGTTGATAAGAACAACCACCAAAAAGGCAGTGCTGTTTTTATCAACACTGCCTTTACCTTCCTTGCTATCTGCAGCTGTCTTTTTCTGCCATCTGGCTCATCCCCGGATTGCCATCCAGATGCTGCATATTTACGGTTCTTCTTTTCATTCTTTCCTGCTCGGACTGTTTTAAAATGTAGTCTTTGATCTCTTTTGCGTGTTTGATGTGGAGCAGTTTCAGATCCGGATCCGTCACATCACCCGTAAAACAATGGATCGTTCCAAGCCCCAACATACGCTCCAACAAAGTACTTTCCAGACGTACATCAATGACTTTGTATAAATAACAGTCATTTTCTTCTTTCTTGAACAGCCCTGTGTCCACTGTGATAATTTCCTCTGTCACCGTATAAGACGTAAAAGTCCACGGCAGACCAAAAAACATGGAACGTTTTTTCTCTTTGTAATTCATCTGCATTCCCCCTGATATTTTTGAATAATTTATATATTTATTTTTGCATATCCTAAATCTGGATTTCAGGTGCCTGCTCTGCCAGAAGCAGCGATTCCACTCCGTCAGCTGCTGCATTGTTTTTAAAAAAAGAGATCCGCCGGTTTTGATCCGAACGGATATCTTTTTACTTTTCTATTCTACTTCTTCCGGCTCCATACTTCTGATATGGCTCTCGCTCTTGCTTTTGATATCATACTTCTGATTATATTCATTCAAATAAGAATAATATTCCCAATTATCCGTCGGATAGATTTTGGAGTCATGGATATGGATATCTGTGTCCATTTCATCGCCCTTAAGCAATGCCACCATTGCACTTGCACAGTGGGATGCGATACGATTGAAGCTGTTCAGAAGGTCGGTAAAGACTGCTCCTTCTTCCAGACCGCATCCGCCTTTGCTCATTCTGGCTACGTGATGCATTTTCAGTTCATCGCAAAGTCTGCCGATAACCATACCAAGCGGTGTAATTCTCTGTGCCTCTTCTTTGTCATCATTCAAAAAAGCATCGTAAGTGATATTGATTACCTCACGCACGGCTTCCATAGCAACATTCAGCTCATCCCATGCTTCTTCCGAAAACTGGGTATGATTTTCATGCATTTCATTTGACATATGGGCAATATAGGATGCATGGTCTCCGATACGTTCAAAGTCGTTGATCGTATGCAGATACAGGGAAACCTGTCTTGTCTGTGCCGTATTCATCTCTCTTTTTGTGAGCTGAACCAGATATTCGCCCAGACGGCTTTCATACTTATCGATCAAGTCCTCTTTTCTCTGGACTTTGTCAAACTTGTCCTGCTGATAGTCATTTAAAAGGTTCATGGCACGGTTTACGTTTTTGCGGACCTTCTTTGCCATACCGTTCATGGCACGGTGACACTGTCCGATCGCCAATGCCGGGTAACTCAAAAGACGTTCCTCCAGAAGATCGAAATCTGCCTCGTCTTCCAGCTCCTCGGCACTGTCTTTCACCAGCCAGCACACCAGTTTTTCGATCTTATTGATAAACGGGAACAGAATACACACAGTCACCAAACGGAATACGGTATTTAAAAGTGCAATGCTCACCGGTGTCATCACCTGATCCATAAACGTAAAATGGATCACGGCGTTCAGGGAATAGAAGACCACTGCCCACATGATCAGTCCGAACAGGTCATTGATCAGATAAACAAGGGCTGTTCTTTTACCATTCTTATTTGCTCCGATTGCAGAGATCAGAACCGGACAGGCCGCACCGACACCGATACCAAGTACAATCGGGAACGTGCTTGCAAAAGTCAGGATTCCGGTCACGGACAACGCCTGCAGTACACCAACGGTCGCAGAAGCACTCTGCAGCACTGCGGTAAATAAAATACCGACCAGGATACCAGCAAGCGGATTGGAAAACATTGTGAGCATATTGATAAACATCTGGTTTTCACGAAGCGGAGAAACGGCCCCGCTCATCATCTGCATACCTGTCATCAAAACAGCAAAACCCAGCATGATATTGCCCATATTTTTATGTACGGAGCGTTTCCCAAACATGCGGAAAATAATACCGACCACTGCTACAACGGCAGATATCGTCGCTGTTGAAAAAATGCTTGCGATCCCGCCGGAACCCTGAATATAGGACAGACACAAGATCCATCCTGTGATACTGGTACCAATATTGGCTCCCATGATGATACCGATCGCCTGTTTCAGCTTCATCATACCGGAGTTTACAAAACCGATCACCATAACTGTCGTTGCCGAAGATGACTGGATCACACTGGTAACTGCCGTACCAAGTGCCACACCCTTGATCGGCGTGTTCGTCATTCGATATAAAAATGCTTCCAGTTTATTTCCGGCGACCATCTTGAGTCCGTCGCCCATCAGTGACATTCCGAATAAAAACAGTGCTACTCCACATAGAAGTGATAAAATCATTGAAAATATCTGCATGGTTTTCTCCTCTGTATCTTTTTCTTTTCCTTGTCCTCGTATTCGTTTTCCTATTTTGATTTTTAAGCATTTACTTTTCCATTATGCCACATTATGCGATGAATTACAATATTTTTGCTTAAGGAAAACTTTATTTTTTTGTTTCTAAAAAAATGCGAAACATCATCAAAACGTTTGCTATTTCAAAAAGTTTGTCGTATAATGAACTTTGTATCTTTTTTCGGGTATCTTTTCCTATTATAATAGGTGGATCAGGAAACGGCTGTTTTCTGTCCGGATCCCGGATCAAACATCATTACATAAGGATTTTAAATTTATGAATATGAATACGAATCAGACAAAACTTCATACTTTAGGAATCGATATCGGTTCCACAACCGTTAAGGTTGCTATTTTGAATGAGAAAAACGAACTTCTTTTCTCTGATTATGAACGCCATTATGCCAATATCCAGGAGACGCTCTCTGCACTTCTGAAAAAAGCATATGACAGCCTCGGTGAACTTTCGCTCTCGCCGATGATCACCGGCTCCGGCGGTCTTACCCTTGCCAAGCATCTTGGTATTCCTTTTGTTCAGGAAGTTATTGCTGTTTCTACTGCTCTTCAGGACTATGCTCCGCAGACAGATGTAGCGATCGAGCTTGGCGGTGAAGATGCAAAAATTATTTATTTTGAAGGTGGAAATGTAGAGCAGCGTATGAATGGTATCTGTGCCGGCGGAACCGGATCCTTTATCGATCAGATGGCTTCGCTTCTGCAGACCGACGCTTCTGGGCTGAATGACTATGCAAAAAATTATAAAGCTCTGTATCCGATCGCCGCCCGCTGCGGTGTATTTGCTAAGACAGATATTCAGCCTCTGATCAACGAAGGGGCTACGAAAGAAGACCTGTCGGCTTCTATTTTCCAGGCCGTTGTAAACCAGACAATCAGCGGTCTTGCCTGCGGAAAACCGATTCGCGGACATGTGGCATTTTTAGGCGGACCGCTTCATTTTTTAACAGAGCTGAAAGCTGCTTTCATCCGCACCCTGAAGCTGGATGACGAACATGCGATCACACCGGAAAATTCTCACCTGTTTGCTGCAATCGGTTCAGCCCTTAATTATAAGGAGGATGTTATAACATCCCTTTCTGCACTGATCCAGAAACTTTCCGGCACCATCCACATGGAATTTGAGGTTGCCCGTATGGATCCTTTGTTTGCTTCCAAAGAAGAATATGAGGAATTTTCGGAACGTCAGAGTCAGTATAACGTTATGACCGGCGATCTGGAAACGTACGAAGGAAACTGCTATCTTGGTATTGATGCCGGATCTACCACGACAAAAGCTGCTCTGGTCGGAGAAGACGGTGCTCTGCTTTATTCTTTCTACAGTAACAACAACGGCAGCCCGTTAAAGACTACGATTCGTGCAATCCAGGATATTTACAAAAAGTTGCCTGACACTGCCAAGATCGTCCGTTCCTGTTCAACCGGTTACGGCGAGGCACTGATCAAGGCCGCTCTCCTGCTCGACGAGGGCGAAGTAGAGACGGTATCTCATTATTATGCCGCTGCATTCTTTGATCCGGATGTAGACTGCATCCTGGATATCGGTGGTCAGGATATGAAATGTATCAAGATCAAAAATCAGACCGTTGACAGTGTACAGCTGAACGAAGCATGTTCTTCCGGATGCGGTTCTTTTATCGAAACGTTTGCCAAATCTCTGAATTACAGTGTACAGGATTTTGCAAAAGCCGCTCTTTTTGCCAAGAACCCGATCGACCTTGGTACCCGTTGCACCGTATTTATGAACTCAAAGGTAAAACAGGCTCAGAAAGAAGGGGCAGAAGTCGCTGATATTTCTGCCGGGCTTGCTTATTCGGTTATCAAAAATGCTCTTTATAAAGTAATCAAAGTTTCCGATGCTTCTGAGCTTGGCAAACACATCGTTGTGCAGGGCGGTACGTTCTACAACGATGCCGTTCTTCGCAGTTTCGAAAAGATTGCCGGATGTGAAGCAATCCGCCCGGATATCGCCGGTATCATGGGTGCTTTCGGTGCTGCACTGATCGCCCGTGAGCGTTATCAGGACGGTGTAGAGACCACCATGCTCTCCATCGACAAGATCAATCATCTGCAGTTCACGACCACCATGGCAAAATGCAAAGGCTGTACCAACCAGTGCCGCCTGACCATCAACCGTTTTACCGGGGGACGTCAGTTTGTGACCGGAAACCGCTGTGAGCGTGGTATCGGAAAAGAGCGAAATAAAGAGAAAATCCCGAACCTGTTCGAATATAAGAACAAGCTTCTGTTTGACCGCAAACCACTGGAGGCAGATGAAGCAGTAAGAGGTATCGTCGGCATCCCGCGTGTCCTCAATATGTACGAAAATTATCCATTCTGGTTTGAATTTTTCACGGCTCTGAAATATCGCGTGGTACTTTCTCCGCCATCCACCAGAAAGATATATGAGCTTGGCATCGAGTCCATCCCAAGCGAATCCGAATGCTACCCGGCAAAGCTTGCCCACGGACATGTAACCTGGCTGATCAAACAGGGAGTTCCTTTCATTTTCTACCCGTGTATTCCATATGAGCGAAATGAATTCCCGGACTCTAACAACCATTACAACTGTCCGATCGTAACATCCTATGCGGAAAATATCAAAAATAATATTGATGAGTTAAAAGACGGCTCGATCCGTTTTGAAAATCCGTTCCTCTCTTTTGCCAGTGAAGATATCATCTGCAAACAGATGATCAAAGCCTTCCCTGACATTCCAAAAGAGGAAGTCCGTGCCGCTGTAAAGACTGGATGGCAGGAACTTGCCCGCACAAGGCAGGCGATGTACGACAAAGGCGAAGAAACTTTAAAATGGATGGAAGAAAACGGCCGCCACGGCATTGTGCTTGCAGGCCGCCCGTACCACATCGATTCTGAGATCAACCACGGCATCCCGGAACTGATCAATTCTTACGGTCTGGCTGTTCTGACCGAAGATTCTGTATCCAACCGCAATCTGCCGGAACGCCCTCTGATCGTTATGGATCAGTGGATGTACCACAGCCGTCTGTATGCCGCAGCCAACTTTGTCAAGACAAGAGATGATCTTGACCTGATCCAGCTGAACTCTTTCGGATGCGGACTGGATGCCGTTACTACAGACTGTGTCAACGATATCCTTTCAAACTCCGGCAAGATCTATACCTGTCTGAAGATTGATGAAGTAAACAACTTAGGAGCTGCCCGTATCCGTGTACGTTCCTTGATTGCTGCCCTGCGTATTCGCAGAGAACAGAATCTGCCACGTGAGATCGTCGCTTCCAATTTCGACCGTGTTGTATTTACCGAAGAAATGCGAAAAGACTACACAATCCTCTGCCCGCAGATGTCTCCGATCCACTTTAACATCCTGGAATCTGCATTCCGTGCAGCCGGTTACAACCTCGTTGTCATGCAGAACGATGACCGTCAGGCTGTGGATATGGGACTGAAATATGTCAACAACGATGCTTGCTATCCTTCTCTGATCGTTGTCGGCCAGATTATGGACAGCTTGTTGTCCGGTAAATATGACTTAAATAAGACTGCCGTTCTGATTTCCCAGACAGGCGGCGGCTGCCGTGCCAGCAATTATATCGGCTTTATCCGACGTGCCCTGAAAAAGGCAGACATGGAACAGATCCCTGTCATCTCCATCAATTTGAGCGGTCTTGAGAAAAATCCGGGATTTAAAATCAGCTACAGTCTTGTGATGCGTGGTCTGTACGGTGCGATCTTCGGCGATATTTTCATGCGTTGTCTCTACCGTATGCGTCCTTATGAAAAAGTCAAAGGTTCCGCAAATGCCATGCATGAAAAATGGGAAAAAGTCTGCAAAGATTTTGTCTCTTCCAAGCATCCGACTATGGGACAGTTCAAAAAGCTGTGCCGTGATATTATCCATGACTTCGATAACCTGCCGATTACAGATGAGAAAAAACCTCGCGTCGGCATTGTAGGAGAAATTCTGGTAAAATTCCTGCCGGCTGCCAACAATCATCTGGTAGATCTGCTGGAATCCGAGGGGGCTGAAGCGGTGATGCCGGATCTGATCGACTTTTTGCTCTACTGTTTCTACAACACGAACTTTAAAGCAGAAAATCTTGGCATGAAGAAATCTTCCGCAACCATTGGAAATGCCGGTATCGCTCTGTTAGAATATTTCCGCAAACCGGCTGCCAGAGCTTTTGCAGCAAGCAAACATTTTGATCCACCTGCACATATCCAGGATCTGGCTGGTTATGCAAAACCGATCGTTTCCAACGGAAATCAGACCGGTGAAGGCTGGTTCCTGACCGGAGAGATGTTAGAGCTGATCCACAGCGGTGTCAACAACATCGTCTGCACACAGCCATTTGGATGCCTGCCGAACCACGTAGTCGGCAAAGGTGTCATCAAAGAACTGCGTCACCAGTATCCGATGTCCAATATCGTTGCCATCGACTACGATCCAGGTGCCAGTGAAGTAAATCAGCTGAACCGAATCAAACTGATGCTCTCCACAGCAAATAAAAACCTGAAAAAATAACAAAATGCCAGAGTATAAAAAAGCAGAGTCACTATGATAACAAAATCATGTACTCTGCTTTTTTGTATTCTGATACTCTTTATACGCTCTATGAAGTCTGGTCACTTCAAACGATTCTGCTTATTCTTCTGTCTTTTGCTCCGCACGGTTCTCGATTTGCCAGTCGATTGGCTCCAGACCGTTTGCTTTTAAAAATTCATTTGTCTGGCTGAAATGTTTGCAGCCAAAAAATCCGCGATATGCTGAAAGCGGACTTGGATGCGGTGCTTCCAGGATCAGATGCTTCGGATTTCTGTGCAGCATGGATTTTTTCATCTGAGCCGGTCTGCCCCACAGCAGAAATACCATTGGACGATCCTGCTGATCCAGGATGCGGATTGCTGCATCGGTAAATTCTTCCCATCCAATCCCCCTGTGGGAATTTGCCTGATGTGCACGCACGGTCAGAACCGTGTTCAGCAGCAATACGCCCTGTTTCGCCCACTTCGTCAGATACCCATTATCCGGGATATAACAGCCACAGTCATCGTGCAGTTCTTTATAAATATTTACAAGAGACGGCGGTATCTCTACATCTGGTTTCACCGAAAAACAAAGTCCATGTGCCTGTCCATCCCCATGGTAAGGATCCTGCCCTAAAATTACAACTTTGACATCCTTAAGTGGTGTTAAGGCAAATGCATTAAAAATATCATCTGCCGGAGGATAAATTCTTCTCATATGATATTCATCCATCACTGTTTTATATAATTTTACATAATATGGCTTACGGAACTCCGGTTTCAGCGGTTCCAGCCAGTCATTACTGATCGGTGCCATAATTTTGCCTCCTTATCTTGGCATTTTACTGCTATATTTTTCTGATGATACTTTTCTTACAGTCTTACCGGTACCTTCCGATCTCGCAGATATTCTTTTACCTGACGGATTTCCAGCTCCTTATAATGGAAGAGCGACGCTGCAAGAGCTGCATCTGCTTTTCCTTCCGTCAGTGCATCATAAAAATGCTCCATCGTGCCGGCTCCTCCGGACGCAATCACCGGTATGGAAACATTTTCTGCAATTGTTCTGGTCAGTTCCAGATCGTAACCTGCTTTTGTTCCATCGCAGTCCATACTGGTCAGAAGAATTTCTCCTGCACCCAATTTATCCACTTTCATTGCCCATTCTACCGCATCGATACCGACATCGATCCTGCCGCCGTTTTTGTAGATATTCCAACCACTTCCGTCTTCTCTTCTTCTTGCATCAATCGCTACAACCACACACTGGCTGCCAAATTTATCTGCCGCCTGACTGATCAGCTCCGGTGTATTGATCGCCGAAGAATTGATGGAAATCTTGTCTGCCCCTTCACGCAGAAGCACCTTAAAATCTTCTACGGTTCGGATGCCTCCGCCGACGGTAAATGGAATAAATACTTTCTCAGCTACTTTTCGTACCATATCAACAACCGTATTTCTGGCATCCGAAGAGGCTGTGATATCCAGAAATACCAGTTCATCGGCTCCGGCCTTATCATAAGCTGCCGCAATCTCCACCGGATCCCCGGCATCCCGCAGATTCACAAAATTCACACCTTTTACCACGCGGCCGTTATGAACATCCAGACATGGAATGATTCTTTTCGTAAACATATCCGTTTTCCTCCTTTCCGATTGCTGCGAAATTCCGCAGGATCTGCAGTCCGACATCACTGCTCTTCTCCGGATGGAACTGACATGCAAAAATATTTCCCTTTTCTACCGATGCATGGATCGTGGTGCTGTACCAGGTAGTCGCCTTTACGATCTCCGGCTCCTCTGCTTTCAGATAATAAGAGTGCACGAAATAGACATACGGATCTGCCGGAAGATTCTGAAACAGTCTGCCCTGATTGATAAGCTCCAGAGAATTCCATCCCATATGCGGAATCTTCAGCCCTTCATGATCTGGGATTCTCAAAATTTCGCCTTTTAAAATACCAAGTCCCTCTACACCAGGTGTTTCTTCACTTCTCTCAAACAGAAGCTGCAATCCAAGACAGATACCAAGAAATGGCTTTCCGCTTTCGGTTACTTCTTTTATCACTTCGTCCAGTTTATAGTCTCTGAGCTTCTGCATGGCATCACCAAATGATCCTACGCCCGGAAGGATCACTTTATCTGCTCTCAGTATCTCTTCCCTGTCTCTGGAAACGATCGTATCTTCACCAATACTCTGCAAAGCTTTTTCCACACTTTTCAGGTTACCGGCATCGTAATCAATAATCGCTATCATCGCTTCTTATCACCTTTCAAATTCAAGAATACCTCTGCAATCTGCCAGAGGATATATATTTATACCTATCATATGATATAAGTGTTACAAGTAAATTCTGTCACTCATTGCTACGCAATTCTCTCCCACATCATCATATCATATTTGCAAAATCCTGTCGATGATTATCTGACATCTGCTCCATCCTCAAGCAAAAGCTTTACTGCATTTTCTTTTACTGCCGTTGTTCGATCCTTGATTTCCGGAGTCAGTTGTGCAAATTTCTCATGAATACGGTACATATGACATTTCTGATTAAAATATACAATCTTCTCAAAAGCAAAACGGATCACCGTCGGATATTCAAAACCAACACCAAGCTCCAAAACACATACCTTTTTATTTACGGTTCCCTGGAGCCACTTCGTATATTTCTCCCACTGCGGCATATACCAGGACTCATCGTAGTCATCGTTTGTCACCACATTGCCGGTCTTGTCGCTGCCGCATGGTGCTACGATACGTTCCGAATCGATTGCTGATTCAAAAATCAGATCATCCGTGTTTACCGTCAGTAAAAAATAATTTTTTCCTTTTAAAAGATCCGCCAGTTTCCGGTAAGCTTCCATGATCTCTTCTTTCCTGGCATTTTTTTTACTGAATTCTGTTCCGATTCCCACCAATACCAGATCTGCCTCCTGTGCGGATTTCTGAATTTCCTGTCTTATTTCTTCTGCCATGTTTTTCCCTTTCTGTCATTTACATTCTAAATTTGTCAAATATCTTGTCTGTAAACTGTAATATATATCATAACACAATTTCTATGTTGTGCCCATGCCTTATCTTGCAACTAAGATAAGACTTTTTGACACTGCATCATTTTATTATATACAGCATAATTTTTCAACATTTGTGTATAAAATTTCTTAGAAAACTGTTTATATTTAAAAAATATTTGAAAATAAATAAAAAAACCGTAAATAACCATTTCTGATTATTTACGGAATCTACTCATATACCTTCAAAACCGCATACAGATCATAAATCCTACATCTTTTTCTTCTATCCTGAACCTCACACTCTCGTGCTTGGTTAAGCCTTCGACCTATTAGTAGCAGTCAGCTCCATACATTACTGCACTTCCACCTCTGCCCTATCTACCTCGTCGTCTTCAAGGGGTCTTACTACTTGCGTATGGGATATCTCATCTTGAGGGGGGCTTCACGCTTAGATGCCTTCAGCGTTTATCCCTTCCCGACTTGGCTACCCGGCCGTGCACCTGGCGGTTCAACCGGTACACCAGAGGTCAGTCCATCCCGGTCCTCTCGTACTAAGGACAGCTCCTCTCAAATATCCTACGCCCACGCCGGATAGGGACCGAACTGTCTCACGACGTTCTGAACCCAGCTCGCGTACCGC